>Ga0137403_10008095_pt1 | contig 11778 bp, 10 predicted proteins | sample CZOMad2_1_16fung_FD_122057 | JGI IMG/M metagenome (GOLD analysis project Ga0137403, IMG submission 122057) | Vadose zone soil fungal communities from Angelo Coast Range Reserve, California, USA - CZOMad2_1_16fungal (Hybrid Assembly) | ecosystem: Environmental > Terrestrial > Soil > Vadose zone...
ATGCAGGAATGGTGCGAATGGGCGATCCAAACGGGAGTACGGCCCGAGGTCATCGCCTTTCTGCGCTTCCGGCCGGCGTTGCTGAGCGCCTTCGACCGCGACAATAACGCGTTTCCGTCGCCGCGGTCCTGGGAATTCGTGTCGCGCATTCTCAACTCGAACCCAAAGCCCAAGATCGAGCATGAGTTGATCGCGGGCGCTGTGGGGACCGGCGCAGCTACGGAATTCTCGGCGTTCTTATCGACGTTCCGGAACCTGCCTAACATCGACGCTATCCTTGTCAATCCTAACCAAGAGCCAGTGCCCGACAACGCTGCGGCCCAGTTCGCAGTCGCAACAGCGCTGGCCTACCGCGCCTCAGACACGAACTTTGACCGGGTCTACCAGTACCTGAAACGAATGCCAACAGAATTCAACGTCCTGGCGGTGCGCGATGCATCGCTTCGCGATCCGAACATCCGTCACACAGCCGGGTACACCACGTGGGCAGTCGAGAATCATAACGTGCTCGCCTAGCTCCGACCCCTTCTTTCTAAATCCCCACTCTAAAGGAGAGATTTCCCATGACATCTGCTTTGTTGGTTCCGGCACTAGGCGCCCCCTTGGTGCCCAGTCCGGTTCCAGAAACATCCCTTTCCTCGCGGGCCATGCTGTTCCGGCTATCCATAGGAGATTGGTCGGCGCGCAAGCATGATCGCGAGGTGTCCGACGAAATCGCGGAGTTGCACGGCGCGCAGAAGGACGCGTCGCCCGTGAAGGCCAGGCCCTTGGGCGCGGGGCCCGGCGCGGTCGGAGAGACGAGCGCGTCGAAGCGCGAGGCGACAGGAGCCATGTCGGAGCGGAAGGCGCGGCGGTGGGCCTGGGCGGCGAGATAGTCCACCGCCCGCACGGTGTGCCCGTCCTTGACGCGCTCGCCCAGGTGCACCGGATACTCGGCAGCGTGGCGCGCGTAGAGATCGCGATGGAAGGCGGCCGCTTCCGCGCGCATCACCGTGTCGCCCGCCTCGGGGAGCCCCGCGAAGGAGACCGCAAGTGGCGCGTCCTCGACCTGGGCGCCCGCGGCCCGGAGCGCCTTGAGGGTGGAATCGATCTGCGCGCGATTGTCCGGCTCGGCGCGCTCGACGAGCGGGCGCAGCACCCCGAGCCGCGGCGCGGCGGGGGACGCGACGGCGCCGATATAGTCATCGAGGGGCATGGAGACCGAATGAGGATCGGCGGCATCGTGTCCGGCCATGATGGCCAGGGCGAGCGCCGCATCCTCCACCGAGCGGCACAGCACCCCGACATGGTCCAGGCTCCACGCCAGCGGCACCACGCCGACGGCGCTGATGCGCCCGTGCGTCGGCTTGAAGCCCACGACTCCGCAGTAGGCGGCGGGACGCAGCACCGAGCCCACCGTCTGGGTGCCCAGGGCCAGCGGGGCCATCCGAGACCCGACAACGGCTCCCGAGCCACTCGACGATCCGCCCGGCGTGTGCGCGGGATTCCACGGATTCCCCGTCTCGGTCGGATCGCGGAAGGCGAAGGCCGTCGTCGTCACCTTGCCGAGAATCACCGCGCCGGCCGCTCGCAGCCGGGCTACCGAGACGGCATCGACGGTGGCGCGCCGGTGCGCCCACGGCCCCGCCCCCGCGGTGGTTACCAGACCGGCGGCGTCATAGATGTCCTTGAGGGCCACGGGCACGCCGTGGAGCGGACCCATGAAGCGCCCCTCGCGCGCCTCGATGTCCCGCTGCACAGCCACGCGCGCGGCAGCATCACGGTCGAGATGCACCCAGGCCTTGAGGGTGGGCTCGAGGGCGTCGATAAGCTTGAGGCAGGCGGCGAGGAGGTTGGACGGCGACAGCGCGCCCGAGCGAATGCGGCGCGCCGCCTCGGCGGCGGTCACGTCGTTGAGGTCGGCCATGGCTTCTCCTGCGCGGCGGAGGTGACTACTGGAGCGCGTCCAGAACTTCGGCGACGACTTCGAAGCGCCCAAAGGAAGGCATGAGATAGGCACCGGCGTAGCGGCCCCGAAGGTGGCGGACGAGCTCTTGCGCCGTCTCGATTCCGACTCGCAGACCGCGCTCCCCAGCCTCGCGCATGCGTCCGCGGACGGCGTCGGGAATAGTGATCCCGGGTACCTCGTTATGGAGGAACTCGGCATGACGAGATGAATGCAGCGGCAGGAGGCCCACCACCACCGGGATGGGCGGGCGCGTGCGAGCGAAGAACCGCTCCAGCACCTCGAGATCGTAGATGGGCTGCGTCTGGCACCAGCGGGCGCCCGCCTCGGCCTTGGCGAGGAAGCGCTCCATCTCGCGGGACGGATCGGCGGCGGCGGGATCGAGAGCCGCCCCCACGCAGAACGCGGTGGGCTCGCCGACGGAATTGCCCGTGGCATCCCGTCCCTCGTTCATCTCCGTCAAGATGCGGATGAGCCCGATGGCGTCCACGTCGAACACCGCGGTGGCGTTGACGTAGTCGCCGCCCCGGGGCGGATCGCCCGTCATGGCCAGGATGTTCCGGATGTCGAGGGCATGCGCGCCGAGCACGTCGGCCTGGATGCCCATGAGATTCCGGTCGCGACAGGTGAAGTGCATATTGATGTCGAGGCCCGTCGCCTCGCGCACGAGAATGGCCGTGGGCAGCACCGACATGCGCACGCGGCCGAGCGAGCCGTCGTTGATGTCCACGATCTCGACCCCGCGCTCCTTGAGGAGCTTGGCGCCCTGGACGAGCTTCTCGATGTTGTGCCCGCGCGGGGGGTCGAGCTCGACCGTGACGAGGAACTCGCCCGCCTCGAGCTTGCGCTGGAGCAAGGTCGGGGCCGCCGTGGTGATGAGCGCCGGCACCTCGCGCTCGACACGCGGGCGCCGTGGCGCGGCCGTCCGGTCGCCCCGGCCCGGCACGTGTCGATCCACCGCCTCTCGCATGGCGCGGATGTGATCGGCCGTGGTCCCGCAGCAGCCGCCCACGAGACGGGCGCCCGCGCCGATCATCCGCGCGGCGTACTCGGCCATGTAGGCGGGCGACGAGACATAGATGAGACGCTCGCCGATGCGCGAGGGCAGGCCGGCATTCGGCTGGATGCTCACGGGCAGCCCACCCACCTCGGGCAGCATCTGCTCGAGCACCTCGTACAGGGTGCTCGAGCCGACGGAGCAGTTCGCCCCGAGCCCCTGGATGGGCAGCTCGCGCAGCGTCCTCGTCACCTCGGCGGGTGTGCTGCCGAGGAACGTCACGTGATCCTGGGTGAAGGCGACCGAGGCGATGATCGGCAGATCCGTGATGGCGCGGACGGCCTCCACGGCCAGGCGCAGCTCCTGGAGGTCGGAGAAGGTCACGACCACGAAGGCATCCACGCCGCCTTCGAGCAGCCCTTCCGCCTGCTCGCGAAAGGCCGCCCTGGCTTCCTCGGGCGTGATCGACCCCAGCGGGGCGAGGTACTTCCCGAGGGGGCCGATGGAGCCGAGCACGAAGATGTCGCGCCCGAGCGTCTCGCGCACGTCCCGCGCCAGCTTGACGCCGCGCAAATTGATCTCGCGCACCTGCGCGGCCAGGCCATGGACGCCCAGCTTGAAGCGGTTGGCGCCGAAGGTATTGGTCTCGACCCAGTCGGCGCCCGCCTGGATGTACTCGGCGTGAATGCCCTGGACGATCTTGGGCTCGTTGACGTTCAGCACGTCGAAGCAGGCATCCAGCGGCACGCCGCGGGCATACAGCATGGTGCCCATGGCGCCGTCGCCCAGCAGCGGGCGTTCCCGGAGACGCTCGATGAAAGGCGCGCTCATCTCAGCTCGGAACGGCAGGGTGGGGAGGTCGGGTCCGTGCCTGGAGCGCCTTCCAGACTTCCGCCACGACCTGGTCGGGATTGAGGCTCGTCGTGTCCACACTCAGATCAGCCTTGGCGTAGAAGGGCTCGCGGGACTTGTAGAGGGTCTCGATCTCTTCTCGCGTCTTGCCGTGGAGCATCGGCCGATCTCCGCTTCTGAGCGCCCGCTCGCAGAGCGTCGCCAGATCGCCCGATAGCCAGACGACCGTGCCCAGGGCCTGGAGGGCTTCCACGCGCCCGTCCTGGCACGGCAGCCCGCCCCCCGTGGCAATGACATCGCCTCGCTTGAGGGCGAGAAGCCGCACCGCTTCGTCCTCGAGGGCGCGGAAGTGCGGCTCGCCCTTCGCGGTGAAGATCTCGGGGATGGGGCGCCCCTCCTTGGCGGTGATCATGTCGTCGGTCTCGACGAAGCAGCGTCCGAGCCGCCTGGCGAGGAGCCGCCCGACCGAAGACTTGCCCGCTCCCATGAATCCCACGAGGATAACGTTGTCCGCCATGTCACCGGCCATCGTAACACTCCAGCTCCCGGATGGCCTATCGGCGCACGGTGACCGCGGCGGGGGCGCGGCGATAGGCGCAGTCGCGCATCCAGCACCGCCGGCACTGGGTGAAGTAGTGATCCACGCGCGCCTCGGGCCCGACGCCGACGAGGATCGAGATGCTCTTACCGGGGGCCATGACGCAGGAGTCATTGAGGGTCACGCCGATGGGCTCACCTGGACAGAGGTGGAACAGGGCGACTTGCTCAGCAGTGTCCCAGCCGGCGTAGCCCGGGCTGATCCGGTTGGTGACCTTCAGGCCGGCGGGAATCGCCGCCTGGCAGAGGAGATCATTGACGTATTCGGCCAGGCTTTCCACCGCCGCCGAGCCGACGCTGTCGAGCATCACGGCGAGCGGGAGCTCTCGTTCGTCCCACAGCTCTCGCACCCGGTCTTCGATGGCGGCACCCACGGTACAGATTCCCGCTCCGACCGCCTCCAGCACGCCCCACAGTCTCCCGATCTCGGGAATGTGCAGCTCTTCGCCGTCCGCCTGGACCACATCGGGGCCTTGCCCTGTCACCCTCGCCGCGCGGTAGACGAACCGCGGCTCCATGAGCGATTCGCCCAGGGCCAGCGCCTCGTCGAAGAGCGCGAGCACGGTCCGATCCGGGATGTCGATGCCCTTCTTGTAGCCCTGGAAGCGCAGGACTTCTTGGGGATCTACGCGGAGGGACAAGCAGCGGCGGTCGAGGGTGACGGGAATGGGCGAGCGGACGTCAAGCGCCACGCTCACGGCGGCGAGCGGCGGGAGCGCGCGACCTCAGCGATGAGGCGGATGTGCTCGGGGCCCGAGCCGCAGCAGGCGCCCACGATGTTGCAACCGGCATCGAGCAGGGCCGGGTAGTCCTTGGCCATGGCCTCCGGCCCCAGCTCGTACGTGGTCGTGTCGCCCTTGGTGATGGGCAGGCCCGCGTTCGGATACGCGATCAGCGGCGCGTCGGTGACGGCGCGCATCTCGCGGATGATCACGATGGCGCGGTCCGGGCCGCGGCCGCAGTTCATGCCCACGATGTCCGCCCCCGCGTCGAGGAGCGTCCGCGCCACCTCGGCCGGGCTCTCCCCCCACATGGTGCGGTCGCGGTCGTGGATCTCCTCGTACTGGAAGAACATGGTCGCCATCACGGGCAGGTCGGCGGCCGCCTTGCAGGCCTTGATGGCGCCGGTAGCTTCCTGGGGGAACATCATGGTCTCCACCGCGAAGATGTCCACCCCACCCTCGGCCAGCGCCTCCGCCTGCTCCTTGAAGGTGGCGAAGTACTCGTCGTCCGTGGCCACGTTGTCCCCGACCCCGTAGTCCACGGGCAGGCAGCTCGTGGGGCCGATGGAGCCCGCGACAAAGCCGCCCGACGGACACACCGAGCGGGCGAGCCGGGCGCCCTTGTCGTTCAGCTCGCGTGTCCGATCGCCGATCTTGTACTCGTTGAGCTTCAACCGCGTGCCGCCGAAGGTGTTGGTCTCGACGAAGTCCGAGCCGGCCTTGAAATAGCCCTCGTGAATCCCACGCACGATGTCGGCGTGGGTGTCGTTCCAGAGCTCCGGGCAGGCGCCGTTGCCGAGCCCGGCCGCGAAGAGGGCGGTGCCGTAGCCGCCGTCGAACACGAGGCGCTCGCCCGCCTTGGCGCGCTCCACGATCTCCCAGCCGCGCGGTCGGGCCATCAGGTGGCCGCCGCCACGCCGAGGAGCTCCTTGGCGCGCGTCACCGCGATCGTCGAATCCCTGGCGTAGCCGTCGGCGCCGATCTCGTCGGCATAGGCCTGATTCACGGGGGCGCCCCCGATCATGACCTTGACGCGCTCGCGCAGCCCGGCCTTGGCGAGGGCGTCGATGGTGCGCTTCATGGCGGGCATGGTCGTGGTCATGAGCGCCGAGATGCCGACGATCTGGGCCCCGTGCTCCTCCACCGCGGCCACGAACTTCTCCGGCGCCACGTCGCGGCCGAGGTTGTGGACCTTGAACCCCGCCCCTTCGAGCATCATGGCGACCAGGTTCTTGCCGATGTCGTGGAGGTCGCCCTGCGCCGTGCCGATGACGATGACGCCGAGCGACTGGCCATCGCCGCCCGCCTTGGTGATGAGGGGCTTGAGGAGGTCGAGCCCCGCGTACATCGCGCGCGCGGAGAGGAGCACCTGCGGCACGTAGTACTCATTGCGCCGGAACTTCTCGCCGACCACGTCCATGCCCGGGATCAATCCGCGGAAGATCAGATCCTTGGGATCCATGGCGAGGGCGAGGCCTTCCTGGGTCTTGCGGGCGACCGTCTCCTTGTCGCCCAGGATCAGGGCCCTCGACATGATCGGGTAGTCGAAGTCGTCGTTCATGCTTCGTTCGTGATTCCTCCGGGCTTGACCGTGGAATAGCCTGCCTTGATCCACTCCCGCATGCCACCGGCGACATTGTAGCAGTCGGTCAATCCCGCCCGCCGGAGCGCGCTGATGACCGAGCTGGATCGGAGCCCGCCCGCGCAGAGCACGGCCTTGGGGCGATCCGCGGGCAGCTCGCCCATACGCGAGAGGGCCTGGCTCATCGGGACATTGACGGCCCCCGCGATGTGCCCGTCGTCCCATTCCGCGACCTCGCGCACGTCCACCACCACGAGGTCGGCCCGCTCTTCCCGCATCGTGGCGAGATCGTGCACGGTGATCTGCGGGACGCTCGCGTGGGGCAGCCCTTCGCTCTTCCAGTCCGTCATGCCGCGCTGGAGATAGCCCAGGATGTCGTCCATGCCGGCCCGCCCCAGCGCCTCGACGCTGCGCTGGAGGTCCGAGGGGCCCGCCGCCACCAGGACGAAGCGGCTATCGACGGGGGCTACCATGGCCACCCGCGGCGCGAAGGGGCTGCTCTCGATCCAGACATTGATGGCGCCCGGCACATGGCCCTCGCCGAACTCGGCCGGGCTGCGCACGTCGAGGATGACGCCGCCCTTGGCCATGGCCTCGCGCGCCTGGGCGGCCGAGAGCGGCTGGAGCTCGCCCATGGAGGGAAGCGCCTGGGCGCGATTGCGCGCGATGATGCGGTCGAAGCTCGGCGGCTTGGGCGGCAGGCCGGTCATGAGCTCGCGTACGAAATCCTCCACCCTCCGCGGCTGCAGCGCGGGATTGAAGCGGCGCTCGAACCCGATGGTGGAGCCGGGCTTGGAGGACATGGCCCGCCCGCACGACGAGCCTCCGCCATGGGCGGGATAGACCTCCACGCTGTCAGGCAGGGTGAGCACCCGCTTGGTCAGGCTCTCGAAGAGGTCGGCCGCCGCCCGCTCGCCGCCGAAGTCCGGCCGGCCCACGTCGCCCACGAAGAGCGTGTCGCCCGTCAGGATGAACCACGGGTCTTCACCACGCGAAAGGTCGGTGACGAGCAGGCAGACGCTGTCCGGGGTATGGCCCGGGGTGTGGATGACCTGCACCCGCACGGTCCCGAAGCGGAGCTCATCGCCGTGCACGATCGGCGTGTGCGGAAAGGCCGCCTCGGCCGCCGGATGGATGTGCACCCGGGCTCCCGCCTTGGCGGCCAGGCTCTGGTTGCCCGAGATGTGGTCGGCATGGACGTGGGTGTCCACGATATGGGTCAGCTCGAGTCCCTTGCGCCGGGCCCACGCCGCGTAGTCGTCGACCCGGTCCCGGGCAGGGTCGACCACGAGGGCCTGCCCCGCCTGGCTGCAGGCAATCAGGTAGGAGATGCAGCCGGCATCCTCATTGACGATCTGCTGAAAGATCATCGCTCACATCTTCCCACACGGGCTCACCAGGGCGCAAGGTGGCCTTGAATAAGACTTCTGTCCTGACGATTGTCGGTAACTTGACCCAGAATCGACTGGTAGACTAGACTCTGCGGAGTTTAAACTCGGCCCTACGGGAGGCTATTGACGGTTGCGATGAAGATCAAAGTCCTTGGCTCGTTCGGAAGTGAGGGGCAGGGACAGCGGCCCTCGGCCTTTCTCGTAGACGACAAGGTCCTCGTGGATGCCGGCACCGTCGGCGGCGCCCTCTCGCCCGCCGAGCAGATCGAGGTCGAGTACGCACTGGTCAGCCACGCCCATTTCGATCACATCGCCGGCCTCGCCTTTCTCACCGACACCCTGGCCATGATCGCGCCCGAGCGTCGGGTGACGGCCTGCAGCATCGGGCCCGTGCTCGACAGCCTGCGCACGCATGTCTTCAACGACGTGGTCTGGCCCAACTTCGCCAACATCCCCGACCCCAAGAATCCCGTCCTGGCCTTCCGCGCCCTCGCCGAGGAAGGCGAGGCGCGGGTGGGCGAGCTCTGGGTGACACCGGTGCTCGTGGACCATACCATCCCCACGACGGGCTACGTGGTCCACGACGGGGAGACGGGTTTCGTGTTCAGCGGAGACACGGGACCGACCCAGCAGATCTGGAAGCTCGCGCGCGAGATGCGCGGGATCAAGGCGATCATCGTGGAGACGTCCTTCCCCAACCGGATGGACGCGCTCGCCCGGACCTCCGGGCACCTGACGCCGGAGATGCTCAAGCGTGAGATCGACAAGGCGCCTCCAGACATTCCCGTGTGGATCTACCACGTCAAGCCGCAGCTGTATCAGGAAACCGCAGAAGAGCTGGCGATGGTCGACTCCACCCGCATCCACATCCTCGAGCAGGGCAAGACCTACACGCTGTAGTCCTTACACTTCCGCCGTTCCTCTCCGCCGCTCCCGGTAACTTCCGCCGTCGTCAGCGCGAGGCGGGCTCGAAGAGAAACTCCGTCAGGTAGGTATTGACGGTGGCGGCATGCTCGATCTGCGGGAAGTGCCCGCAGCGGTCGAGCCACTTGGCGATGGCGAGGTCGAGCCCCTGACTCACCTGCCGCGCGTGGGCGAACGGGATGACGGCGTCCTGGACCCCGTGGACGAGCAGGATGGGCCGCCGGAACCTGAGCAGCCCGTCTCGATACCCCTGAGCGTGCATCGTGAAGTCGTCCTTGACCGAGCGCAGGAGCGAGAGGTAGGCCGCCCGCCCTTCGACGGAGGCGCGGACCGAGAACTCGTGGTCCACGAAGAAGCGGATCTCCTCGGCATCGGGCGAGACGAAGCAGCGCTCGAGCGCGGTGGCGCAGATCCTCCGCGTGATCAGCCTCGAGAGCAGCTCGCCCAGCCCGGGCAGGGACAGCGTCCGATAGACCCACGAAGGCCGGAGCGGGAAGCCCGGCACGGCGGAAGCGAGGAGGGCCAGCCGCTCCACGCGGGCGGGGTGGGCCACCGTGAAGCGAGCGGCGACCGCGCCGCCCATGGAGTGACCGACCAGGCGCACCTGCTCGAGGCCCAGCGCGCGCAGGAACGCGTCGAGAGCCTCCGCCAGGAAGGTCAGGGTGTACGCGCGTCGCGGCTTGCCCGATTTCCCGAAACCCGGCAGGTCGAGGGCGATGACCCGCCCGTGCCGCCCGAGCTCGGGAATGGTATGGCGCCACGACTCGGCGAAGCCACCCAGGCCGTGGAGCAGGACGGTGACCGGCCCCTGCCCTTCCGAGAGGTAGTGGAGAAGAAGCCCGTCCAGCTCGCCGCCCTTGAGCCGGATCTCCGCCACGGTCAGGCGTCGAGCAGTCGCGTCAGCGAGTCGCGGAACGGAAAGACGCTGAAGATACCACCGGTGTGGATGAAGCAGACACGCTGGCCGAGCGACTTGGGATCTCGCTCGAGCGTTCTGAGGAGCCCGCCAAAGGCCTTGGCCGTGTAGACGGGATCGAGCATGAGGCCTTCCTCGCCCGCCAGGCGAATCACGAGCGCCAGCTCCGCGTCGTCCACTCCCGCCCGTCCGATCCCCTGGTAGCCGTCCAGGAGATGGACGCTCTTCGGCACCTCGATGGCGAACCCGAAGCGACGGATGGCCTTCCCGATCGTCTCCGTGACATAGCTGCGCACGCGCTCGGCCGGAAAGGCGATGGGGACGCCCACGATCTCGGAGGGCAGCCCGGCCAGCTGCTTGCCCATGAGAAGCCCCGCCTGGCTGCCCCCGCTGAAGCAGGTCAGGACCACCGTGTCGAAGCGAGGCGCCCCATGGGTGATCTGCTCCGCCAGCTCCACGGCACATTCGAGGTAGCCGAGGGCTCCCAGCTCGTTGGAGCCGCTCTCGGGAATCACATAGGGCGTGCCGCCGGCGCGCCGGACGTCTTCAGAGATCGCCTCGAGAGTTTCCGCCGCCTGGCGGAACTGTTCGTCGGTCAGGTAGCGCACCTCGGCGTTCAGCATCCGGCAGAGGAGGAGGTTGCCGTCATAGGTATCGGGCCGGGCGCCCTTGACCGCGACGATGGCCCGGAGCCCGAGGCGCGCCGCCACCGCCGAGACGGCGCGGCAGCAGTTGGACTGAAGCGTGCCGATGGTGATGAGGGTGTCGGCGCCTTGAGCGAGGGCGTCGCCGACCAGGAACTCGAGCTTGCGGACCTTGTTCCCGGATTCGAGGAGGCCGGTCAGGTCGTCCCGCTTGACCCAGAGCTCGACGCCGAGCCGCCGCGACAGGCGCTCGAGCTTCATGACCGGCGTGGGGGCCAGGGCCAGCTCGATGCGCGTGGGCGTAATCGTCACGCTTCCAATCCTAACACCGGCGCCAACGAATGCTGCATTCTCGTCGGGACTCGAGGTCGCCGCGGAGCGTCAGGGCGAGGGTGGCCTAGCCCACCTTCCTCGCCACCGCCGCGTACTGATCGAGCAGAGGCAGCACGGTGCCGGCGAGGGCGGAGGGAACGAAGAAGACCACCCGCGCCACTCCCATGTCGCGCCACGCGGCAAGCTTGCCCTCGTCGGGCCGCACCCCGAAGAGCGATACCGATACCGCGGCAGGGTCGCGCCCGGCCTTTTCCGCGCGCTGGCGCAGATCAGCCATCGCCTCATCCAGGGGATCGCGCCCGATGATGGGCATCCAGTGCCCGTCGAACTCCGCGGCGCGCTGGCGCGCGTGCGGGCCGCTGCCCCCCATGAGGATGGGCGGATACGGCTTCTGGACGGGCTTGGGATACGACCAGAGCTTGTCGAAGTCGACGTACTTGCCGTGGTACTCCGCCTCCTCCTGCGTCCAGATCGCCTTCATGGCCGAGATCCGCTCGCGCAGGATCTTCCAGCGCTCGCCGAACGGTGTCCCGTGGTCCTCCATCTCCTCGGCGTTCCACCCCCCGCCGATGCCGAAGAGCACGCGCCCCCCGGAGATGAAATCCAGGCTCGCGACCTCCTTGGCGAGAATGATCGGGTCGCGCTCGATCACGAGGCAGATCCCCGTGCCGAGCATGAGGGTCTTGGTCACCGCGGCGGCCGCGCCCAGGGCCACGAACGGGTCGAGCGTGTGCCAGTAGTCGCGCGGCAGGTCGGCCCCGCCCGGCCATGGGCTCTGGCGGCTCGTGGGAATGTGCGTGTGCTCGGGCAGCCACAGCGACTCGAAGCTGCGAGCCTCGAGCTCGCGCGCCAGGGCATCGGTCTGGATAGCATAG
>Ga0137403_10008097_pt1 | contig 11777 bp, 11 predicted proteins | sample CZOMad2_1_16fung_FD_122057 | JGI IMG/M metagenome (GOLD analysis project Ga0137403, IMG submission 122057) | Vadose zone soil fungal communities from Angelo Coast Range Reserve, California, USA - CZOMad2_1_16fungal (Hybrid Assembly) | ecosystem: Environmental > Terrestrial > Soil > Vadose zone...
ATCGCGCGCAGGCGCGCCACGTACTTCGCGGGCTCCCAGTACATCACCTGGCTGTCGTTGAGCGAGGTCTTGATGAACAGGGCCGGGTACGGGCGCGCATCCAGGTTGGTGTAGGGGCAGTAGCTTTTCATGTACTCGTACTGCTCGCGGATCTTCGGATTGCCCCACTCCTCGAACTCGCCCACCGTGAGCGGCAGCGACTCGTCGAGCATGGTGTTGATCACGTCCACGAAGGGCACCCGCAACACCGCGGCGGCGCAGCAGTCCGGGCGCAGGTTGAGCACCGCGCCCATGAGCAATCCGCCCGCGCTGCCGCCCTCGATGACCAGCCGGTCGGGCGCGGTGTAGCCGCTCTGGGTCAGGAAGTCGGCGGCGGCGATGAAGTCGGTGAAGGTGTTGCGCTTGTTCATCATGCGGCCCTCGTCGTGCCAGCGCTTGCCCAGCTCCCCCCCGCCCCGGATATGGGCGATCGCCACGCTGAGCCCGCGGTCGAGCAGGCTCAGCCGGTTCGACGAGAAGCCGGCCGGGTAGGGATAGCCGTAGGCCCCGTAGCCCGCGAGGAGCATCGGGCTCGAGCCGTCCAGGTGCGAATCGGCGCGGCGCACGAGGGAGATCGGGACGCGGGTGCCGTCGGGGGACGGCGCGTGGATGCGCTCGGAGGTGTACCGCGCGGGATCATAGCCGCCCAGCACCTCCGCCTGCTTGAGCAGGAGCAGGCGGCGCCCCGCGATCTCGTAGTCGAACACCGAGGCGGGCGTGATCAGAGACTGGTAGCGGACCCGGTAGGTCCCGGCCTCGAACTCCGCGTTGGCGTCCGAGCTCAGGTCGTAGGTCGGCTCCGGGAATTGCACGTGATGGTACGCGCCGGTGCGCGTGTCGGTGATCCGCAGCCGGATCAGGCCATCCTCACGCTCGTGAACGACGTAGTGCTGGGCGAAGACGTCCACGTCCTCGAGCATCACGTCCGGGCGATGGGCGATCAGCTCGCGCCAGCGCGCGGGATCCGGATCGTCCACCGGGGCCACCACCAGCCGGAAGTTCCGCTGGCCGCCGCCATTGGTGCGGATGTAGAAGAGGTCGCCGCCGTCCGGTCCGGCGCCGTGATCCACCTGGTATTCATGGTCCGGCTCACGAGGCAGCATCATTCGCCACGTCCCGCCCGGGTCGGCGGCGGGAAGATAGCGCACTTCGGTGCTCGTGAAGCTACCCGAGATCAGGAACAGGTAGGCCAGGCTGCGCGAGCGGCCGACGTGGAAGCGGAAGAGCGCGTCCGGTTCCTCGAGCAGCAGATCGGCCACCGCGACCCCGAGGCGGTGCCGGTGCAGTCGGTAGGGGCGCTTGGCCTCGTCCTCGGTGACGTAGAAGAGCGTCTCGTTGTCCGCGGCCCAGGCCACCGCGCCGACCTTCTCTACGCGGTCGGGCCGCAGCGCGCCGGTTTCCAGATCCTTCACGTGAAGCGTGTACTCACGGAAGCCGGTCAGGTCGGTGGTATAGGCGAGGAGCCGGCCGTCGTCGCTCACCGAGGCCGCGCCGAGGGCCAGGAAGGGATGCCCCTCGGCGAGCTGGTTCAGATCGAGCATCACCTGCTCGGGCGCCTCCAGGCTGCCGGCCTTGCGACAGTAGATCGGGTACTGCTTGCCCTTCTCGGTGCGCGAATAGTAGAAGTAGCCGCGCAGGTGATAGGGCACGGACTGGTCGTCTTCCTTGATGCGCGCCAGCATCTCGGTGTAGAGCGATTCCTGGAAGGGCACGGTGGGCTTCATCACCGCGTCGGTATAGGCGTTTTCCGCGGTCAGGTAGGCGATGACCTCGGCGTCGTCCTTCTCCCGCATCCAGTAGTAATCGTCCTGGCGCACATCCCCGTGGACCACGTCGGTCCTGGGAATTTTCCGGGCGACCGGGGGACGGGGGGTGTCAAACATGCTCCGCACCGTACCACACGGCCGCCGCTTGCGCGGCCACGCGCTCGGTCCCTACACTGACGCGACCCGGCCATGCCCGAGCTACCCGACGTCACCGTCTACCTCGAAGCGCTGGCCGCGCGTGTTGGCGGCGCACGGCTCGAGCGCATCCGGCTCGCCAACCCCTTCGTGCTGCGCTCGGTGGATCCGGGACCGGCCGAGGCGGTGGGTCGCCCGGTGATCGGCGTCCGGCGGCTGGGCAAACGGATCGTGATCGCGCTGGAGGGCGAGATCTTCGTGCTCATCCACCTGATGATCGCGGGGCGCCTGCACTGGAAGGAAGTCGGGGCGAAGCTGCCCGGCAAGATCGGGTTGGCCGCCTTCGACTTCTCCACCGGCACGGTCACGCTCACCGAGGCGGGATCCAAGCGCCGTGCCGCCATCCACCTGGTCCGCGGCGAGGCCGCGCTGGCGGCCCACGATCCCGGCGGCCTCGAGCTCTGGGACGCCGACCCGGCCGCATTCCGGGCCGCGATCACCCGCGAGTCGCACACGCTCAAGCGGACGTTGACCGACCCGCGCATCCTGAGCGGCATCGGCAATGCGTACTCCGACGAGATTCTGCACCGGGCCCGGCTCTCGCCGGTGCGCATGACGCGCCAGCTCTCGGAGGAGGAGAGCACGCGGCTCTTCGAGGCGGCGAAGGCCACGCTGACCGACTGGATCGAGCGGCTGCGGCGCGAGGCGGGGGGCACCTTTCCCGAGGGCGTGACCGCGTTCCGCCCCGACATGGCGGTGCACGGCCGCCACGGCCGCCCCTGCCCCGACTGCGGCGCCCCGGTGCAGCGCATCGTGCACGCGGACAACGAGACCAACTACTGCGCGCGGTGCCAGAACGCCGGGCGTCTCCTGGCCGACCGCGCGCTCTCGCGGCTGCTCCACCAGGACTGGCCGCGCACGCTCGAGGAGATGGACGAGCGGCGGCCCGGCGGGGCGCCAGCGGTCACCGCCCCGGCGGCGCCGCGATCTCGCCGCCGACGCTGACCGGACGCTCGGCGCTCAGCGGGGCGCTGGAACGGGCCCGCCGACCAGGATATCGGCGGAATCGATGCCCTGGAGCTTGACGCGCACGCGCCAGGGGCTCGGCCCGGACGGGGCGAGCGGGAAGGAGACGATGCTGCTCCCGACCTCGCTGCTCCCGCCGCCGCCGACCAGCCCGCCCGTCGAGACGCCGACCCCGGTGCCGACCCCGCCGCGGCCCCCGGTGCTGCTGAAGCCGCCGATCCCGAAGCCGATGCTGACCGGGCTCCCGCCGCTGCTCGCGGCCGGGGTGTACTCGATCGTCTGCGCCTCGAGCAAGGCCCCGTCGGGCATCACGATCTGCGCCCGCTCGACGCGGCGCCCGCCCCCCTCGATCTCGACGCGGAGCCGGTCGCCCACGATCGTGTAGGCGGCGGACACGGTGGCGCCCGGCGGCTGCACCTCTGGCTTGTAGGGCAGGCCGGACGAGGCCGACGAGCACGCGGCGAGCGCACCCGCCAGCACCCAACCAGGAGCATCGTCACGACGCTGGTTCGCATGCACGGTATTATCGCACGCGAACGGGAGGGACCCCATGACCGGCGAGGAAGACGAGCGAGTACCCCCGGGAGCCGATCTCGAGCGGTACGTCCGGGAGCTGGCCGAGTTCGTCGGCCTGGACGAGGCGGACACGGCCGCCATCCGCGCGAGCGCGCCCGCGATCCTGAAGCACGAGGACGCGCTCACCAGCGCGCTCTACGAGCACTTCCTGCGCTTTCCCGTCACCGCGCGCTTCTTCCTCGGCCCGGACGGGGCGCCGGATCGCACGCGGATCGACCGGCGCAAGCACAGCCTGGCCCGGTGGCTCCGCGAGACCGCCCAGGCGGCGCTGACCCACGACTTCGCGTACTACCTGCTCTCGGTCGGCCTCGCCCACAGTCACCGCGACCACGGACCGGGCGGCAAGATCCCGCCGCAATTCATGGTGGCCGCGATGAGCCTCACCCAGACCGCGCTCGCCCGCATCTTCCGCGACGAGCTGGGCGATCCGGCGGCGGCGCTCGACGCGGCGGTGGCGTGGAACAAGCTGCTGCTGCTTCACCTGAACGTGCTGCTGATCGGCTACCTGCTCCCGCCGCGCAAGACCTCCTGAGGTCGAACACCCGCGCCCCGGGGACCCGATCGGTTCCCGGGGCGCGGCGGTTCCTTCGGCGGGCGGCTTACTTCGGCTTGTGGACCAGCGTGATGCCCAACTCCTTCGCGGCCGCGTCGTACTTGGCCACGGACTCGTCGTGCTTGCCCGCCTTGTGCAGGTCGTCACCTTCGGCGGCCATCATCTTCGCCTTGAAGGCCGCGTCGTCCAGCCGGTACTCCGCGGCCGCCATCACCTGCTTGTGCAGCAGCGGGCACTCGTGGGCCAGCGCGGGCGAAACCGCGAATCCCAGGGCGGCGATCGTCAGCAGAATGGTCTTCATGTCTTGCGTCTCCTCGCGTGAACAGGGGTGGACCGAACGACGGGAACGATGCGCGCGAAACGATCAGACGCGAGGAGGCGCGCGGTCGGCGGGGGTGAGGCAGGTCCAGCCGGAGACGACGGGAGCGCGGGGGTCGGACCGGACCGTCCTCCAGACCGAGAAGGGCACGGGCAGGACCCAGGCGGCGTCGGACAGCACGCCCGCGGCGAGTCGGAGCCGGTTCTCGTCGCTCTCGGCGGGGTCGGCGACGGCCGTCCAGCCGTCGTCGGCGCATAGACCGATGGTGGCGGACATCGGCAGCACGAGCAGGACGATCAGCAGGAGCCGGCACCACCGCTCCGCGCCCGGTCCCATCGGCATGGTCAGCATCCTGACCGGGGGGCCACCGCGTGTCAAGTCGCCCTCGGCCCGTGTCAAGTCGTCCTCAGATTGACAGCGGCCAGCGCCCGCCGCATAGTGACGAACAGCGAAGGGAGCCCTCATGGCGAAGCCGACCACGATTCGAGAGCTGCGCGACAGCGGGTACACGTCCCGGTCCGTCAAGCAGGAGCTGCGCGACAACCTGATCGCCCGCCTGCGCCGCGGCGAGAGTCTCTTCTCCGGCATCGTGGGCTACGAGCAGACCGTCGTGCCCCAGATCGAGAACGCGGTGCTGAGCGGCCAGGACATCGTGTTCCTGGGCGAGCGCGGCCAGGCCAAGACGCGCATGGCCCGCCTCCTGGTGGGTCTCCTCGACGAGGAGATGCCCGCCCTGGCCGGCTGCGAGATCAGTGACGAGCCGTTCGCGCCGATCTGCTCGGCGTGTCGCCAGCGCGTGGCCGAGCAGGGCGACCGGGCCGCGATCGCGTGGATCCCGCGCGACCGGCGCTACGGCGAGAAGCTCGCCACCCCCGACATCACGATCGCCGACCTCATCGGCGAGGTGGATCCGATCAAGGTGGCGGAGGGCCGCTACCTCTCCGACGAGCTCACCATCCACTACGGGCTCCTGCCCCGCACCAACCGCGGTATCTTCGCGCTCAACGAGCTGCCGGACCTGGCCGAGCGCATCCAGGTGGGGCTGCTCAACATCATGGAAGAGCGCGACGTGCAGATCCGCGGCTACAAGGTGCGGCTGCCGATCGATCTCTACGTGGTGGCGAGCGCGAACCCGGAGGACTACACCAACCGCGGGCGGATCATCACCCCGCTCAAGGACCGCTTCGGCTCGCAGATCCGCACCCACTATCCCCGGCGGGTGGAAGACGAGATGGCGATCATGGAGGCGGAGCGCACCAGCTACCTCGACGCGGGGCTCGAGACGAAGAGCCCGGAGTTCATGAAGCAGCTGGTGGCCGAGGTCACCCACCTGGCCCGCCGCTCGCCCGAGATCAGCCAGCGCTCGGGGGTGTCGGTGCGCGTGACGATCTGCAACTACGAGAACCTCCTGTCGAGCGCGCTCAAGCGGGCGATCCGCCTCGGCGAGGCGGTGGCCGCCCCGCGGGTGAGCGATCTCAGCGCGATCGCCGCCTCCACCGGCGGCAAGATCGAGATGGAGAGCCTAGGCGACGCGACCGAGGACAAGGTGATGGGCAAGATCATGCAGCGGGCCTTGCTCAACGTCTTCAACCGCAACTTCTCCTCCGGCGAGCTGGACGAGGTGGTGGGCGCGTTCCAGGACGGGCTCAAGATCGAAGTCTCCGACTCGATGCCCGCCGACCTCTACCTCCGGCACCTCGGCCAGGTACGCCCGCTGCAAGCGGCGGTGCGGAAGCTCGGCGCTCAGGACCCGGCCAGCGTGGCCGCCGCCGTCGAGTTCGTCCTGGAGGGCCTGCATCTCAGCAAGAAGCTCAACAAGGACGTGCAGGCCGGCCAGGCACGCTACCGCGTGGCGTGAGGCGCTCGTGAATATCGCCGAAACGAGAACGCTCCCATCTCGTGGCTCCCGTGTCGGAATGAGCTCCGTTCGAGCGCCGGCTTGGCCGGCGCAACCCGCTCTGGGGGAGGCTCGGAGGGGGCCGTCGCGGCCCCCTTCGATGAGCTAGTGTCGCCGCCGAGCTGGTACTCCCGCTGGGACGGCTCCCAGCGTCTCGACGATCTCGACGCCGATCAGCTCCTCGACGCGATGTCCGACGACCTCCTGTCGGACGGCGATCCGTGGAGCGCGCTCCGGCGCCTCTTCCAGCGCGGCGCGAAGAACCCGGCCGGGGCCAACCTCCCCGGGCTTCAAGATCTGCTCAACCGGCTGCGGCGGCAGCGCCAGCAGCAGCTCGACCGCTACGATCTCTCCTCGGTGCTCGACGACATCAAGCAGAAGCTCGACAATATCCTGAAGACGGAGCGCGAGGGTATCGAGCGACGGGTGACCGACGCGAAGGAGCGCGCCGAGCGCGGGGAAGCCCCCGAGTCGTTCCGGCGGGGCATGGAGCAGGCGGCCGCCGAGCACCGGAAGACGCTCGACGAGATGCCGGAGTCCCCGGCCGGGCGCATCCAGGGCCTGCAGAACTACGAGTTCATGGATCCCGACGCGCACCGCATGTTCTGGGAGCTGATGAAGGGCCTGCAGCAGCAGATGCTGCAGCCGTTCCTCTCCAACATGCAGAAGGCGCTCGGCAACATGAGCCCCCAGGACCTCGAGCGCATGCGGGAGATGATGCGCGACCTCAACCGCATGCTCCAGGACCGGGCGGAGGGGCGCGAGCCGGACTTCGACGCGTTCAAGCAGAAGTGGGGCGACCACTTCCCGGGCGCCCAGAACCTCGACCAGCTCCTGGAGCAGATCGCGCAGCAGGCCGGCCAGATGCAGTCGCTGCTCTCGAGCATGTCGCCCGGCCAGCGCAGCCAGCTCCAGGACATGATGCAGTCGCTCTTCATGCAGGACGAGCGGCTCGAGGCGGAGCTGCGCCAGCTCGGGATGAACCTGAGCCAGCTCATGCCGCCCCCCGACGGCCAGCGCTACAACTTCCGCGGCAACGACGACCTCACCATGAAGCAGGCCATGGACCTGATGGACGAGCTCCGGCAGCTCGACGAGCTCGAGCGGCAGATGCAGAAGGTGCGCGATCCCAACGACCTCGAGAAGATCGACCCGCAGCAGGTCGAGCAGCTCCTGGGCGAGGAAGCGGCCCGCGACCTCGAGCGCCTGCGCGATATGACCAAGAAGCTGGAAGAAGCCGGCTACCTCGAGCGAAAAGGCGATCGGCTCGAGCTGACCGCGCGGGCCATCCGCAAGATCGGGGACAAGGCCCTGCGCGACATCTTCGGGCACCTCAAGCGCGACCGCTTCGGCGGCCACGCGCTCGAGCGGCGGGGCGCGGGCGGCGACCGCACCGATCAGGTCAAGCCCTACGAATTCGGCGACCCGTTCCTGCTCGAGCTGCGCGAGACCCTGATGAACGCGGTGGAGCGCAACGGCGCCGGGGTGCCGGTGCGCCTGGCCCCCGACGACTTCGAGGTGGTGCGCACCGAGACCCAGACCCACGCGGCCACCGTGCTCATGCTCGACATGAGCCGCTCGATGATCTTCAACGGCTGCTTCCTCCCGGCCAAGAAGGTCGCCCTCGCGCTCAACGCCCTCATCCGCGGCCAGTTCCCGCGCGACAGCCTCTACATCGTGGGCTTCTCGCTCTACGCGCGCGAGTTCACCGCGGCCCAGCTCCCGCACCTGGCCCCCGGCGAGTGGAGCGTGGGCACCAACATGCACGCGGGCTTCCTCCTCGCGCGCCAGCTCCTGGCCCGGCACAAGGGCGGCAACAAGCAGGTGATCATGATCACCGACGGCGAGCCCACCGCGCACATGGAGGGGAGCGAGCCCGAGTTCGCCTACCCCCCGACCCGGCGGACGCTGCAGGAGACGCTCAAGGAAGTCCAGCGCTGCACGCGCGACGGCATCACGATCAACACGTTCATGCTCGACCAAAGCCACGCCCTGGCCGCCTTCGTGGAGCAGATGACCCGCATCAATCGCGGCCGCGCCTTCTTCGCGACGTCCGATCGCCTCGGCGAGTACGTGCTCGTGGACTTCGTCCGCGCGAAGCGCCGGGCCGTGTCCTAGCCGGCCCGCCCGAATGGCGGACGCCGCGACGGTCGTCCTGCTCGTACGCCACGGGCTGACGCCCACCACCGGGATCAAGCTGCCCGGCCAGGCCCCCGGGCTGCACCTCACCGACGAGGGGCGGCGCCAGGCCGAGGCCGCCGCCGCGCGCATCAAGGCGCTCCCCAAGGTCGCCGCGGTCTATTCCTCGCATCTCGAGCGCGCGCGCGAGACCGGCGCGCCCATCGCGCGCATGCGCGGGCTCGCGCTTCGCATCGACCGGGACCTGGCCGATCTCGACATCGGCTCGTGGACCGGCCTGAGCCTCAAGCAGGCGTCCCGCCGCCCCGAATGGGAGGCGGTGCAGCGCAACCCGAGCGGCTTCCGCTTCCCCGACGGGGAGTCCTTCCCGGAGATGCAGGCGCGCATCACCTCCGCGCTCGGCCGGCTCGTGGCCCGCTTCCCGGGGCAGATCGTGGTCGCGGTGTCGCACGCCGATCCGATCAAGGCCGCGGTGGCCCAGGCGCTCGGCACGCCCCTGGACCTCTTCCAGCGCATCATGATCGCGCCCACGTCCATCACCGCGGTGGCCTACCGGCGCGGCGGCCCGGCCGTCCTCACCGTGAACTCGCTCGCGGGCGACATCGCCTGGCTCGGCGGGGGCAAGGCATGAGCGACAACCCGTCGTTCGAGGTGGACTCGCCGGACCACTTCACGGCCGGCGCGGTGGGGCCACCGGGCCAGCGCGTCTTCTACCTGCAATCGCGCGACGGGAACCGCCTCGTCACATTGAAGGTCGAGAAGGAGCACGTGCGCGCGCTGGCCGAGTACGTGGGGGGCCTGCTCGCCCGCGTGAAGGGCGCGCCGGGGGCCGCGGGCGGCGGGACCGAGCTGATCGAGCCGCTCGAGGTCGCGTGGGACGTGGGCTCGCTCGCGGTGGGCTACGACGAGAGCCAGGACCGGGTGGTCGTCGAGGCGAGCGAGCTGATCGAGGCGGAGGAGGCGGAAGAAGAGGCCGCGCCCGAGCGCGAGGTCGAGCCCGCGATGGCCCGCTTCCGCATCACCCGCGCCCAGGCCGCCGCCTTCGTGGAGCGGGCGAACGAGCTCATGAAGGGGGGACGCCCGACCTGCCCGGTATGCAGCCGTCCCATGGATCCCGAGGGCCACGTCTGCCCGCGGGCCAACGGGCACGTGAAGCACTAGCGTGAGCCACTAGGATGTCGGGGCGAGCGGATCCGGCCGTCGCCCTCGACCTGCTGGCCCGCGGCGACATCACCGTGAAGGGACGGATGCCGCGCAGTAGCAACGCCACCTTCCTGGTGGAGCTGGCCCTCGACGGCGCCACCGCGCTGGCGGTCTACAAGCCGGAGCAGGGCGAGCGGCCGCTCTGGGATTTTCCGCCCGGGCTCTTCCGACGCGAGATCGCCGCGTATCTGCTCTCGGAAGCGCTCGGCTGGGGCCTCGTGCCCCCGACCGCGCCGCGGGGCGACGGGCCCATGGGCGAAGGCTCGCTCCAGCTCTTCGTCCCGGCCGACTTCCGCCAGCACTACTTCACCCTGCTGGAAGTCGACGAGCACCGCGAGACGCTGCAGCGCATCTGCCTCTTCGACCTGGTCGCCAACAACGCCGACCGAAAGAGCGGCCACTGCCTGCTCGTGCCCGACGACCGGATCTACGCGATCGACAACGGCCTGACCTTCCATGCCGAGCCCAAGCTGCGCACCGTGATCTGGGACTTCGGCGAGGAGCCGATCGCGCCCGCGCTGCAGGAGGATCTCCGTCGCGTGCTGAGCGACGACCTCCCGCCCGCCCTGACCGAGCTGCTCGACCCCGACGAGCAACGTGCGCTCAAGCGCCGCGCGCGCGGACTCCTCCGCACGGGGCAGTTTCCGGTGGACAAGAGCGGCCTGCGCTACCCCTGGCCGCTGATCTGAGGGGCGCTAGCGGCCCCGGCGACGCCCGTTGTGCGAGTCCCCGTGCCCGTTGTGCGAGTCTCCGTGCCCGTTGTGCGAATCCCCATGAATGATGTCGCACCAGCGCCGGTTCTCGTCGCCGCCTGCCTCCGCGCTCCCGGTCAGCATGGCGTCGGACATCACCCGGGCGTCGTCGAGGCCTTCGCGCATCGGCATGTGGACATTGCACCATTGCACTTCGAGGATTTCCAGCAGCGTGTCGGCGTCGGGCTCGCAGGCAGGGCAGAACGCGCGGGCAATGCGGGGGGTTTCGGCCGGTATGTCGCTCACGGCAGGCCCCCGCGCTGGAAGACTGCGGAACTTCGTCGCGAGTTTCGAGCGATGGCACCCTCCTGTCCGGCATACCGGACCCGGCTCGAGGCTCACGTTCATTCTACACACGAGATAATTTGGCTCCTAATTCTGCGGCGGCCGCCCCGGCGGGTCGCTCCAGCGCCGCCAGGAGCCGCCCGACCAGGGCCAGGACCGCCAGCATGTCCACCGTGGAGCCTACGATGACCCCCGGCCGACTTGTTCCCGGCAGGCGGTGGCGCCCCTATAGAAAGGTCTGGTCGGGCTCGAGGCCCAGGAGGTAGCGGCCGACGGTCTCGAGGTGGGACTGGCGGCCCTGCAGCTGCTGGGTCACGGTATGGATGTCGCGGAAGCGGCGCTCCAGCGGATGGTTCTCGAAGATCGCGGTGGCGCCTGCGGCACTGTAGGCAAAGTCGACGGCCTCGCGCGCCTTGTGAATGGCGTTGGTCGAAGCCATGCGGATGTTCATGCGCTGCGCAACCGTGATGGTTGCGCCGCTCGTGAGATCTTTCCAGATGTCGGCCATCGACTGCAGTACGTAACCGCGCGCGGCGCGGAGATTGACTTCCGCCTGGGCGAGATTGCTCTGAACCACGGCATTGTCGCGCAACGACAGCTTTGCGCCACGCGGTACTTTGTTGCGCATCGTCTCCACAAAGTTGTCGAGGGCGGTACGGGCGATGCCGCAAGCGACACCGGCAAAGCCCAGCTGGTAACAGGTGTGGTTACTCATGCGGTAGAGCGGACCGGTCTCCCGGCACTCCCGGTCGAACTCGCGGGTGATCGAATGGTCCGCCCGCACAAAGAAATCGTTGAGCGCGAACTGGTCGCTGGCGGTGCCGCGCAGGCCAACAGTGTTCCAGATGTCGGTCCATTCGACGTCCTCGGAGCGTACCAGCATGGTGCGCTCGAGCAGGGCTCCATTGGCGCCGTATTTGGGTGAACCGTCGGCTGTGTAGATCGGGCAGTGCGCGCCGAGCCAGGTCGCATGCCGGCCGCCGGATGCAAAGGACCACACGCCGGTCACCCTGTAGCCGCCCTCGCATTCTACCGCGCGAACCCTGGGGCCGGGCCCCCACGCCAGCACCGCGCGCGGATCGCCGAA
>Ga0137403_10008098_pt1 | contig 11777 bp, 8 predicted proteins | sample CZOMad2_1_16fung_FD_122057 | JGI IMG/M metagenome (GOLD analysis project Ga0137403, IMG submission 122057) | Vadose zone soil fungal communities from Angelo Coast Range Reserve, California, USA - CZOMad2_1_16fungal (Hybrid Assembly) | ecosystem: Environmental > Terrestrial > Soil > Vadose zone...
AAAATGGGGCCAACCCCACCGCGCGATCCTCTCGGATCGCCTGTCGCACCGCTTCCGGACGCACGCGAAACGCCGCATCCGATTCCAGTTTGCGAAACTGTTTCTTTTGCCAACCTAGAATCCGCATCGCCCGCAGCAACGAAGAATGCGTCTGATCCGACCCGTACACCACCGCTCGTGAGAATTGCTCCGGCTTCAGCAGCGCGTCCCGCGCCGTCACCAGCGCCGATAGATTTGCCAGCGACCCGCCGCTCAAGAATATCCCTCCCGCCGTTTCCGGATACCCCGCCAGCTTGCGGATCCAGTCCAGCGTCACCAACTCCACCATCGCCGGACCCGAGCCTTCCAGCCAGCTCCCCGCAAAAATGTTGTAGCCCGCGCGCAGAAAATCGGCGTACGCTCCCACCAAGTTGCTCGGGCCCGGCACAAACGCAAAGAATCGCGGATGCGTCTCGTGGTTGGTGCTCGAAAAAATATTCTTCACGATCCGCTCCAACACTGCCAGCGGATCGCTTCCCCTCGCCGGCAAATCCTGCCAAATCGCCGCGCGCAATGCCGCCGCGCTTTCCACATTCACCACCGGCAGAGACGCCAGGCGCGCCTGATACTCCACCAGATGCTCTACCAGCGCGTGCCCCAGTTCCCGCGCCTTCTCCGGCGAAAGCTTCAGTAATGCATCGAAATTATTCATACAGGCCATATTAGCAGCAGCCCGCCCGGTTTTCGGGTTGACGCCATCACGAGCAATTCGTAAATTGGTTGCACCGTTTGGGGGAATATGAATTCATTCCATTCCGCTCGCCGCGATTTTCTGCAACTCCTCGGAGGCACCGCAAGCGCAGCCTGGCTCGCCGCCAACTGGCCATCGCTCGTTTCCGCCGCTGAACACGCTCATCAAGCCACCAAATCGGAACATCCCGCGCTCGAGGTCTTCACAGCTGACCAGGCCCGCGAAGTCGAAGCCCTTGCCGCCTGCATCATCCCCTCCGATGCAACCGCAGGCGCGCGCGAAGCCGGCGTCGTCTACTTCATCGATCGCGCCCTGAAAACCTTTTTCAGCGAAGCGTTGCCCGTCTATCAAAAAGGCCTCGAAGCCGTGCAGAAAACTACCGCCGAACATTTCCCCAGCGTCCCGCGCTTCTCCGCCGCAAGCGAAGAACAGAAACTGAAAATCTTCTCGGACATCGTGCAGGAGTCCGAGCGGCCGGAAAGCGGGGCCCGCCGTCTCGCCCCCGGCGCCTCTCCGGATTTCTTTCAGACCCTGCGCATCCATACGATTTTCGGATTTCTCGTCGACCCGGAGGGCGGCGGGAACCGCGACTTCGTTGGCTGGAAAGCCATCGGCCGCGATCCATCCCATAGCTTTTCCGCGCCGTTCGGCTTCTACGACAAGGACTATCCCGGCTGGCAACCCGTCTCCGGCGAAACGGAGAAAAAATGAGCCGGCCCATGGTCACATACAAACCGTCCGATGAAGTGGATTTCGTAATCGTTGGCTCTGGCGCGGCCGGCGGGGTGCTGGCAAAAGAACTTTCCACCAACGGCTTCCGCGTGGTCGTCCTCGAGCAGGGCGAATATCTCCGTGAAAAAGATTTCACCCACGACGAAACGAAAATCTTTATCCAAAGCCTGCTCACCAACAAGGTCAACACCCATCCCATCACCTTCCGCAAATCATCCGACGAAACCGCGCGGAAACAGCAGAGCGTTCTCTATGGCAGTTGCGTCGGTGGCAGCAGCGTCCACTTCACGGCAAACTTTTGGCGCTTTCACGAAATCGATTTCAAGGAACATAGCAAGGTCGGCGACATTCCCGGCGCTAACTTCGCCGATTGGCCGATCTCTTATGCCGACCTCGAGCCCTACTACACGAAAGTTGAATGGGAAATCGGCGTCTCCGGTCTCGCCGGCTCCAGCCCGTTCGACCCGCCGCGCTCCAAGCCCTATCCGATGCCTCCGCTTCCGGTGAAGGGAAACGGCGTCATTTTCGAACGCGGCTGCCGCAAGCTCGGCTATCACGCGTATCCCGCGCCGATGGCGATTTTGTCCAAGCCTCGCGCCGGCCGCGCCGCCTGCATGAATTGCGGCTTCTGCCTCGGCTTCGGTTGCGAAGTCGGCGCGAAGTCCACTTCGCTCTCCAGCGTAATTCCCATGGCCGAAAAAACTGGCCGCTGCGAAATTCGCCCCAACTGTTACGTCAGCCGCATCGAGACCGACAAGAACGGTCGCGTGGTCGGCGCCGCCTATTTCGATGCCCAGCGCAACACCCACCTGCAAAAAGCCAAAGCCGTGATTCTTGCCGCCAACGGCGCCGAAACTCCGCGGCTTCTGCTGCTCTCCGCGTCCAACCAGTTTCCCGCCGGCCTGGCGAATTCCAGCGGCTACGTCGGCAAGAATTTCATGCCCAACAGCAGCGCGCTCGCCTACGGCACTTTCGACGAGCAGCTGAACGATTACAAGGGCCCTGCCGTCAGCCGCATCATGCACGATTTTTATGAACTCGATCCGAAGCTCGGCCTTTACGGCGGCGGCGGGCTGGATGCACGCTTCGACTTCACACCCATCAGTTTCGCGCTAAACGGGCTTGATCCGGACACCCCAAAATGGGGCACTGGTTTCAAACAAGCGCTTGCCCACAATTTCACGCGCACGATGCAGATTTTCTGCCACGGCACTTCGCTTCCTGTGGAGTCCAACAGTTTTTCCCTCGATCCCGACGTGAAAGACGCATGGGGACTTCCCGCCCTGCGCATGACGTTCCGGGATCACCCGAATGATTTGAAAATGATGGAGTGGATGAGAGCGCGCGCCATGGAAATTCTTGACGCCGCGGGCGCGAAAACCAAATGGAGTTATCCGGTCCAGGAGCAACAGTTTGCCGTGCACCTGCTCGGCACCTGCCGCATGGGCGATGATCCCCAAAAATCGGTAATCAACGCCGACCATCGAACCCACGACGTCAAAAACCTTTTTCTCTGTGACGGCAGCAGCCTGGTCACCTCCGGCCGCGGCCAGCCGACCATGACCATCCAGGCCTTGGCCTACCGCGCGGCAGACCGCATCACCGCTCTCGCCAAGCGCGGCGAAATTTCCGCATAATTTCCCGGGGAATTCCGATCCCCTAATCCGCCACCTTCCGATGGCCCGCGTAAAGTTGCCGAGCTCAAGCATCTGTAAGGTCCGACTTCTAAGGCGGGCCGTTCTTCTATTTTTCTGCACACTTTCCAGAATCTCGAAACTCCTGCACAATCAATCCCTGCCCAATGCATAGGAGCTTAAGAATGAGATCTGTTCCCCCGGCGCAAGCTTGCACAGCAGCTATCCTGCTGCTCGTTGGCCTTCTCACGAACCCGCGCTTAACTCCAGCCCAGGAGCAGCCGCCTGTGCCCAAGACCGCCGCCCAGCAATTCAAAAACATTCAAGTCCTTAAAGACATTCCCGCCGACCAGCTTATCCCCACCATGCAATTCATTGCCGGCGCCCTGGGCGTCGACTGCGAGTTCTGCCACGTCGAACACGACAGGGACAAAGACGACAAAAAAGAAAAGCAGACCGCGCGAAAAATGATTGAGATGGAACTCGCTATCAACAAATCCCATTTCAAGAACGAAATCGAGGTCACCTGCTACACCTGCCATCGCGGCTCACCGCATCCCGTCGGCGTTCCTATCCTCACCATTAGCACTGGAAAACCACCCGAGCACCACGAAATCAGCGCCCAGGAAAGCCTTCCGACCGCCGAGCGGATTCTCGAAAAATACCTCGCTGCAGCAGGCGGCGCCGAAGCTCTCCACAAAATCAAAACTCGCGTGCAAAAGGGAACTGTCGACACCGGCGGTGAGCAATATCCAATCGAAATTTATTCCGAAGGCCCGGAGAAGCGCCTTTCCATTTCTCACGCATCTTTCGGCCAAAGCGTCACCGCGTTCAACGGACAGGCTGGCTGGCTAAGCACTCCGCGAGGCGTCCACCCGATGAATTCAAGCGAGCGGCAATCTTCCCGCATCGACGCGCAACTATATTTCCCCGTCCAACTCCGTGAGCTTTATCAGGAGTTCAAAGTCCTTCCCGGGGAAACCATCGACGGCCACGCCACGTTTCTGGTTACGGCAAGCGGCGTTTCCACTCCTCCGTTGCGCCTATTCTTTGACCAGCAGAGTGGCCTGCTGCTGCGTCTCGTCCGTTACACAGAAACGCCGCTCGGCCGCAATCCACTCGAAGTCGACTACGCCGATTATCGGGATGCCAGCGGCGTCAAGATCCCCTATCAGTGGACGCTAACTCGCACCAACGGCAGCTTCACCATCCGCATCACCTCCGTCCAGCAAAACATCCCCATCGACGAGAAACTCTTCGTCTTGCCTCCAAACCCCGAAGTTCCCCACCCTTAGAATTCTTCACGCAAAAAAAAACAGGGCCGAAGCTTTCTTCGACCCTGTTGCAGCGTCTTCCCGCTGCCTTCCACTTTTCACGGTGATCCCGACCCCGCACAGCCGGAGCGGCGCGCGAAGTTTCGCGCACACACGCACTCGTTCGTGATTCCCGCTGATTGGATGAACTGGTTTACGCCGGAGTTGTGCTGACTTGCTGTTGTGCGGGAACCAGCGGCGGCGCTGACAACCGAAAAATGTTTCGCTATTGAAAAGCATTCCTCAATCCGCGCTACTCTTTCTTTTTCTCGCCCGCTTCCGCCCCTTTCGCGCCCTCAGCTTTTCCAGCTTCCTTGCCAATCTTTTCCCCGCCGCCCTCTCCCTCGGCTTTTTCTCCACTCTCGGCCTCGGGAGCTGGCTTTTTCTCTAGATACTGCACGATCAGGGAGATGCGTCGGTTCGACGGATCCAGCGGCGTATCCGGTTTCCGCAATCGCTGATCCGCAAATCCCCGCACTTGCGTCACCTGGCCGGCGCCGATTCCGTTCTGCTGCATCAACCGCCTCGCCGCATTAGCGCGGTCTGCTGACAGTTCCCAATTTCCGTACGCGGCTCCCGCCGGGTATGGTTTCGAATCCGTGTGCCCCTCCATCGCGATGTGGTTCGGCAGTTTGCCAAGCTCTTGCGCCAGCAGTTTCAGCAGGTCGCTTCCGTCCCCGCTCATCCTCGCGCTTCCAGTATCAAAAAACGTGCCGACCGCCGATTCCGTCAATTCAATGCGGAGGCCTTCGTTGGTCACTGTCATGTCGATATGATTTTCAAGCTTGTCGAATTTGGGGACTTCGCGGATGGATTTCTGCAACTGCTCTTTCAGCTGCTCCATGTTGTCTTTGGTCACCACGAAATTGTCGCCCGCGCCCAGCATATCGGTGCCGACCATCTTCGAAGTTCCGGTTGGGTCCTTGAAATATCCTCCCACCGCTTTCTGGATTTTGACGCTACTGTTCAGCAGCCACAGCACGATAAACAACGCCATCATCGCGGTTACGAAATCCGCATAAGCCACCTTCCACGCGCCGCCGTGGTGGCCGCCGTGGCTCACTTTTTTCTTGATGATGATTGGTGGAGGTCCAGGCATGGTTTCGCTTACGCTGCCGGCGGTGCCGCTTCGCTACCCTTATCCTTGATGTATTTTTCCGTGTCCTGGAATGACGGCCGCACGTTGCCCGGGATTGCCCGGCGCCCGAACTCCACCGCAATCGTCGGCGGCGAACCCTTCATAAAGCTCACGATGATCACCCGCAACACCTGATAGTAGGCGTGCTCCTCTTCCGTCGCCTTCAGCATATTCGCCGCAATCGGTCCGAGGAATCCGTAGCACAGCAGAATGCCCAGAAACGTTCCTACCAGTGCCGCCGCCACCTTGTGCCCAATCTCTTCCGGCGGACCACCCAAGGACCCCATGGTGATCACCACGCCCAACACCGCCGCCACAATTCCCAGTCCGGGCAGCGCATCCGCCATCGTCGACAGCGCCGCCACTGGCTGGGAGGCATCGTGATGGTGTGCATCCATATCGTTCTCGATCATCTGGTCCACATCGAACGGCTCAATCCCGCCACCCGCTGCCATGCGAATCGTGTCGCACACAAACGGCAGCGCGTGGTGATCCTTCAGGAATTTCGGGTATTTCGAAAACACCGGGCTTTGTTCCGGATTGTCGCTATCCGACTCCAGCGCCATCAATCCTTCCTTGCGCGCCCGCGAAAACAGCTCGTACAGCATCTTCAGACTTTCCAGGTACTGCGCTTTTCCGTATTTTGAACTCCCGAACACTCCCAGAAGCCCGCCCACAATCTTTTTTAAGATGTGCAGCGGATTGGCGATCAGTACCGTACCAAGCGCCGCTCCCCCGATGATCACCAGTTCCGCGGGCTGAATGAGCACTTTCAGATTGCCATGCTCCATCAGGTAGCCGCCCAGAATGGCCCCGATCACCACCACAATCCCAATGATCACGAACATGTCAAATGCCCCTCATCGCCTGGCCGCCGCGGCTCAATGTGTCACCACGACAATCTGGTTTCCCCCGTTGTCGCCGCCCTTGCGCATTCCTGCTTCCGCGCGGCCCACCATTCCGCCCGCCGTGTCCATGTCTAGCGCCGGCGTCGCTCCGATCGAAATGGTCACGCTCCACATATCTCCCCACCAACTCACATGCGCTCGCTGAGCCATCTTTCGCAACCGCTCTCCCACTCGCGCCACGTCGCTCTCGTTACATTCGGTCAGGATCGCCAGGAACTCCTGCTCCAGCCACCGTCCCAGATAATCCGTCGGCCGCAGTGCGCTCTCCAGCGATTGCGCCACCACGTGCAGTGTTGCGTCCACCGCCGCTTGCCCAAACCGTTCGCGAATCTTCTCCAAGCCATCAATCGAAATGCACAACGCGCAAAATGGCACCGGGTGGACCTTGTGCACATTCAGGGCTTCCTGCAGGTGCGCCAGAATCATGCTGTGGTTCAGGAGTCCCGTCAGTTGGTCCATCGCACCCGCCACAGCAAGCTTGTTGTGGCGCCGGTCTGTCGGCGTCCGCGTAATCATCTCTTCGAAAAGTTCAGCCGCGCCCTGCATTCGTCCGTCATCCCCTCGCAGCGGAACCGTCCGCACATGCACGCCCACGGATTGCCCGGACTTCTTCCGCAGCGATGCGCGCACCGTCACACATTTCCCGTCCCGCATCGTCTCCAGCAGCGGAAGTGTGCTCCCCTCCATTGGATTGTTGTCTGTGTCCGCGTGTTCCAAAAACGCGTCTGTGCACAAATGACCCAGCACGTCTTGCCGGAGATAGCCGGTGACACGTTCGGCCCCGTCATTCCACAAAATCACCTTTCCTTCGCGGTCCACCGCGCAGACCGCCACCGGCAGCGAATCCAGCACCATCCGGTAGAGTTCTTGGCTTCCCAATCCCGGCATAATCGTCCTGACACAGCTCCCCAATACTCTCAGGCACGCGAGAGTCCACGGATAAGAAGATGAGAACCAACTTAATTGCTTTATTTTTGGAAAATTTGAGCACTATTCGGTTGGGTGAGTTCCAGTATGGTCCGAATAGTCCTGAAGTGATAAAAGCACGTTTCTCGCCCGCGTTAATCCTGCCCGCAGCTACTGAGCAGGTTTCAGAGGATTCGCCCTATGGGGGCATCGTTGCGGTTCGTACATCCAGAAGTCGTTCAGATTCCCCTGCCCGCCTGTTCGCACCTTTTATCCCACCAAGACTTATGAACGCGCCCTCCCGGCCGTCGAGAGGGAAGCTGTTATTCTGTCGCCGTCCGCCTTCCGCTGTGGTGACTTCAATTGACGTCTCTGTCTGGAAGACGCCAAGAGTCTTAACGATTCCTTTTTCAAACTTCATCGAACCCTCGCTGCCTTTCAGCACCTCGGAAGGGGCCATTTCATCATCACAAAGCGATAACACATCTCAGTGGATCGCAACAATCGTGAACGAAAAAGGCAGGTGATGAGCGACCCGACACATAGGCGACAGACTCCGGGTCGGACCCTATAAGACTCTCAGAATGGCTGTGAGCCGAGCTCCGATCACGTGGAAATTGGCCGACTACCAGACATGCACAGCGGTAATGCGTGGCGGACCTGAGCGGCCCTGAATCACCTGCGTCTCCAAAACGATTTCCATGTTTTTCTGTTTCCAGTTCTGCGGCACTTGTCTGAGCATCTCTTCCATGCGACTTGCGTCAACTAGAAACTCGCCTGCGGCAACCGTCCCACCTCTTCCAATTCCTGCGGCAACCACCACGAACTGATCCGTATTCGGATCTACCATGCGCGCAACGATGGCGTAATCCTTATATGTGCCGGTCTGCTGCTGCACGCTGCGATCCAACATCCAACCCCGATTGCCCGGGTTGGTGCGGTCCTCGATCCAGAATTGCGTCATGTCCCTGTCGTTCGCGAAGTGGAACCGCAATGGGGAGGTCAGCCGCAGCGTCCAGCCGTTGTCGAAGGCGCCGATGAATACGGAGGGGCCGCGGCGCAAATCGGTCAAGCTGGTCGAGGCTTCACCCTGCACGCGATAGGTTTTACCGTAGGTGCGCAACAATCCCGCCACATTCACCAGCGGGCTCACGTCATCAATGATGATCGTGACCATGCTGTCGTTTAGCGTAATTTCGCGCTGAGGATCAGCGGCGTCCCGCAGGCGAATCGTCGAATACTGGCTTTGGTCGGCGATGCAAAAGAGCACCGGCTCCGAAGATTTCACGAACGGTTCCCAAAACTGCTTCAAAGCCGGTGGCCGCGAAGCGAACCACGCTGTCGTCGCAACTCCCGCCAGCACGAATAGCAGCAACCCAACCGCGTACTGCCAACCCTTGATCGCCGTGCGTGCGGTTTGGGCAGCGGGCGCGTCTGCGCCCGTTGGATGAGCCGAATGAATCTCATCGGTTTGGCTCGGCGATAGCGTGGAAGTTAATCCCGCAGGTCGTCCGGGCCAGGAATATTGCGGCGCATAAGAACCGGCCGGCAGATACAGACGAATCTCCTGGCTATGTTTTGGATCCTGATAATACAGTTCGATTCGTTTGCGGATTTCAGCAGCAGTGACACGCACGATGGGGTCCGTGTTGGTGTCGTAATCGGCGGAGCGGCCAAAAATCTCCACGCCGAGGATTCTTTCCTTCAACTGATCCGTTTGGCCGGCCAGCGAGTGTGCCACAACATACTTCAGGAAGCTGGGATACCGTTTGCTGGAATTGAATAGGGATGTAGCGAGCAACTTTTCAAGTTGCTGATGAACGGCGGCCTTTTCGAGGTCGCTGGAAGGCGTCCAGCTTTCCGCTACCTGCTCTGCTAGCAAGGTTCCCCTAACACCCCAACTTGGCCATAGGCCTGTCACCCAACCACCCGGGCGAGCACCAAACCAACTAATTTCGGCTATCGGAAAAGCAATTTCCCAAGATGCTACAGCGATTTGAGCGTTGCCGCAACGTAAAATGGGGCTGCAAGGGTTCTTAACGTCCTCTTAACGTTCCCTCAAGTTTATGATAAACATAGGCTTACCGGTTGATTAAAGGTCTTATCTTTTTTAACTCGATTCCTTTACCAGCAAAGCATTGCCAGCTTCATGCGGAGTTTTCTATAAGTTGCACCAGTCTTTTGGATTGGGTCCGCCAACCCAAGTACGAATTTCGGGCACAGCCAGCGCTTCGAAGTCGCAAAGGGAGCCTGCAGGGTTCGGCGGCAATCGGGGTGGCATTCTGGCTTCAGCCAGCGTGTCCAGGAGGAATTTCCTAATGTCAGGCAAAGTACGGTCGTGGAAACAGATGATCTTGGCAGTTATTCTGGCGGCGCTAACTTTGACCGCGGGACAGGTTTATGGGCAGTCCCAGGCGATTACCGCAACACTTAGCGGAACTGTCCTTGACCCCACAGGTCAGACAGTTAGCGGGTCCAAGGTAACCCTGGTGAGTCCCGAACGTGGAATCTCCCGAACCTATGTGACCACGGATACAGGATTCTACTCTTTCACACTACTCCCTCCCGCTACGTACAGGCTTCAAGTGGAGGCTCCAGGTTTCAAGCACTACAGGCAAGACGGAATCGAGTTAATACCGGGGCAGACCGCTGTGCAGAATGTCGGATTGTTGGTTGGAGCGGTTTCCGAAAATATCGAAGTCACTTCGCAGGCGCCCCTGCTGAACGCGGAAAACGCCAATATTTCGTCGGATGTTTCCGCGAGGCAGGTCGTGGATCTTCCTCTGAACTTACGAAGCGTGATCGGTTTGGCCAGCTTGAGCTCTTCGGTGAGTCACGCCGCGGAAGACCAGATTGTGGGCTCGCCGGGCAGTGCCGCAACCGCCGATCAGGATGTTTCGTTCCTGAATTTCGGCGGCACGTTCTTCAACACCGCTGCCTACTTGCTGGACGGGACCTATGACACGCGTCTCGATTGGGGCGGCGTTATCTACGTTCCTTCAGTGGACGCCGTGCAGGAGTTCAAGATTCAGACCAATGCATTCACCTCTCAGTATGGCTGGAGCAGCGGGAATGTCATCAACGTCGTGACCAAGTCCGGTTCCAACCAGCTCCACGGTGATGCCTGGGAGTTCTACCGCAACAACAGTGTGGACTCGAAAAACTTTTTCAGTCCAGGCTCGCAACCCAGCTTCACCCGCAATCAGTTTGGCGGCACCGTTGGCGGCCCGATACGCAGAAACATCACCTTTTTCCTCGGTTACTACGAGGGCCGGCGCCAGGGGTCACCCGCAACTCTCCTAACCACCGTGCCCACGGGTGACGAACGGAACGGTAACTTTTCGGCTCTCCTCGGGGCGCCGACCGGCCAAGTTGATGCCCTCGGAAGACCCATCATCAGCGGTGCGATTTACAATCCGTTCAGTACGCGGCAGATCACGGCCGGGCAGGTTGACTCCAGCACCGGTTTGACGGCTTCGAAGTCTGGTTTTATACGCGATCCCTTCCCGGGCAACTTGATTCCCTCAAATCTGATGGACACAATTGCCAAAAGCATCGCAACAGGCAGCTATTGGCCCGACCCCACAAACACCAACGCCCTCGTCAACAATTTTGCACAGGCCTCCTCCAACCCGGCGCATTCCGATGAGTATTCCATCCGCCTCGATCATAATTTCACCGACAATGATCGCTTTAACGCGCGCTGGTCGCAGAAATACGAATCGAAAGTAAACTCCCCAACCTTTTACGGAGCTTCCGATCCAGGGGGACCGGGCGTAACCGCTCCCAACAATCGCTATAGCATCAACGCTGGTTACACCCACGTTTTCAATCCGACGTTCGATGTCAGTTTCAATTTCGGGGTCAACCGCCACGTCGAGCAATCCGTGACACAAAGCTTTGGATTCAAATCTTCGACACTCGGACTGCCGTCCTTCATCGATGGGATTGCCCCGTCGTTCCCTCAAATTCAGCCACAGAGTTACGCAAACCTTGGAGCGCCGGTCAACCTGGATAACTATATCGTGCCGCAAACCATCTGGACTGACTCCGTCGACTTCACAAAAATCAGGGGAAGGCACAGCATCGGATTTGGTTTTATGGACGTGTGGGGCCGCATCGACGGCGGTCACTTCGCCAACACCACTCTTGAGTTTCAAACTACCTCCACGGCGGGGCCCGATCCCCAACAGGCAACGCCAGGGACCGGCAACGGTTTCGCTTCCTTCCTGGTCGGTGTAGGGAGCGGGAAGGATCAAACGGGTTTCAACAAATTCCCAGCCACCGATAAACACCTTCTCGGCTGGTATGTGCAGGACACTTGGAAAACGACAAGCAAGCTCACCCTCACTCTCGGCCTGCGCTATGAAATCCAGACCGCTCCGACGGAACGGCACAACGCGCAGGAGTTTTTCA
>Ga0137403_10008099_pt1 | contig 11776 bp, 9 predicted proteins | sample CZOMad2_1_16fung_FD_122057 | JGI IMG/M metagenome (GOLD analysis project Ga0137403, IMG submission 122057) | Vadose zone soil fungal communities from Angelo Coast Range Reserve, California, USA - CZOMad2_1_16fungal (Hybrid Assembly) | ecosystem: Environmental > Terrestrial > Soil > Vadose zone...
TGCCGGTGGATTCGCTTGGCAAAGCTAATGGCCATGATCTCGACGCGATCATCGGAGCTATTACGATGGAGGCCTGGGAGATCACCGTGAATCCAAAGGAAGGAACCTTAGGACTTGAGGGACTGAGACGCCGCGAGTTCACCGAATATTGATTCCCTGCGATGATTCGCCGATTATTAATGGCTTTTACATTCTGTCTGATTACCTCGCTTCCAGTTGCCGCGCAGCCAAAACCAGCAAAGCCACCGCTCGAGTTGTCGGTCCAAATCGTTTCGCAGAGCTACTGCGCGATCAACGAGAAATCTGCCGTTCTCGAGTTGCAACTGAAACTTCGTTTTCGGAATGTCGGCAAGCAGAGACTCATTCTTTACAAAGGCCACGACCTGTTCTTCCAGTCCAAGATCCTCAGCGCGCCGGGAAACGCGTCGGGGCCTTATGGTGTCTGGCTGGTTAATTCCCGTTACTTTGATGAAGAGATAGAGCCAATCGATCAGCCTTCGCCTGGCAAAGTCTTTCTCACTCTTTCATCCGGCAAGACCTGGGTTAAAGACATGACGATAGGAGTAGGCGTTGTGGACGCGGGCATGGAGAGAGGCGACTCTTCGATTCGCTCAGGCGATCACACGCTCCAATTGATCGTTTCGATGTGGTACAAATCCCGCGCTCTGGCCCAGAAGCTGCGCGAGCAATGGCAGTGGATCGGCCTCCTGTGGTCTGATCCGCTGTCGTCGGTGCCGATACCTTTTGGAGTTCAGAAACCCCGCATCATGGCCCCGTGCAAGTCGAGCAACTGAAGCATCCCCAACGCGATGTTCATAGATTCCCATTGCCACATCGACGGCCCTGAATATGATTCGGATCGTGAAGCAGTAATTGCGCGCGCGCGGGACGCCGGCGTCACCACAATGCTCAACGTTGGCACCGGCGATCCGCACAGTGGAGCTTTCGAGCGCGCGGTCGATCTGGCAGCGAAGTATAAAGAGGTCTATGCCGCCGTGGGTGTGCATCCTCATGATGCGAAGCTCTTTGATGATGCGGCAGAGCAGCGCTTGTTGAGTCTGGTGCAGAAGAGTGAACGGGTCATTGCCTGGGGCGAGATCGGGCTTGACTATCATTACGACCACTCGCCGCGGGAGGTGCAGCGCGAGATCTTCGCGCGGCAATTGCGTCTCGCGCGCGCTCAAGGCCTGCCCGTCGTGATTCATTCGCGCGAGGCTGACGACGATACAATCGCGATCCTGCGTGAAGAACTAACCGGGTACGCGCGCGCGGGCGTGTTGCATTGTTTTGGCGGGAGCCTGACAATGGCGCAGGCAGCAATCGAACTGGGTTTCTTCATTTCATTCGCCGGCAATTTAACTTTTAAGAAAGCCGAAAACCTGCGGGACGTCGCTCGTCAGCTTCCTCTCGACCGACTGCTAATCGAAACCGACTGCCCTTATCTGACACCCATCCCTTTCCGCGGAAAGCGTAACGAACCGGCTAGGGTGGTTGAGACGGCGCGGTGTCTGGCAGCGTTACATGATAAAGAGGTGGCAGAGATCGGCCGAATCACAAGCGAGAATTTTACGAGGTTGTTTCGCGTGTGGGAATAAGCCTGGCAGGCTGATGAAAAACCAAGCGTAGCCACAGAGACACGGAGACACAGAGAAAGATGAGAACAAAGAGGGTAAGCATTTGTTGGCATTTCTGATAGGTTCTGAATCCTTCCAATCTCTGTGACTCTGTGTCTCTGTGGCGATTTTGCTTTTTTCAGCACCCTGCTAGAGCGCCTGTTCGGAGTTCCGCCTTCAGGCGGTCTTCGATCAGGAGACCAGATCCGCCTGAAGGCGGAACTCCAAACGAAAAGCGCTGTCGCAGCTTCGCTCTGCCGCCGCACTCTCCATCTAGAGAACACTTTCACATGCTCCGCCTTTGATGTTATCCTAACTTCGATCAAGAGCAGCAGAGACACATGGCCCAGCAGAACTCATTTGACATTGTTTCGGAAGTCGACCGCGCCGAAGTGATGAACGCGCTTAACCAGACGATGAAAGAAGTCCGGCAGCGCTTTGACTTCAAAGACAGCAAGGCCGCGGTGGCGCTGGAAGAGAAAGACTTGGTGCTTACCGCCGAGGACGATACCAAGCTGCGCAACATGAATGACATTCTGCAACAGAAGCTCGTCCGCAGAGGAGTGCCGCTAAAAGCGCTTTCGTATGGCGACTCGGAACCTGCGGCCGGCGCCACCGTGCGGCAGCGAGCGCAGATTCAGCAGGGGATCCCACAGGAAAAGGCCAAAGAGATCGTCAGGTTCATCAAGGACTCAAAGGCGAAGGTCCAGGCGTCGATTCAGGGCGACGTGGTGCGAATTTCCGGGAAGGATCGCGACACTTTGCAGCAGGTGATAGCTTTGCTGAAGGCGAAGGACTTTGGCATTAACATGCAGTACACGAATTACCGCAGTAACTAGCCCGTACTCGGCTAAGCACGATGCAAGCAGCAGAACAAAGCGCGGTCCTCGATGATGTTCGCGAATCCGCCCGCCGCATTTTTGACCTGGTCTCGCCGGAGCTCGAACTGGTCGAAGAAGAATTCGAGCGACAGGCGCGGTCAAACATTCAGGTCATCGCCTACATCGGTGAATACCTGCGCCGGTCGGGCGGCAAGCGAGTGCGTCCGGCGCTGACAATACTTTCCAACTATGCCGTCGGCGGTGACGGATCTAACTACGGCTCGGTTCGGATGGCCACGGTCATGGAGTTTCTGCACACGGCCACGCTCGTACACGACGACGTGATCGACCGGGCGGCAACGCGGCGCAATCGTCCGTCAATCAACAGCGAGTTTGGCAATCAAACGGCGGTGCTGATGGGTGATTGGCTGTACATGTCGGCGTTTGAGACGAGCCTGACGGAACGTTCGCTGGCAATTCTCGACATCCTCACCGCAGTCACGCGCAAGATGACTGAAGGCGAGCTGCTTCAGTTGACTCTGCTAGGCCGCACGGACATTTCTGAAGAGCAATACTTTGACGTGATCGCGCGCAAGACAGCTTATCTCTTCAGCGCCTGTTGCGAGATCGGCGCGCTGCTCGGCAACGCCAGTCCTGAGATGCAGAACATGCTGCGCGACTATGGGATGAACCTGGGGATCGCGTTTCAGTTAGTAGATGATTTGCTTGACTTCACCAGCAGCGAAGATGTTTTAGGGAAGCCTGCCGGTGCCGACTTGCTGGAAGGCAAGGTTTCGTTGCCTCTCATTTTCCTACTGCAACGCGAACCTGAGATGCGTGCGGTGATTCAGGGCGTGATCAGCGAAGCGCGCTACGAGAGTGTCTCGCGCGCGCAATTGGTGGCCGCGCTGGAGCGAACGGGTGCGTTGCAACTGGCCCACGACCGGGCGATCGAATACGCCGCGGCGGCGCAGACGGCGCTCGAAGGATTGTCCGATTCGTCGCACGCGCAGGTGCTCTCTTCAATTCCCGCCTATATCGTCGAGCGCGATCGTTGAGCATTTCCGATTTACGATTTCCAATTGCGAATTGCCGAATCGGCTCAACGAAAGGCTGGCTTTCGCTTCTCGCTTTGGGTAAGGGAGCGAGCCGAGATCACAAAGTTGTTGTCAATCGGCAATCGACAATCTAAAATCGGCAATGTCGTATGGCTAACGAGACACTCATCGCCAAACTCGAACAAAGCTTGCGTCAATCGCGCGGGCAGCGGACGCGGCTGGCAGCGCGGCTGGCTGAGCTGGAATCGGAAGCTGAGATCATCCGTGGTGAATTGGCTGAGATGGACACGCTGGCCGGACAGACTGAGGCGGCAATCTTTCGTCTGCTATCAAATGTGATGAATGGCCCGTCAACTACTGTGGGCACGACTTCGGTCGGAGAGTTGGAACTCGCGCTTCAGCGCCGCCTGGCACAGGCTGAACTTTCGCAGCACTTGCATCAGCCCGCACCCCAGAGGCACAACGTGCCGGCCGTGCGGAGTGACATCGAAGCCACCAGCGATCGTTTTTACGATCGAACGATTCCGCAGGCTACGACGATGATTTTGCGCGAGGCCGGTGGGCCGCTGCACGTCAACGAAATCTACAACATCCTCTTGGACGGTGGATTCAGCTTTACCGGCCACAATCCAACCATCAGCATTGCCGTCTCACTCAATCGCAATACCCGCTTTCGCAAGGTCGCTCCCGGAACGTTCGATCTGGTTATTCGCGACGCCGCCAAGGCGTCTTAGTGCTGGGAGCGCGGACGTCCCGTCATGAGGTCAGTACCACCCGCGGTAGCGGGTGGGTTCACCTTGTCGCTGACGACCCACCCGCTACCGCGGGTGGTACTGACATCATGACTCTCAGGGCCTCCGGCAAAAACGGTAGCGTCAGAGTAGCTGTGCTTGTAATTCCGCAAGTAGTTGCTTTGCTTCCTCCGGCGACAACTTGTCCGGATCCGCTTCGCGCAACTTATCGGCGACTTTCTGATTCGCCAGATCAAACAACGACGACTGCGCGGCCAGCCGACGACGACCGGCGCGCGTAGCAGCCTTGCTGAGAGCCTGATCAACAGGCATCGATGAACTGTCAGCTCCGGCTGCGGCCGCGCGTTCAGTCTGGTTGGCCATATGAGCAGCGGTTTCTTCTTCCGAAAACACGTCCAACTCGTAACGCTCGAGTCTTTGTAAAACTTCTCGAGCGCGGGCGAGCGCCGCCGGCGGCATACCGGCGAGACGCGCGACTTCGATGCCGTAAGACTTTGAAGCGCGGCCGCGTTCGAGTCGATGCAGAAACACCACTTCGCCTTCGCGTTCAGTCGCGGTGATCTGATAGTTCTGCGCCCCGGGCAGACGTTCGGCCAGTTCGGTGAGTTCGTGATAGTGAGTTGCGAACAGAGTCTTGGCGGCGTGCTCGGGAGAATCGTGCAGGTATTCGGCCACCGCCCAGGCGATCGAAAGACCGTCAAAAGTTGCCGTGCCTCTGCCAATCTCGTCGAGCAGGACCAGCGATCGCGGCGTCGCGCTGTGAAGTATCGCGGCGGTCTCGGTCATCTCCACCATAAATGTGGAACGGCCGCGAGCGAGATCGTCTGACGCGCCCACACGGGTCCACACGCGATCGAGCATCGGCACTCGCGCCTTCTCGGCAGGAACGAACGAACCCATCTGGGCGAGGATGCAGATTAATGCAGTCTGCCGCAGCACGGTGCTTTTGCCGCCCATGTTTGGACCGGTGATGATCAGCAAGCGATCAGTCGAGTTATTCAGATAGACGCTGTTTGGAACGAAAGGCTCTTCATTAAAGACTTCGATCACCGGATGGCGGCCATGGATGATTTCGACCTCGTCACCGTCATGCATTACCGGCAAGACGTACCGTCGCCGCACAGCGGTTTCTGCCAGCGAAGAAAGACCATCCAGGCGGGCAAGCGCGCGGGCGGTCGCCTGAATTCGCGATGTTTCCGCAGCAACCTGCCGGCAGATCAGACCAAAGATTTCTGACTCCAGTTGCAGAATCCGCTCTTCCGCGCCGAGCACTTTGCTTTCCCATTCTTTCAACGGCGGGGTGGTGAACCGCTCGGCATTGGCGAGCGTCTGGCGGCGTTCGTAATCTTCGGGAACGCGTACAGCGTTAGCCTTCGAGACTTCAATGAAGTAGCCAAAGACGTTGTTGTAACGAATCCGCAGCGTGCCGATGCCGGTGCGCGCGCGCTCATCCGCTTCGAGCGCGGCGATGGTTTGTTTCGCGTCGCGACTGAGCGAACGCAGCTCGTCGAGTTCGGTTGAGTAACCACTGCGGATCACGCCTCCGTGGATAACCTTTGCGGGCGGATCGTCTTCGATCGCTGATTCCAAAAGCGCGCGCACATCGGCCAGCTCGTCGGTTGAGTCATTGAGCACCTGCAAAAGTGACGAAGAGCAATTTGCGAGGATCTCGCGAATTCGCGGTACCTGATCGAATGAACGGCGCAGGGCCACCAGGTCTCTCGGTGTTGCTGAACCAAGATTCAAACGGCCCGTCAGGCGTTCGACGTCCGCAACTTCTTTCAGGAGGTTTCGCAGCCCATCGCGCTTCATGTGCGTGGCGTGCAACTCCGCAACGGCGCCATGCCGGGCTTCGATTTCACCGCGTCTAATCGACGGGCGCAACAACCACGAACGCAGCAGCCGCGCGCCCATGCCGGTAACAGTTTCATCAATCACATCGAGCAAGGTCCGCGTTACGCCGGCGCCGCCGAGTGCTTCAACCAGTTCGAGGTTGCGAACGGTAATGTGATCCAGGACCAGATGGTCCTGTGGTTCGAAATAGACGATGTCGCTGATGTGCGCGGCTCCAGCACGTTGCGTATCCTGAGCGTATCGCAAGCATGCTCCGGCAGCTCGAATCGCCTCATTCTTTCCCGTCAGACCATAACCATCGAACGAGCGCACACCGAACTGTTTGCTCAGTAAGGCGGCGCTGTCATCGCCCTGCCAAAGCCAGTCATCGATGGATGTCAGGGTCGCACCGCCGCAGACGTCCGGAGTAGCGATGTCGCGACGGACTTCATCGTTGGCCGTCGATGATTGGGAAGATTGCAATGGCAGCGGCGCCGTGTGCGGAGTATTCGCAAAACCGGCTCGTACCAGCGGTCCGAGGGAAGCGGGGAAGAGCAGTTCACGCGGCGAGTACGATTCAATGTCGGCGACAATGCGCGCCCAGGCGTCTGGTCCGCTCGCCTGCGTCACGCGAAACTCTCCGGTCGAGAGGTCGAGAAAGGCGGCGCCCACAGTCTCTCCGCTCGCACAGACCGCGCCGAGATACACCGATTCGCGTGGCTCGAGCAATTGCGGATCGATCGGCGTGCCGGGCGTGACCACGCGAACGACTTCGCGTCGCACCAGCTTTTTTGTTTTTGAAGCCTCTTCGGTCTGTTCACAGATGGCCACGCGATAACCCTTGCGCACGAGTTTGGCGATATAGTTGGCGGCCGAATGATGCGGCACGCCGCACATGGGCATGGGATCGCCGCGCTCTTTGTGTCGTGCGGTCAGCGTGATCTGTAATTCGCGAGCACCGATGACGGCATCTTCAAAGAACAACTCATAAAAATCTCCCAGACGGAAGAAGAGCAGCGTGCCGGGATGCTGAGATTTCAGCTCCCGATATTGGCGAACCATTGGCGTAGTGTTACCAGCAGTCATGACGGTGCTAATGCGCTCTTGAGTCTGTCCGGCGGGGTAGCTACTGCCGTTTGCGAGAGCGAAGAAGCCTACATCGTCAGCAACGAAGGTGCAAGCACGGTGATAGTTGCAACGGCGGTGAATTTTCTTGACAGCCCAGAACCAAACATTTAGTCTCTTGGCCCTAATCGAAGGAAACGGATTGGAACCTTGATGCCGGCCGGTTTGCGCCAGCATCGGCGGCTCTTCGGATCACGGAAGTCTGGAAACTTCGGTTGTGGCCCTGGTCTCTCCGGCTGGCGACTCCGAGACAAAAAATGCTGAGTGGCAAACGATCAACTGCGGCAGCCGCCGCGCCGGCAACCTACTCGTTAGGTGAGAATTCAGACCACGCTCTCGCCGAACAAGCGATGGCGGTGGTGGCCCTTTCTCATACCGTAGTAGAGCAGCAGCTTTACGCGGCGATGCTGGCTGAGATCGCGACCCTCGGAACACGCGTCGCGTCAATCACCACGCGCCGTCTGATGAGCCTGACCGGCATTAATGGCCACAGCACAGTGCGTCGCGGAGTCATTGGGCTCGTTAACAAGCTCAGCATCGAACGGCAGCGAGTCGCCGGTCACAATGGCGGTCAACAACCGCTGTTGGTGTATCTGGTGTTCACTCCCGAAGAGATCCTGGCGCGCCGCAGCGCGGTCGGTTTGCCTGCTTATCCGAAAGGGCTGGAAAACGAACGCGGCACTCCGGCGTTGGGACGGGCCGTAAGGCGTGTCGTAGACGTTGAAAGCTTAAGCCGAAGAGAAGCCCAGGTGGCATTGTGCTGCGCGCAGGGATTTACGAACGCCGAGATCGGAACGAGATTGCAGGTGAGTGAACAGACAGTGAAGTTTCACCTGCGGAATATCTTCGTCAAGTTTGGCGTGAAGCGACGGGCAGAGTTGGTCTCGCGCCTGTTTCGCGACGGCACAAACTTCAGTCTGTGATTTCGTGGATGAGAATCCCGGACTGAGCCTGCGCGACATTTGAAAACTTGAGGCTGCCTCGCCAGAGAGGTTTCCCTTCGGGGTTGCTGCGTGTCTTTTCGGTCGGTTAATAAGGAGAGAGACATGCTGAGGGTAAAGTGTGTGTAAGAACCGGGATGACTTCAGAGTTAGCCCTCGGGCTGGTTCTCAGGCAAGCTGAAGCTTGAACTCTGAACTTAAAGCAATGACCACTAAAGAAAAGAAAAAGAAGAAGCGTAAAACGGCGCTGGTGATTTGCCGCGATCGAAAGGAGTTCTGGACCACGCAGAAACAATTCTGGCAGTGGGTGAGGGAAGGCGTCATTGTGAAGACTGACGACAATCCCCTGACCGGCTCGTTTCTGCGGGAGCACGACGAGTTGATGGTTCTGGTGAGCAATACCGTGCTGAACCTGGCACACCCGAATCACATGCGCGAAGCATTGCATTCCCGGCGCATGAGCATGGGTAGAAAGTGAATACCATGAAAGACAATCGCGATCATCTTCGATTGATCCGCATGGCGGTATTAATCACAATTTCGGTCTTTGGTGGAGCTTTAAGTGACCAGGCTCAACCATCGACTCAAGCGGCGCCGGCAACAGACGCGGCACAGTCTTTACGCTATCGCATCGGCGCGGGCGACGTGCTCGACATCCGCATTTTGAATCGGCCGCAGCTCTCGCGTGAGGCAGTGCGCGTCGAGGGCGACGGGATGATTCGCATGCCGCTGATCGAGGGATCGATTCAGGCGGCGTGCAAGAGCGGCCCAGAGTTGGCGGCTGAGATCGGCAAACGCTATTTGAAGTATTACCGCAACCCGCAGGTGGATGTCTTTGTGAAGGAGTATCACGCTCGCGAAGTGGCGCTGATTGGCGCCGTCAACGAACAGGGTCGTTACCAGATGCAGCGGCGTCTACGCTTGCTCGAACTGCTGAGCTTTGCCAAGGGGCCCTCAGAAAAAGCCGGACAAACTATCAATATAGTACGCGGCCCGCGCACGGGTCTGTGTGGAGATAACGGCGAGACGGAATCGGCTGAGGGCGGCTTTATCAGCTTGCGCTTGAACGAAACTTTGCGTGGCGAAGAGAAATCCAACCCTTACCTTCAGTCAGGCGACATCGTCACGATTCCCGAAGCCGAGCAGGTTTATGTTGTGGGCAATGTCTATACTCCGAAGGCCCTGCCACTGAAAGAACCGATTAGCCTCTCGCGCGCAATCGCCATGGCCGGCGGCCCTCTGCGCGATTCGAAAACCGATCGAATTCATATCGTCAGGCAACAGCCAAACGGTCAAAAGTCCGAGATGTATGTGAATCTAAGTGCGATCGCGCGCCAGCGGGCCGAGGACGTTATGCTACAGGCCAACGATATCGTTGAGGTGCCGGAATCAACTGGCAAAAGCGTGATTCGCAGCCTGCTTGGCGCAGTAGCACCGTCGGTGGCGCAGCTGCCAGTGCGAGTGATTCCGTGAACTGGAACAAAGCGCTGCGGCCGGCTTTTTCTTTTTGCCTTTGCGTCTTTGCGTGAACAGCAAGTTTACTTCAGAGGCGCAAAGAAATCTCAAACCCCTGATCTGAAATTTGAGATTTGAAATGCAGGAACATGAACCAGGGAACCAAAATGGCAAAGCGAGTTGACGAGCCGAGTGAAATTGATCGGCGGACGGATGATGCCTCGCCTCACCGTTCGCCGGGGTATGGTTATGCAGGAGAGTACCAGCTCGAAGGCGAGATCAACCTGCTCGACTACTGGCGGGCGATCCGCAAGCGTCTTTGGCTGGTACTGGGCATCGCCGCTTTGATGACCACGCTGGCCACAATTTACGTGGCGCGGAAACCGGATGTCTACGAAGCCGCTTCACGAGTGCAGGTTGATCTCGAAAACAACCCAATGTACGCCGGAAAAACTGCGCCGATGGTTTACAGTCCGGTGAACGATCCGGCTTACTTCAACACCCAACTCCAAATTCTTACCAGCCCCGGGCTTTTGCGTCGCGTGGTCAAAACGCTTGACCTCGAACACAACCAGACATTCCGTCGGCCGCAGTCCACCCAGACGCGTTCGACCTGGAAAACGATGATGCAGATGTGGGGCCTGCAGAGCCCCGAAAAGAAAGATCCGGTTCAGCCGTCGAACGATTTGCCGCTGACAGCTACGGTCGCGCCGGCGAGTTCGAGCGATGACCTGGCCGAAGCGAAACGCCTGGCCCCGTACGTTGCCGCGCTCCAGGGCGGCCTGCACGTCGAACCCGTACGCGAAAGCCGGGCCGGCTATTACAAAGAGACCCGTTTGATCGACATCGGTTACACCCACGGCGATCCGGACATCGCTGCCAGGGTGACCAACGCCGTCGCCGATACCTATGTGCGTTCCAATCTCGAGAAGAAGAACGAAACCAATACCAGCACCAGCGAGTTTCTCTCCAAGCGCGTAGCCGAACTCCAAAGTCAAATCCGGACCGACGAAGAAAAACTGGTCGGCTATGCGAAGAGCAACCAGATTCTTTCGCTCGATGCCAGCCAAAACACCGTAGTCGAACGCCTCGCCGGACTTAACAAGCAACTACTCGAAGCCGAAAACGATCGCAAGATGGCCGAGGCCGAGTACAACGCCGCGAAGGCCCCGGGCGCCGCCGGCGCGCTCGCGGAAGCAGGCAATAAGGACGTGAATGACTCTGAGCAGAAGCTGGCTGATCTGAAACAGAAGCGGGCGCAGTTGCTGGTTGACGCGACCGAGGAAGCACCCGAAGTCAAGGAGGTCGATCAGCAGATTGCCGAGCTGCAAAAGCATCTGAACGAGACGCGCACCCGCAACACGAGCACTCTCCTGACCAATCTGGAAACCAGATATCGACAGTCGCTCAGCCGTGAACAAGCGCTACGGACGTCTTTTAATCAGCAGAAGGGCGAGACTGTTACCCAGAATGAAGCCGCGATCAACTATCGCATCCTGCAACAGGAGATCGAAACGAACAAAGGCCTGCTGGACAATTTGCTCCAGCGCTCGAAAGAGAACGACGTGGTGCTCGCGGGGCGCCCCAACAATATTTCGGTGGTCGACTATGCCATCGTGCCGGCACACCCAGTTGGACCTAAGCGGTTAAGAAACGTTGGTCTGGCATTCCTCCTCTCGCTGGGCTTTGCAATCGGCTGTGCCCTGATGCGCGAGTATTTCGATAACACTTTCCGCTCAATCGACGATATAGAGAAGAAATCCCGAGTGCCGGCACTCGCCGTCGTGCCGGCCGTGGGTGGAGTCGTGAACCATAGCGTTCCCTCGACTGTGAACCCATTAACACTAATCGGTAATGGCCACGCCAACCCGGAGTTGTTACTTAATAACCCCAACCCCGTTATGGTTGAAGTCTACCAACATTTGCGAGTTTCGTTGTTGCTGTCGCGAGGTGGATGCGCGCTAAGATCGCTGCTTGTTACATCGAGCCTGCCTGGTGAAGGAAAGACCACCACGGCGATTAACACAGCGATTAGTCTCGCTGAGTCGGGCGCTAGTGTTCTGTTGATTGATGCGGATCTGCGCCGCCCGCGTCTTCACAAGATCTTCGAAGTAGATAACGAACGTGGTTTAAGCACTGCGCTAAGCGACGGGTTGACAAATTCAGATCTCTTCGGTC
>Ga0137403_10008101_pt1 | contig 11775 bp, 8 predicted proteins | sample CZOMad2_1_16fung_FD_122057 | JGI IMG/M metagenome (GOLD analysis project Ga0137403, IMG submission 122057) | Vadose zone soil fungal communities from Angelo Coast Range Reserve, California, USA - CZOMad2_1_16fungal (Hybrid Assembly) | ecosystem: Environmental > Terrestrial > Soil > Vadose zone...
GAAGAACAAAGTTCAAAGCGCTCTTCCGGAGCAATGTGGATAGCGTCATTGCCGTTTCGACCGGAAGCGAAGAGCGAGAAGCTTACGGAGGGGTCCTGACGGGCAAGCCTCTTGAACTCACGAAGCAGGTTCTGCGTGTAAACGTAAGTTCCCTGGCAGCGAAAGCGGCTGGCCAGCGTCCATGAGTCAACCGCGATTCTCACAGCGCAACTCCTGCGGCGCGGGAATGTACTTCGCGCCTGCGCGCAACCCGCTCCAGCACACCAAGAGTTTCTTCCGCGCACAGGTCCCAGCTAAACTTCTGCGCGCGTTCCCGGCCCCGGCGGGCAAGTTCGGCTTGCAGATCATGGGACAGCAATACCTCTTCCATGCAAGCAGCAATGTTTTCGACGGAATACGGATCGAAATAATGCAGAACGCCGCCGGAGATCTCTGGCAGGCAGGAGCTGTTCGCTGTGATTGTTGGGATGCCGCAGGCCATGGCTTCGACCATGGGAAGGCAAAAGCCCTCATAGAGCGACGGAATTACTTCCAGTGAGGCTCCGCGCACCAGTAAAGACAAATCGGGATCACTCAACGCGCCAGTCAATATCACTTTGCCACGGTCATTTTTGCCACGGTCATTGTTATCGGCTTTAGCGGCATTTACGGTTTCTTCATGCTGCCAGGCGAGTGGTCCGGCAAGAACAAGCACAAAGTCCAGGTGTGGATTTCGAGCTAGCACGCGACGATAAGCTGCGATCAGGCGCGGAAGATTTTTGCGCGGCTGGATTGCGCCGTGATGAAGGATGTATGGCTTGGAGACGCCCAAGCGGAGATGTAATTGCTGGATCAAATCTGGTTCTGGCGGCGCACAATTGAACAGGGCGCGGTCATAGCCTTCATAAACAACATGAACTTTCGATTCCGGGACGCCACAAATACGAACGATATCCCGGCGGGAGTTTTCTGAGACGGTAATAATCGCGGCTGAGGATTTCGCGGAGCGCATCAGCAAAAACCGCAATAGCGAGGCAATGCGCCTGGGGAAACATGGCATCACCATGGGGGTGAGATCGTGGATCACGGTTACGGTCGGAAGCAGAGTGGTGATGGGAAGCGAGGCGCCGTTGGGGTTCAGCATCATGTCCGCACCATCCAGAAAGGCAGCGGCTGTTGCGCCACCGTACCGCCATAAGCGATTGAATCGCATTAAGGAGGAACGACGAAGATGGAAACCTGGTCCTTCTGCAAATTTGCTAGAGATGGATTCTGCGTCCGAAGGAAGGAATGGCCGGATTTCGTTGCACTGAGGCTGCGCCACGCGAGCAAGGGCGACTAGCAGGTTGCGTGTATATACCTGAACCCCATGGTGGTTATAGCGCGACTTGAGAGCGGACGCATCAAAAGCGACCTTAAGCAATTCATGAGTGCCACCGGCCTTCATGCGTATGCCGCTCTTGGTAGCGGCAGCTGTAAAGCCTGGTGATAGACCGCCAGTGTTTGCCGGGCAGTTTCTTTCCAGTTGAAGCGGAGCAGATTTCTATGTCCTTCTGCGATAAGAGATGTCCGTACCGCGTCGTCAGAAAAAGCGCGAACAAGCTGGCGAGCCATCTCTTCCGCGTTATGAGGATTGAAGTACAGCGCTGCCTTGCCCACAACTTCCGGCAGCGACGTGGCGGAAGAACATACCACCGGCGTTCCACAGGCCATGCCTTCGAGGACGGTGAAACCGAATCCTTCATAGACCGACGGGCAGGCGTATACGCGAGCGCTGGAATAAAGTGCCCGGAGGTCGGCGTCATTTACGAAGCCAGTGAAAATGACGTGTTCTGCAATCCCAAGTTCCCGGGCAAGCCGTCGGAGAACAGCTTCCCCTTCGCCCATTGGACCGGCTACCACTAGTTGGGCCTGGCATCCGCTATCGAGCATCTTGTGGAAGGCACTCAACAATCCCGCGTGGTTTTTGCGCGGCTTATAAATGCCTACACACAAGACGTAGTCGCGATCGATGCCGAACCTGGAACGCACTGAAGCAATTTGCGCTGAATTGGCTCGTGAGTGAAAGAACGGGTCGACCGCCGGGTAAATGACCTCAATCTTCTCCGGATCAGAATGTAAATGGCGCACGATCTCATTTCTGGAGTGTTCGGAATCGGTGATGATGCGCGTCGCCATGAGAGAGCACGCATTCATCATGATGCGATAGTAAAGGCGTCCGGCGCGCGACGGCAGGTCCTCGGGGCAAGCCATGTAAATAACGTCATGGATGGTGGCGACGACCGGACATGGCCGCACCAGGGGCAGAAGAAAATGTGGGGAGTGCAACAGGTCGACTTTGTGACGGCTGAGGATTCGCGGCAACTCAAACTGTTCCCGAAAGGAATAGTACTTCAGGCTGGTGCAAAGCTTTTGCGCGTTCGGCGCATGAATCAAGTGCTCGCCTTCCGGCGGCAGTATGAGCAGATATTCGTGCTCCGGCGCCTGTACGATGATGGATTCGCTCAGGCACTTCATGTACCTGCCAATTCCCGGGTTGCCGATTCTCCGCAAATCGAAGGCAATTTTCATGCAGAGCCTTAAAACGATGCCGCCCGAGCCATCAGGCTTTTTGTGTTTCCGGCAAGCAGACTTTCTCGCACGGCGACAAAAATCGAATGAATCGTAGCGTGGTGGAGGTCTTCAATGAGTTGCACATTATCGGAAGGAATGATGGCGCAGACGTCACAAAGAGACTTCATCTGCCCCCCCTGGCAGCCGCTCAGGCCGACAGTCATGGCCCCGTATTCTCTTGCCGTTTCCAGCGCCAGCAAAACATTGGGAGAATCACCGCTGGTGCTGATGGCGAAAGCCACGTCGCGCGGCTTTATGAAAGTCTTAAGTTGTTCTGAAAAAATCCGTTCATATCCGAAGTCATTGGCCCAGGCGCTTATCAATGAAGCATTGTCAGTGAGTGCCATGACCCTGGGCCGCGTGCCCGCGCCAAGCCCGCCGGCGCCTTTGTTTATGTCGCACATCATATGCGAGGCGCTGGCGGCGCTGCCGCCATTACCGAAGACATAAATGGTCCGCTGTTCAGCGAACGCTTCGAGAAAGATAGATACAATTCTGTTAATGGCGCTGTATGGCAGTTGGGAGACCAGTGCGCTAAGGTCGTGAAAATACCGTCTGATGAAAAGTTCTGCGTCGTGATGAGATCCCCAATCGCGGTCTTCGTGTCCGGGAGACATGAGTTGCTCCTACTCAGAATTTTCCAACGCCAGCTTCTACCTGTTATCTGTGCTTACCTCGAAACTTCCCAAACTTCCCCAGGACAGAACGAAATTCTCCTGCAACATCGGCCGCCAGCAAACGGTAAGGATCGTCGATGGGGACGCGCTGCCAATGATATTTGCCCACCACCCAGAAGCACGCCAGGATGAATGCGCCGAAGACGCTGCCGCCGACAATCAGGCTGCGAATCGGGCTCGACCGCTTCTCAGACGCAACTCCTGCATCCATGACACGAACAATGGGGAGTTCTTTAGCTTCCTGTATCCTGGCCATTTCAAATTGCTGCGTCACGAATGCATAAACCGCTTCTTGAATCTTGGCCTCGCGATAGAGCTCCGCATAACGGGAGCCGAGTCCCGGCAGCGTGTGCATGGAAGGATAAGGCGCGGACCAGCCGGCGGCTGATTCTTGCGCAGCCGATTCATTGCTTTGGCCAATGAGTTTCTTGAGTTGCGACTGTAGTTCGGCCATGCGCGCCTTGAGTGTACGGACGCGCACATTGTCGTCAGAATATATTTGTTGCAGTCCCTTCAGTTCAGTTTCACTGGCAATCAGTTCGCCCTGCATGCGAGCGGCAGCATCCATCACGGCACGACCCTCATTCTGGGGATCGACCATGGAATTTTTGCTGGTGAACTGGCTTAGAGATGCCGATGCGCGGGCCAAATCCTGTTTGGCGGTAGCCAGACGTTCCTCAAGAAACTGACGTTCGCGATGCGCTGATGAGGTATTGAGATCGACGGCAAGCCGGTTCAACTCGTCAACGTAAGCGTTGGCGATCTGCGCGGCGATCCCGGGCTCATAGTCTGTGACCGTGAGCGTGATCACGCCACTCTTTTTGTCTTCTTCAATGTCAGTGAACTTGACCAGCTTTTTGCGCGCTTCAAAATAAGTGCTTTTACTGTAGCGGGTACGCAGATCAAAACGGTTAATCAGGCGATCCTGGACAGTACGGCTTTTCAGGACCTCAACGTAGAAGGCGCCGGGCGTCTTGGCGCCGAGCAAGCTGGCGGGATCCAGCCCAAATCCCATATTTGAATTGTCACCGCCGATTGCCTTGCTTAGGAGGCCCATCATGGAATTACTGCCGCTCGTGCTGGAATTTTCGCCAGGAACAAATCTGACAGCTGACTTGTAATGCGACGGAACCACAAATGCCAGGACAATGGAGGCGATGAGCATTTTCCAGGTTACACCCCACAGAAAGCGGCGCGACCGCCAAAGCACCCAGAGTTTTTCTCCTTTACTGTCCTCGGGTTCGGGGGCGGCGGGCGAGTATCGCTTCTCCAGTTCCGGATGGATGGAGGGGGCGTAGATGGGTACGGTAGCCTGGCCCCTAGCTTCCACGTTTCAGTCTCCAATGCGGCCAATATGTTAATTGAAAAGAAGCTGTAAAATCATTTTGTTTTTTACCTGCCGATAATAAGGGGAAATTCCACCACTCGTACTGCAATAAGCTGGAAAGAGAGACTTTTTGAGTCAAGGCCCATTCGGACTTAAAGTGAATGTCCCTCAAATTGCCGCCCTGGAGAAACATGTTGTCAGCGATCGCGCTGCGATATCCGATCTGCAATGTTTTGTCGGAGGCGACCCAGTAAGTGCTGTCGGCACGCAAAGCAATTCCCTGCCGGCCCACCGCGGCATTACCCAGAATATTGCCTTTATTGGTATAGCCATCAAGATAGCGGGTATTCCAGTAAAAGAAACCTCCCTGCGGAGTCTGGATCAGGCCGGGCAGATTGGTGAAAGCAGCTTCGACTCGCAGATCCATGTGTGAGATGCCGGGTAATTGTGACAAATATATGCCGGGATTGTGCGCCGCGCGCCGTGGGTAACCGATGGGCGAGATCTCATCTTCCACAAAAGAGTCGTCATAGAGCGTCAGCCATTTTCTGAAGCCGGGAATGCGGTAAGTGAAATCGAAGGTGGAACGCCGGTCACCGGGGTCTTTGCCGGGGCCAAACGAGTTGGTGGCGGAAAAGAAAGAACGCTTCAGCGCTGAAGCGGTTATCGGGAAATCCGGGCCGCCGAATAGTCCTGTGCGACCAACGCCGAACTCAAAATTCGGTGTGGGCTTGAAGTTGATCTTAAAGCCGTTGACCATGGGCTGCTGCGGAAGTGATCTGCCGAGGCTGGAAACTATGCCTAAGGCCACATTTTGAGTTTCTACCCAATGTTGTCCCGTTAATTTGCCGATCCAGAACTGCGTGCGATAGGGTCCGAGCAGCCGCCCCAGAATACTCGGCAGCTTCCCCGGGTGGGTCTGGTCAACGCGGAACATATAGATGGGTTCAGCGTTATTGCTCCACAGGAAGGGATCCTGAGTGGGGCCCAGCCAGAGAGTCTGTTTGCCAAAGGAAGTCTGCCAGCCTTTGATGTTCAGAGAAAGATAGGCATCAAGCAAACGAAACCGGTTGAAGGCGGCGATGGGTGAGGCCGGTTGAGGACCCTTGAAGTCGGCAGCCTGAATGGCGTCTTGTACCGCCTGCGAAAATCCTGCGGCCGACGGAGCATGTTCATATTCTCCGCGGACAGAGAACGCGAGCGCGCCAGCTACACCAGTCGAAGAAAACCCGGCTAAGCCATTCGTTCCGCGCTGGTAAGGTCGTCCATAATCATTCACGATGGTCTGGCCAAAGTGGTAGCCATCCGTAAGCGGAGGACCGGAGATGGAAGTCAGGCGAGCATACACGGAGTCCAGGCCGATGTAATCAGTCTCTTCTCCTTTGACGTCAGCCGCGAATTCGCGGGCCAAAGCGGAGTAAACGCGCCAGGCTTCGTCGGGATTGGACTCATCGACCTCGCCTGATATTTCCTCTACCAGACGGGAACATTCTTTGCGTGTCCACGGCCTGAGCCCTACGATTCCGCTATTGAGAACTCCCATGGCAGCAAGGCGATCAAAGGCAGGATAGACCCAGCTATCGATAGGAACATAGGGCGAGCCGCGCTCAGCGGCGGGAAATCCCTCTGGCCCAGGTTCATGGACAAAAGTCCCATAGCCCGCACCTGGCAATTCGGGATCGTGGTGCGACTTGTAGGCTTGGCGTCCGATCAGCCATCCCATGGCGCTGCCGACTACCACCTCACTGGGAAAATGGTTGCGGCCGGATACGCGGGCGGCGCTCACGCCGGTGGCCAGTCCATAGGCAAGAATCTGCGTCAGTGGGCCGGGGTATTCGTGGGCCAGAACGCTGGCGGCAGACCAGGCCGCTAAGGCATGCACCGAAGGAAAGGAAGAATTGGAAATTGACGTGCTGTTGAAGAAGTCTCCCTTGTGGTTGCCGTCATCGGGGCGGGCGCGTTGCGTGACCGCCTTCAGAACCTCACCCACAATCAAGCTATTAGTGGCCGCTTCAACGGCAAGAATGCCGGTTTCTTTTTTATGGTCATCGCCAGTGTATTTACCCAAGAGGTAGAGAGCGCCGCTTCCGCCCAGAGCGAGGGCGACACCTCCGTTGGAGACGGTGCTGGAATGCTTGCCCAGAGTACTGGTTCCCTTGATCCGCGATTCAAGCTCCGCATCGGCATTAATGAGGCCGATGCTCACGCCAGCCAGCGGGACAAGCCAGTTCAAATCCTGAACGCGGGCCTTAAAGGGACTGGTCCAGATATCTTTCTGGTCGTGCGCAAGGTTGCGCAGAAACTTTAAAGGATTGTCGCTGGCATAGTGCGAATCGTCCGCCGTGTGCTGGAATGGTGTGGGCGAAGGCGTAGGCGTGGAAGGAGCAGCCGTGTTATCACTCGACTGGCCCCAACTTGCGGTGGTTGTAACTAAAAGAACTAGTAGAAGAGCAAGCCTGCAATTTCCCATTCGGATCAACTCATTCTCTCGGTTAGAAAGTCCTGATTACGCTGACAGCCACTGCGGCGCCGGAAAGCAACGAGATCGACTGGCTCAGGTTCTTGAAAATTCCGACGCCTGCGCCCTTCTCTGGAACGAAGATAGTGTCGCCAGCTTGCAGGGTTGTGCTCAGAACGTTACCAGACCACCATTCTCCGGAACCGCGGCCCACAACGGTGCCGTTGGCGCGGACAACAAAAATCTCTTTTTTATTGGCGAGCGTGGTTGGACCGCCTGCCTGCTTGAGATACCAACCAGCATGTTTGCCGGTGCTGAACGTGATAGCGATTGGGTTATAAACCTGTCCAGCGACCATGACAAATGTGGGTCTCTTTGGGATATAAAGCGTGTCGCCGGACCGTACTTCCACGTCTGCCTGGGTACCCTGCCACTTTTCAATTTGAGAGCTGACATGGATCAACAGTCGACCGCTGGGCTGAAGCTGTTTCAATTTGGCAAGCAGTTGCTGGCGCTCGCGCTCCTGAGAAGCAGCGCTGGTCCGTGAAGACGAGGATGATGAAGACCCGGTCGACCCGGTGGAACCAGGGTTTGCGACAGCATTCTGGGCCTGTATCTGGGTAACCATATCTTCGCGGCTCTTGGCCGCGGCTTCACGTACCTGAGCGCGATCCAGAATGGCAGCGTAGGGATATGCCTGACTGGAAAATCCGCCGGCCCGTTTCAGGATAGAGCTGAGGTGCTCACCCCGCTGGATACCATAGCGCCCGGGATGCATGACTTCGCCGCTAACGGAAATGGCGCCGCCGATATCGTTCCAGCCGCCAATCTGCCGGATGGTCAGGACATCGCCCGGCTTCAGCAGGACATCGGTGTCAGCCTCGCCCGCCAAGGCACGTCCGATGGGAATTTCGCGGTGCTCCAGATCAACGTGGTCACCGTCGATGACCGAATAACTTGTGAGATCCGCGGCCTGCTGATAAGCAGCGCGCTTGAAACCGCCGGACATGCGAAGCAGTTCAGCAGCTGTCATTTTTTCCGAAAGGGGATACTCGCCCGGGCGCAGAACTTCGCCAAAAATTGATACTTTAGGGCCGTCAGTTTCATAGCGGCCAAAAATTCGGACGGTGTCAAAAGGCTCAAGGCTTGGGGCCTCCACGCGCTTGGAAAGGACGTCGTGCAAGTTGAATGGTATGACCACCGGAGTAAAGTCGGGGGGATGTAGCCGGACAATTTCCGCGCGGTCGGCTGGCTCAGGCAAGAGGTCGTCATAAGAGGCAATCAAATCAGTGACTTTGAACCCATCTTTAAAGGAAAACTTCCCCGGACGAAAGACATGGCCTTCAAGGTAAACGGCCCGGTTGCTGTAAGGAAGAATGGGCAGTACGGTCACGACGTCGCCATCCTGGATACGGAACCGCTTGAAGGCATCGTCCGCCGCCTGGATGCCTGTTCCGCCAGCCACGTTAACGCTCATCATCTCTTTGCGCTCATGGGCCTGAGTTCGCTCAACCCTGATCCGGCTGAGTTCGCCTGAGACTGGAACGCCTCCGGCCAGATCCAGAATTTGATCCAGTGTCTGCTCTTTTCTCAGCTCGTAGATCGCTGGACGGCGGACCTTTCCCGCCACTGTGACCTGCGGACCGATAGGAGGCACAAGGATGCTGTCGCCAGATTCAATGTGTACTTCGCCGGAACTCACGCCCTTTAGCATCAGGTCGTAGAGATCGACCTCCTCCACGAGGGCCTTGCCGCGAAAGTGCTTTACCGTGCGATACGATCCTGTTTCGGTTGGGCCTCCGGCGGCGATCAACGCGCTTAACGCGGTGGAGAGAGAGCTGATGTCATAGGCCGCGGGATTTTTCACGTCACCTACCACGTAGACCCGAACGGTACGCAGCTTGCCCAGGGTTACGTCAACGGAAACTCCGCGCAACTGATGGCTGAGCATTTTCTGGATAGTCTGCTGGACTTCACCCAGAGTACGGCCCGCAACCACAACGGAACCGGCCTCAGGAATTGAAACGCGACCTTCACGATCAACCGAGCGCTGAAGGTGTTGCGAGGAAGTGCCCCAGTAATCGATCACCAGTTCATCGCCAGGACCAAGGACGTAATCCGGGCCGACGGGAACACTCAATGGAGCTTTGTCTGCGGCTGCCGCGCTATTTCGAAATAGAGCAGCGCCAAAGCGCTCCAGTTTAGTTTCGTCCACAGTGGCCTGGGTATAAAGATCGCGCAATGCCGGCAGGTTGCGCAAAGGATATTGGTCCTGGGATGGCCCCTTGCTACTTTGCGGCTGCCGCCGCGGACGCACCTGTCCGCCGTTCATCCCCTGTTGGCCGGTTTGGGATGTTTGCCGGCCCGTCGTGCCCTGTCGCTGCGTGTTCTGCGGAGATGGCAGCTGATTGTTCTGTTGGCCGGCTTGTTGACCGTTTTGTTGACCACCTTGCTGCCCTGTTTGCTGGGCAGAAGGAATGATTGGTTCCTCGGAGATCTGATCGCCCTGCTGGGCAGGCCCAAAACCGCGTTTGGCCAGCTCATTAGCCGCAAGCTGGCGCACACGGTCATCCGAGCGGATCTGGCTGAAAAGGCGATCATCCGTAATGTCCCTTTCAGAAATGTTATAGCCGCGGTCACGCAGCTGACTTACGATCTCTGCCTTCGCCTCAGCCAGCACATCCGGATTTTCCTGGAGAATCTGGATAATCTCGTCAGCCGAGAGATCGGCGTCCTGGGCGAAAGAGTTTCCCTTAAGAGCGATACAGAATACAACCAGCGCAAGCAAAAAACCGAGCCTAAGGCGGCTACGAAATAACGATGAGTTCAAATTCTTCCCCTTCGATTAAAAAGCGGTACGAATACAACGAGTAAAGGTGCTCGATCAGCTTACAGCGGAGACTCTCATTTTATTGTAAGGTACACGCGGAAGAATAGAAGCAAACCACTGCATTTGTCCATCATGCAGCCTGGCACCGAGAAAAGCGGGAATGCTTGTGGCTGGAAATCAGCAGGAAGATCGCATCCGGCAACTCTGCCTGCGACATCTCCCCACAGTGGGAATGGCATCCCATTGAGTAACCGCAGGTTTTAGTGGTTTGCATTTTTGTGGCCGGGGAACCCGGTCACGCAAATTCACAAGGAGCAGCTTTCTATGCGCAAGATTTTACTCGCAACATCGGTGTTCGCACTGTCCGTAGGCCTTGCCACAGCGCAAAGCACAAGCACGGGCACAGTTACACCAAGCACGACCACAACGAGTACCTCGCAAGGCACAACCAGCACGCAGCCCGGAACAACGTCAACCCAGCAAGGGACGACATCAACCACGCAGTCAGGGTCGATGGGAACCCTTCAGACTACTCAGCCCGGAACCACTTCCACCGGCAGTCCTGCGGTGACGCAGGGTACGCCAAGCGTAGCGGGGAGTGCGGGATCTGTAACCGGTGGGACCCAAGGAAGCACCCAAACCCAGACTGGCACTTCGACGACTGTCGCGCCGTGCACGCCTTCCAATAGCACCAGCACTGGAACCTCGACCACAACGAGCAGCACACCCTCAACAGGTAGCACTTCCGCAACTGCGAATAGCGGCGTAGGCAGTTCTTCGAGCTCGACGACCGGTTCAACCACAACGACAGCATCAGCTTCGCCAAGCGGGACATCAGCCACCGTGGCGAACCCCTGCGTGCCCGGAAGCTCTACCACTCCAACCGGGACGTCTCCGAGTTCTACTGCACCCAGCAATCCTCCCCCGCCAAGTGATATGGGAACCGGATCTGCGACCCAACCATCGAAGCCGCCTACTCGCTAAGGCGACAAAACACTCCTCAACTAACCAAGCGGCTGCCTGCGGGCAGCCGTTTTGCTTTGTTAGCATTTTCCGTAGCCTTTGGAGCGGTCCGGGAAAACGGACCGCTCAGCCGCTGATCTTCATTTAAGGACAAACAAAAGGAGCCCCGCGAGGCTGCTCTGGAATGAAAGCTTGCCTGAATCTATTTCTTCGGTGAATCAATGCCGAAATCGTAACCGCTGTATCCCATACCGCCGAATGAAATCAGATATTCGCCCGGCTTCAGGTCTTGCTTCGGTGTGATCTTGAAAAGACCATCTTCAATCTTTTCCACATCGATGTCTGGCAACTTATCCTTGCCGATCCCCGCCTTGAACGTAAACATGTTGCCGCCGTTTGTGGTCTGCAATTCGCGGTGATCTTTCTTTTTGTCGAACTGCACAATAGCCAGATCACGGTAGGATGCCATTGGAACGGTTGGCATATTCGGCATCGAAGCCGCCTGCCTGAAGTAGAAGACCGGACGAGGCTCCGCAATTCTCACTGGCGCATCTGATCCCCGGTACGTCCAAACCATCTGCGGAGTCAGTCCCGGAACGAACATTTTTCCTATGTGCTTCGCCCCGCCGCCGGACATCATGAGTTGATCCATTGCGACGAACTTGTCAGCAGCCTTGTAATAGATGCCAGCTTTGAGGGCCGCAAGCTGCGGGTCAATCTGCGGCGCCTGGGCTTCTGCGGGTTTCGCTTCCGCAGGTTTAGCTTCCGCTGGTTTAGAGGTTGCGGTTTGCGCTTGCGATGCGATAGCCAGCGCCAGAACAAGTATGATTCTCATAAGTGCGTCCTCCAAAGGCCAGTGATCTTACACCAGAGTAGTGGCTTTAGAAGGGTAAAAAAGAGCGGCGAATGCGCGCGCCGCCCTTTTTTA
>Ga0137403_10008103_pt1 | contig 11775 bp, 8 predicted proteins | sample CZOMad2_1_16fung_FD_122057 | JGI IMG/M metagenome (GOLD analysis project Ga0137403, IMG submission 122057) | Vadose zone soil fungal communities from Angelo Coast Range Reserve, California, USA - CZOMad2_1_16fungal (Hybrid Assembly) | ecosystem: Environmental > Terrestrial > Soil > Vadose zone...
TCCTCGTCTCACTTCTCATCGTCACTTCCAGCGGGCTCGTTTTTGGCGGTTGGTATCTCAGACGGCTTGAGGAAACCGTCGCAGCAAAGTTTGATGGGCAAAAGTGGCGCTTTCCGTCGAAGATTTATTCCGACTCCCATTTGCTCTATGTCGGAATCAATCTTCGCTTCCAGGATCTGTCGGAGAAGCTCCGCCGACTTGGCTATCACGAAAGTCAATCTCCGCCCAAAGCGCGAGGGGAGTATCGTTTACAGCCGTCACGCGGACTATTGGACATCTATCTCCACGATTTTTCCTACCCTGCGGAACCGTTTAAGGGCTTTCCGGTTCGCTTCTCGTTGCAGGGTACAACCATCACCAGGATTGAAAACAGCACGACAGGGGAAGAATTGTTTTCCCTCGAGCTAGAGCCGGAGCTGATCACCGGTCTTTATGAGCGGGTCTGGGAGGAGCGGAGAGTTGTTTCTCTGGCGGAAGTGCCCCCTTTGATCGTAAAAGCCATCTTGGCCGTCGAGGACGAGCGCTTTTATCATCACCACGGTATCGATCCGGTTTCGATCGTGCGTGCGACGTGGGTCAATCTTCGCAGCGGAGGCGTGGTCCAAGGCGGCAGCACGCTCACCCAACAATTGATGAAGAATTTTTTCCTCAGTGATGAGCGCAAATTCAGCCGCAAGATGAAGGAAGCGATCATGGCGCTGATCGCGGAGCGCAAATATACCAAAGACCAAATCTTGGAAAACTATTTAAACGAGATTTACCTTGGCCAGAGAGGGTCACAAGGGATTTTCGGGATCTGGGAGGCGTCACAGTTTTATTTCTCCAAGCCGTTATCCGAGCTTACAGTGGGCCAGGTGGCCCTGTTGGCGGGTTTGGTCCGAGCGCCGAATAGACTGTCTCCTTATCGCAGTCCAGACGCAGCAACCAAGCGCAGAAACGTTGTTCTGGCAAAATTGTTGGACGACAAGGTTATTACCCGCAAGCAATACGAGTCGGCGATGCGGGAGAGTGTGCCGCGTCGGGAGCTAATAAAAGTAACCAATGATGCCCCTTACTATGTTGACTATCTCCGACGCGAATTGGCGGAAAATTATTCCAACGATGTGCTTACTGCTGAGGGGCTTAGAATCTTTACGAGCATGGACCTGCAGCTACAAAAAATGGCGGAAAGGTCCCTCACCGAAGGCCTCAAAAAGCTAGAGGCGTCCTATCCGGCTCTACGACGACAAGGCGAGGAAGATAATCTCGAGGGCGCAATCATCGTGCTCCGACCTCAGACCGGTGAAATTAAGGCAATGGTTGGCGGCCGGAGCTATCAAAAGTCCCAATTCAATCGTGTCTTCCAGGCAAAGCGGCAGCCAGGCTCGATCTTTAAGCCTTTTGTCTATTTGGCGGCCCTGATGTCGGGTGGTGAGGGTGGCAAGAAGTTTACGCCGGCGACCATGGTGGAGGATTCTCCTTTCAAGTGGAACTACGACGGGCAGGAGTGGGAGCCCGGTAACTATAACGACGAGTATTTTGGCACGGTCACTTTTCGCCGCGCGCTTGAGAAGTCTTTGAACTCGGCCACGGCGCGAATCGCCCGCGATGTCGGCATTAAACGGGTGCGCGATATCGCGCACCGCCTTGGCGTTCAGAGTTCTCTCCCGGCGGTGCCGTCACTGGCGCTTGGTGCCGCGGAGGTGACGCCGCTGGAAGTCGCCGTTGCGTTTTCAACCTTGGCGAATAATGGCGTGCGCACCCGTCCGCTGGCGGTGAAACAGGTTGTGGATTCGGATGGTGGGGCGCGGGAAAAGCGCGATGTCAAAGTGGAGAAAGTGCTAACACCGCAAATAGCTTTCATCATGAACCACCTTTTGAAAGGAGTCTTCGATCGCGGCACGGCGGATGCGGCCCGACGATGGGGCTTTACACGTCCGGCTGCCGGCAAGACGGGTACCACTAATGATTACAAAGATGCCTGGTTCGTCGGGTACACCCCCGACTTGCTGGCTGTGGTTTGGGTAGGCTTCGACAACAAGGCGAAACTGGGCCTTTCCGGCGCTCAAGCGGCGCTTCCCATCTGGACAGAATTCATGAAGCTCGCCACCGCCGGGACCCCGATAACCGATTTCGCGCCGCCGCCCGGTATCAAGATTGTTGAGATTGACCCGTTGAGTGGTCAGCTGGCGACGCCGAACTGCTCGTATGTTTTGCGTGAGGCTTTTCTTGAAGGTGACGAACCAACGACGACTTGCCCACTGCATCCTGGGACGTCACTGCCGGCAACAAAGTTCGACTGAGGCGATTGCTTTTTCATGAAAACAAATAACTTTCCGAAATGGCCATTTCGCATTCTCGCCTTCGCTTGGATCATCTGGGCTATGCAAGGTTGCGCGCCGCGTCCCCTGTATCGGATACCGTCCACTAGTCCGCCGGCTTCATCCGCTAAAGTTTCGCCGCCTGCTCCTCCGTCACCGGTACAGGAACCGCCGAGAACGCCCTTGCCTCAGGAAGCAAAAATCAAGGAACAAGATCTAAAATCCAGGAGTCCGATCACGCCCCCGGCCGCTAAAGAAACGACCAAACCTCCGGTTGTTACGCCAGAGGCCAGTACCGCTCCGCTCCCGGATGATAGCTCGTTGCTCGCCAAAATCACCCCAGGGACCTCTCCGCAACGTGCTGCGTCGCTTCGGCTCACGGAGGAGGGTAGGAAACTTCTCGAAGCGGGCGACGCCCCGAAAGCTCTGTCCCGCTTGGAAAAGACTATCGTTATTGATTCGACCAACCCCTACGGTTACTTTTATTTGGCCAAGACGCATTACCGACTCGGGCGTTACAAAGAGTCTCTAAGTTTTCTTGACGTTGCGGAATCTCGTCTAAGCGGAGAACCTTTCTGGCTCGCCGAAGTGCACGCGTTGCGCGGGGAGAATTTTCGCGCTCTCGGGATGGTCGACAAGGCGGAAGCCAGCTATGCACAGGCGCTGCGGCTGAATTCCGGTAACCGTACGGCCAACGATGCTTTAGCGCGGCTCCAAGGACAGAGCCAGGCAATTTCCCACTGAATACGCATGTTGATCCTGGGTGTCGAAACGTCCTGTGACGATACCGCAGCTGCAGTGCTGCGGGATGGACGCACGGTTTTGGCGAATGTCGTCTCGTCTCAAGATCAGGTCCACAATCCTTACGGCGGAGTGGTTCCGGAATTGGCATCGCGCCAGCACATCCAAAACATTCTCCCCATCGTCGATGGCGCCTTACAAAAAGCCGGTGTCACAGTGCAAGATCTTGATGGCATGGCGGTGACCTATGGCCCGGGGCTCGTCGGATCTCTGCTTGTGGGACTGTCGATGATTAAAGGCATCTCGTTCCGCTGGCAGATCCCTTACGTCGGCGTTAACCACCTGGAGGCCCATCTACTGGCGATTCAACTAGAGCATGAAGTTGCGTTTCCGTATATAGCGTTGCTGGCTTCAGGAGGCCATACACTCCTCTACTGCGTTAAAGATATCGGTGAGTATGTGCACCTTGGCGGCACCCGCGACGATGCGGCGGGTGAAGCCTATGACAAGGTTGCCAAGATGATGGGACTGGGGTATCCGGGTGGACGAATCATCGACGACCTCGCTAGGGGGGGCAACCCCAAGGCGGTCCGCTTCCCGCGCGCGCAGATCAAAAAGGGCTCCTATCAATTCAGTTTTAGCGGCATCAAGACATCCGTGTGGCACTATCTAAAGGCCCAGGACAAGGAAGAGTGGCAAAGCCACCTCGCCGATATCGCCGCAAGCTTTCAAGAAGCCGTCGTCGATATGCTCGTCAAGCCCACCGTTAAAGCAGCCATCGCCTCCGGCGTGAGTGGAATTGTGCTTGCCGGTGGCGTCGCCGCGAACAGCCGCTTGCGCGAGAAGATGACGGAGCGGGCGGATGCGGAAGGGTTAAAAGTTTACTTTCCTTCGCCCAAGTTTTGCACAGACAACGGAGCGATGATCGCTCTGGCCGGCTACCATGCTCTGAAACGCGGACGCCAAGACGATTTTCGGCTTAACGCCGACGCCGATCTTACGCTATAAGCATAAATCCGGAATCCGCCCATTTTCGGGTTGAGACAAAATGGCGACCCTCTATGAAGAAGTGCGCGCGACGCTCGGAGAATCTGAATTCCGGCCCAGGAAGCGGCTGGGGCAAAACTTTCTTATTCACGAAAACATTATCGATTCGATTGTTCAGCTGCTGAACCTTGCTTCCCAGGATGAGATCGTTGAGATCGGTCCCGGGTTGGGGTTTTTGACACGTCGGTTAGTAGACACAGCAAAGAAAGTTTGGGCCGTCGAAATCGATTCGGTCTTGGTCGATTGGCTGAAACGGAGTTCCTTAGGCTCCCACCCGGCTTTTCAACTGATTCACAATGACATTCTCAAAATAGCTCCGGAGGATTTTCTACCGCCGCATAAAGTGAAATTGGTCGGCAATCTGCCTTACAATATCTCGACGCCGGTTTTGTTTCGTCTCTTCGATTGGCGAGAACATTTTTCGTCTTTAGTCTTAATGATGCAGAAAGAAGTAGCCGACAGAATCGCCAGCGGTCCGGGTACGAAAGCGTACGGGACTCTTTCAGTATGGTGCCAAGTCCATGGACGAATTACCGAAAGAGTATCGGTGTCGCCGGAGGCATTTTTCCCCAAACCAAAAGTGAGATCGACGATTCTAAAGATCGATCTTTACCAAGAGCCGCTGATTCCTTCAAAAGACCTTCCTGCGCTGCGCGGGCTTGTACGTGCAGCTTTCGGCCAGCGGCGCAAGACCTTAGGTAACGCGCTGACGAGCTGGTTACAGCGAGATCGAAACGAAATCGAAAGCGTGCTTCGCCTTGAAGGAATTGATCCCGTGCGGCGGGGAGAAACCCTAAGCGTCGCAGAATTTCTCGCCTTGAGTCGCGCTTTGAAAGAATCCCCATTGCGGGTAACTGCCGACTGATCCCCGGAATCCTATGCCCGAGTTGCCTGAAGTTGAGACCATCTGCCGCGGGTTGCAGCTCCACCTAGAGGGCCGGCGTATCCTACGCGTTAAGGTAATAGAGCGGCGCCTCCGCTGTCTCGTGGACCGAAAGTTAGCCCAGTACTTGGAAGGCAAAACCATAGTTCGAGTCGGACGAATGGCCAAATACATCCTGATTTCTCTCAGCGATGACGTCGTCTGGGTGGTCCATCTGGGTATGTCGGGAAAGCTTGTTCATATCGATCCTGAGATACCGAGACAAAAGCATGACCACATTCTCGTCAGTCTCGATAGCGGGCGGGAGCTTCGTTATCATGATCCCCGTCGCTTTGGTTTATCTCTGGTGGTCGCGGTAAATGAGCTTCACGGTTTGCCGCAATTGAAACATCTTGGCCTCGATCCCTTCGATAACCGATTCACCGGCTTCCATCTGCACTCGTTCACGAAGCGTTCAGAGCGGCGCATCCGGGATCTCTTGCTCGACCAGCAGGTCGTGGCGGGCATCGGCAACATCTATGCGAACGAGATTCTTGCCCGTGTGGGTGTTCGGCCGACCACTCGAGCTCGGAGGCTCAAGCGGTCAAAGATAGATGAGATTGCGGCGATGATTCCAGAGGTCTTAGATGAGGCGATCCGCTGGTGCGGTACGTCGTTTTCGGACTATCGCGACGCCGATGACAAGTTCGGCGAGTTTCAAAATCATTTGCGGGTTTACGATCGCGGTGGAGAGCAGTGTCGCCACTGCCCCAGCCCGATTAAAAGGGTCGCCATCGGCAATCGGAGCGCATTCTATTGTCCTTCCTGCCAGAAATGAATGCATACGGCGTGCGTCCCGAACCTCCGCCGGACCATGCCAATATCCTGTTGCGCGACTTACCGTGAAGGAAGTCTGATGATTTTCTTTTGAATGTCGAACAACCCGATGAATTCACCGAAAACACGCTCACTCAGCTGTTGGAGTCTCCTCATGTGATCCGGGGTTTCCAGGTGGATGCGCTCGGGATCGATCTTCCCGCCGAGGGCGGTGATTTCTTTCTTGTTTTCGGCGACCCGAAGCCACCGATGAATCATCGGCGCGTCGACTTCTAGGTGAAACTGAAGGCCATAGACATTCGCGCCATATCGAAAAGCCTGATTGGCGCACAGTGAGGAGAAGGCGAGATGAATGGTGCTTTTGGGGATGTCGAATGTATCCCCGTGCCACTGAAAAATTTTCTCTGTTCTTTGGAACTCAGCGAGCAACGGATCGCTTTCCGCCTCGTCCGTCGGGGAAACGTCATACCAGCCGATTTCTTTTTCCTTGCCCGGGTAAACCGCGCCGCCCAGTGTTTTAGCGATCAATTGAGCCCCAAGACAAATCCCTAACACGGGAAGATTCCTACGCATGGCGGCTTCGATCAACTTCATTTCCGTGGTCAGGTGGGGAAGTCGATCCGTATCGTTCACACTCATGGGCCCGCCCAGAACGACCAAACCGTGATAACCGTCCAAGCTGGGTTGCGCTTCGGGGTGACGCGCGAAATTCACATATCGTATCCGGAACCCGGCACTTTTTAGCAAGGGGTTCAACGTCCCCAAAAGCTCGTGCGCAACGTGTTGGAGGACAAGGAGTTTTTTCATAGAGTACAGTCGGCTTTAATCATAACGTAACGTGACGAACTTATGAATAGTCGGCGCGGCGCAAGCGCTATCGAGTTAAGGATGCTCTTCGGCGCCAGACGCCGCCAATTGATAAGAGTGTAAGTGCATTGCCACGAAGAACCGCGAGATCGACACGCGTGCTTTTATCACAACGGCACGAACATTCGACCCAAAGCATCCGGACCAACTCGCATTATCTGGATGCCGCGGGCAACAGCGTCATGTTTTTAGTGCCCCGGGCAAATCCGTAAAACAGAAAGGGTTGAACGTCATATAGCCTTGTTAAAATAGCTCCGCAATTCTCAAAAACATTCTCCAAAAAATTGACAAACTGGCAAACCGCAAGATAAGAATGATTCTCGTGAACCCTTTTGAAAAGGACCCCGACGAGACTTACAGAGCCTACCAAAGATTCCGCAAGCGCAACGAATACGACAAAGCCTACCGTTGCATCGAGAGCCTCCTCAAGCGATTTCCGGACGATATGGAGCTCTTGGACGAAATCGTCGCTTTGGCCCTGGGTCAGATTCGAGACCCGGACCTTGCCCGACCGTGGCTGATGCGCCGGATCAAGCTGGCCTCCTACTGGCGGGATTACGCCCTCTTAAGCGAGATTGAGGCGCTAATTGGAAACTTGCCAAAAGCCAGGGAAAATCTTGGTCTTGCCACGAAACTTCAAAAACGCCAACGCTTTCTCATGGACACTCCGCGAGAAGTAAGAGAAGCGCTTGATCGCGCGCGGAATTTAATCCGCCTTCAGGAACACAACCGGTGGGTAGAGCGCATCTCATCTCAAGCCAAGGTCGAGCGCCCTGATGGGGAAAGAGGCGTCCCCGCGCCCGGGGGCGCAGCGAAATTGCCTGCGGTGACTGAGGCGAAAAAGCAGCCGCTGGATAAGAGCGAAGCGCCTGTCGCAACGGCGCCGCCGGTTAGCCCGGCGTTGGCTTCTTATAGAGCTTCACTGCGCTTTGCGCCTCCGGATTTTGAGGTCATGAACGCAATGCTGCAAAGCCGCGGGACATTGAAGGAATGTCAACTGCGCGTCGAGTACGCTCACCTCGATGTTCAGAGGGGCTTCGACGATCTTCTCTGCGTGAATGCGATCAAGGGAGTCGATCGCTACTGGTACCAGCTCGAAACCGCAAAAAAGGTGCTGAAGTATTTCCATGGGCGGGTTCTTCTATGCGACGAAGTAGGTCTCGGGAAGACTATCGAAGCGGGAATGTTAATGAAAGAATACCTCTTGCGGGGGATGGTCAAGAATATTCTCATCTTGACTCCCGCGCCGCTTGTTTCCCAATGGCAAGAGGAGATGGCGCAGAAATTCGACATTGTGTTCGCCACTACCGAGGACCCGCTCTTCAGCGCCGATCCAGACCGTTTCTGGCGCGGGTCATTTATCATCGCCTCAATCCACACGGCAAAAAGCAGCAAGAATTTCACTCGCGTGGCCGGCAATTTTTACGATCTTGTGGTGGTCGATGAGGCGCATCACCTGAAGAACCGCAATACCCTTAACTGGAAACTCGTCAATGAAATCAAAAAGCGCTTTATCTTTCTCCTCAGCGCGACGCCCGTGCAGAACCATCTGATCGAGCTTTTCAATCTGATCACGCTCCTCAAGCCCGGACAGTTCAAGACCGAGCGGCTGTTCAAGCAGGCCTACCTGCAACGGGGTGACTCCAGAAAGCCTGCAAACAGCGAACAACTCCGCGAGCTTTTGCGGGATGTCATGATTCGCAATACCAGAAGCGCCATTGATTTGAAGTTGCCCAGGCGGTTTGCGGCCACGGCGAGATTGGAGCCGAGCGCGACCGAACGGGAACTTTATAACGGGATCACCGAATTCGCTCGGGCACACTCAAACTCTCTTCCCGGATCCCTCTTGCAGCTCCTCTTGAGGGAAGCCGGAAGCAGCCCCGCCGCTTTGCGCGCCACGCTGTTGCGTTTGCGGTCAGAGCGTGGGGAGAGCGTAGACAACCTGCTCAATCTCGCCGAAAACGTTGGGGAGACCGCTCGGGGAAAAGCTTTGCTTGAGATTCTCGGCAAGAATCAGGAGGAAAAGAAAGTCGTGTTTGTCCAGTATTTAAAGACCTTGGACTCAGTCGCTTCTCTGATGGAGCGCCGGGGCCTTCCCTTCGCCTTATTTTGCGGTGACCAATCAGCCAGAGAGAAGGACGAAGCCATTCGGCGGTTCCGGGAGGATCTGCCAATACTCCTTTCCACGGAATCGGGCGGCGAGGGCAGAAACTTGCAGTTCTGCAATACCTTGATCAATTTCGATCTCCCTTGGAATCCTATGCGGATCGAGCAGCGGATCGGTAGGCTGCACCGGATCGGTCAGAACCGAGACGTCTTTATCTTCAATCTATCGGTGCGCGAGACGCTGGAAGATCATATCCTCCATATCCTGGAGAATAAAATCAACATGTTTGAGATGGTTATTGGGGAAATTGAACCGCTGCTCGGTTATTTGGGAGAGGAAAGAGAGTTTGAGGATATCGTCATGGAGATATGGATGGGTAGCCGCAATTATGAGGAGGCTCGCTCTCGCTTTGAAGTATTCGGACAAGATCTGGTAAAGGCCAAGGCCGATTACCTTGAGTCCAAAGAATTAGACCGGGAAATTTTCGGGGAGGATTACGAGGTTTGATGTCGGCACTCTCTGATTTTACCGCGCATCTGCTCGTCGAGAACGGCGCAGTGGTGGAGCCAATTGGCGACGGTCTGGAGGTGCTTCTGCCGGCCGACGTGGCCAGGGTCTTGGAAATCCCGGAGCACGCGAATCTTTCGTTTCTAGGTGAGCGCCGCGAAGGGATTTCGGTCTCTTATGATTCGGAGATCCTGAAGAAGATGGCTGGCCTCATCGGCGAGCGGGGAAAATTTGCTACAGTCGGTCTAGTGCCGTCATCCATGAAAGTGGATAAGCTGGAAGACCGGCTGGGGGACAAGTTGGTTTTCCACAACGCCGTTTTCCACGTGGAGCGGAAGGAAGAGAAACCTGTCTCCTATCTCTTAGGCTACTCCAAATATTCGGCCCGCTCCGACGACCGCCAGGAAGGCATCGTTGGCTGTCTGATCAACGAGCTGAATCTCTCGGTCCAAAAAACGACCTCAGAGATTCTTCATCTTGTCCCTGACGAAGCGGAGGATCTCACGGGGCAAGCGGAAAGAGAAAGCAGCGACAGGGTGCTGAAGGCCTTCTGGCAGGCTCAACTGAAGATCGTCAAGGAGGCGTTGTCCGACTTTCTAATTAGCATGGAGAGAAGGATGAACCGAGATATCCGGCGCGTCCATGATTATTACCAGACTCTTATACACGAACATCGCCAAGTGCTCGCAAAAAAATTGACCGCGCGCGAAGAGAACGAACGTGCCGAAAGCAAGATTGAAACCATTGAGCGGGAGCTGAAGGGTAAGGTCCAAGATGTGATCGGTAAATTCAGCATTGATCTCCTGCTCGAGCCGATTTCCTTCATTCGTATAGAAACGATCAGCCCAATGTTTTGGCTTTCAGTGAAGCGACGAAAGGAAGCGAGGCAATTTCCCCTGACCTACAACCCGGTATTGAAATCCCTCGATCCGCTTCCCTGCGAAGCCTGCTTTTACCCGAGAAAAGGTTATTACGTCTGCGACGATCGCCTCCATATTCTCTGCCGAGAATGCTTCGCTCCCTGCCTCCGGTGCGACAAGATTTACTGCAGCGCATGTCATCCGAAGGGTTGCCCAAGGTGCCTATCTTAGGCGGTATCTTCCGATGCAGGTTAGTCACCCAACCTTTGCTTCTTCACGTCCGGGACTAAGGACAGCGAGCTGCATTGGGGTGTTGATCACGTCAGAACTCGTCATCCTCGACAACGCTCGGTGATGTGACCCGCTCTTCCGCGGTGGTATCGGCCTCAAGTTCTTCCCAAGTAATGCCGTACGGAAAGCCTGCCTCCGTTCGGCCCGCAATGTAGGCGAAGTTCTCGTCCCAATCCACACCGCAACTAATTGACTGCGGGTCCGCGACGGGTTGCTTCGGCCGACGGCTGCTGCGGGAAGCAAAAGTTGTCTTAAGCTGTGCAACGTAAGCCGGGTCTAAAGTGACGCCGCACAGATAGAGTTCTTTCACGGCGCAAAGCAAGTCAACGCCAAACCAGTTTGCATAAGAGCGCACAACGTTCTTGCCGGAAAACTTCATCAGCCAGTTCCGGGCTGAAGCAAGTCGAGCCTGCCTATTCATCCGCTTGCGACGTGGCGGTAAGGGTTTTCGTTTTCGCGTCATGGACAAGGCAGTTACTTCTTCGTCGATGCGTATAGCACTCAACTCAAATCTGAATAGCCGTGCTCAAGCGGCCGAAGCTGGCTTCTAAGCGATGCCGTTAAACTGAATCTTGGAGCTTTCGGTTCTCATGCGAGTCGAAGTGCAGAAAAGCTACTGACACGATTTTGGATGCGCTCACCTTATTCCGGGACGACACGACGGAATTTTTCTCTCCCCATGGCGCGAGCAAAAGCGTCATGTTCTCAATCGCGTTGTCGTTGGCGTTAATCTTAAACGCCATCCGCGACGCGGTCGCCCTCCTCTGCGGTCATAAAGTTTACATAAGCGCCGGCGGATGCGTAAGGCGCACTGGCTTTGAAAAACTCTCGCGCCCACCCAATACACTTCTGGTCATCCGTGGCTTCATCCCATCGCCCGTGCACGTTCAACACGAACCTCGCATCCCTGTGACCATAGGCCATCGCGTCAGCGGCAACGCGGTTCGGCGCGCCGGCTATCAGTCCTATGAAAATCTCGCACTGCGGGGAGGGTAGTTTCCCGGCGAACTCGATAATGGAATTCAGCGCTCCGTCGGCAAGCTCCGTGAAATTATGAGACTTCCAGTAGTTTCTCGCGCCCGGCGTCAGCAATGGGTCAAAGGCCTTTTGCCATTGAACGTAGGGCTGAGCGCCGATATGCTCGCCGAGAGCTGTACCGAAAACGCGCAGAGGAGCGATTAATTTCTCCGTTTCCGCGACAGCGCCGGAGTAAAAGATAGGCAGGATAACAACCTCCTTGCCGTGCGCGGTTTCCGGAAGAAAGGGCAATGGAGGCGCCTTGCGCAACACCACCCAGACATTGAGCTCCTCGGGTGCCGAAGTTACAAATTGACGATACTTGGTAAGTATCTGCTT
>Ga0137403_10008104_pt1 | contig 11774 bp, 8 predicted proteins | sample CZOMad2_1_16fung_FD_122057 | JGI IMG/M metagenome (GOLD analysis project Ga0137403, IMG submission 122057) | Vadose zone soil fungal communities from Angelo Coast Range Reserve, California, USA - CZOMad2_1_16fungal (Hybrid Assembly) | ecosystem: Environmental > Terrestrial > Soil > Vadose zone...
CATCCAGGTGGCAAAGCCCTCATTGAGCCAGATATCGTCCCACCATTTCATGCTGACCAGATCGCCGAACCACATGTGTGCTACCTCGTGGGCGATGACCGACGCGACATTCTGCTGAGCCTCGACCGAAGGATGTTCGCCCAGCAGCAGAAGCACCTCGCGGTAGGTGATACAGGCGGTGTTTTCCATGGCACCGGCCTCAAAATCGGGTAGCGCGATCAAATCCAGCTTGCCGAAGGGATATTTGATCCCGAAATAAGTGTTGTAAAACGAAATGATGTGCTTGGTCGCTTCCAGCGCGAAGGCTCCCATCTTCTCTTTGCCCGGGGTGGCGAAAATTTGAATGGGTATACCGTCCTGCTCTCCTCGGATGGCACGGAAATTTCCCACGATGAGTGCGACAAGATAAGTGGACATCTTTGGAGTGGTGGCAAAGTGGACAGTGTGCTTGCCTGCTCCCGGCCCGGGCGAATCGGACGCCACCCTGGTATTGGAAATGGCGATGTCACCCTTGTTCACAACCGCACTAATCTCGAAAGTGGCCTTCATTCCCGGTTCATCAAATGATGGAAACGCGCGGCGCGCATCGGTGGCCTCGAACTGGGTAGCCGCGTATTTGCGATTGTCAGCGTGGCCGAGATAAAAACCCCGCAACTGCTGACTCAAATTTGCGGTGTAACGAATGTGGATGCTGGCAGGGCCGGCGGGTAGTGGCTGGGCCACGGTCAGCGTAGCCATTTCCTTTTCCGGATCAGTGGTAACTTTGGCCGGCTGACTTTGATTGCCGCTGGTGATGCTGGCGGTGACCAACAATTCCGGAGGAGGCCAGCCGGTTTCGATGGAAAATATTCGCGAGGTAAAATCGATCTGCAAGAAGCACGGAATACCGTTGTACATCGATGCGTGCCGGTTCGCAGAGAATGCCTATTTCATAAAACTGCGCGAGCCGGGCTACGAGAAAAAAACTCCGCGCGAAATTGCGCGGGAGATATTTTCGCATGCGGACGGCTGCACCATGTCCGCAAAAAAAGACGGCATGGCCAATATTGGCGGGTTTCTCTGCACCAATGACGATACGCTGGCGCAACAGCAAAAAGATTTGCTGATTCTGACCGAAGGCTTTCCGACTTACGGCGGACTTGCGGGACGCGACCTGGAAGCGATTGCCGTCGGATTGAACGAAGCGCTCGAGGAGGAGTACCTGAAATACCGCATCGCCTCCACGGCGTTTCTCGGGAATCACATCGCGAGCGAAGGCGTGCCCATCGTGCAGCCGCCGGGCGGACACGCCATATATATTGATGCGCGGGCATTTCTGCCGCACGTCCCGGTGGCGCAATTTCCGGGCGTGGCACTGGCGAATGAGCTTTATCTGGAAGGCGGGATTCGCTCGGTGGAGATTGGAACGCTGATGTTCGGGGAGCACGCCACGATGGACCTGGTGCGGCTGGCGATTCCGCGGCGCGCGTACACGCAAAGCCATATCGAGTACGTCGTAGAAGTGATTCTGGACGTTTGGCGCAAACGGGAACAGATCCGGGGCTACGAAATAACCGAGCAGGCAAAATTCCTGAGACATTTCTCGGCGAAGCTGAAACCGGTTGCGAGCTAATACGGCAATGAGCGTAACGATCGATCCAAAATTGAAAGCAAAATGCCCGCGAACCGCGCTGGCTTGCGTGACGGCGCTTGTGGAAGCGGGCGCGTCGCCCGCGGCGCTGCTCCAGGAAATGAAAATGCGGGAAAACGAAATTCAAAGATTGCCCTTTCCGCGCGGCGTGCTGGAGTCGGCGCAAGTGGAAACGACGCGCAAGGCGTACAAAGCCTTGGGGAAAGATCCAGCGCGATACCGCGGTTCGGCGGAGGCACTGTTGCGGCGCGTGGTGGCTGGAAAAGGGTTGCCGCAAATCAATGCCGTCGTGGACGTGATCAATCTGGTGTCGGTGGAAAGCCGGCTGCCGGTTGGGCTGTACGATCTCAGGCACGTTGTCGGTGAAATTGTTTTTCGCGCGGGGCGCGCCGGCGAAACGTACAAGGGAATCGGGAAATACGATTTGAATTTGGAAGGACTGCCGTTGTTTGCCGACACGGTTGGTCCGCACGGGAGCGCGACGAGTGATTCGGAACGAACGATGGTGACAGCCGCGACGAACCAAGTGCTGGCGGTTATCATTTCGTTTGGCGGCACGGAAGGACTCGACCGCTGGGCGCAGAGAATGTCCGCATTGCTGAAGCAGTATGCCGCGGGACAAGACGTGGAAACTAGAATTATCCAGTGAAATATCACCGCTGATTCGCGGCGTTCGCCGCGCCGACTTTCTCCCATCTTTGCCGAATGCATCTTGAAGCTGCGCCAATCATCGGGTCTACTATGGGCACGGTTGATGCGCGTTGCGCGCGATTGAAGCGCTTGGAAGACGAAGAACCAGCCTAGTTCGTTCAGAAGAGGTGGCCGATGGCCTGCAATCCTGATGTCTTGAAACACGTTCCGCTTTTTGCGCTGCTCGATGAAGACGAGACGGCGGTGCTGGCAGGGCAAGTCGAGTTGAAGAATTTCGCTCCGCGACAGCGCATCTACAAGATGGGTGAGCCCGGCGGGCAAGCGTACGTGATGGTGTGCGGAAAAGTGCGGGTCTCGACCGTGGACGAAGACGGACAAGAAGTCGTGGTGGATGAACCGGCGCACGGCGAATTTTTCGGGTTCGCTTCGATGCTGGAGCAGACGCCTCATCAAACCAACGCTACGGCCATGGAAGAAACGCAATGCCTGGAAGTGAGCCGAGGCGATATCGCGACGCTGCTGCAACGCAAGCCGCACGCGGGCATGGATATGTTGACGGTGCTGGGGAAACAGTTTCACGCATCGCAACAACTGGTACGGGTGCGCGCGATGCGCAATGCGAACGATATGATCGAAGAAAAATCGACGCTGCCCGACCGCATCGCGGATTCCATGGTGCAGTTCGGCGGGTCGTGGACCTTTATTGTTGGTTTTCTCGTCCTGAGCAGCATCTACACGGCAATCAACGTTGGCATGCGCAGGGCAGCGTGGGATCCGTATCCCTTTATTCTGCTGAATCTGATTTTGTCTTTGCTTGCTGCGATCCAGGCGCCGGTGATCATGATGAGTCAGAACAGGCAGGACCGGAAAGACCGCGTGCGGAGCGAACTGGATTACGCCGTGAATCGGCGTGCGGAATCTGAAATTCAGGGTTTGGCGCGGAAGCTCCATCTGCTGGGGGAAAAGATGGACGACGTGGAGGACTTGGTGCGAGGAAAGAGGGCCAGTTAACAAGGACCCTCCCCCACCCCGGGTGTTTTGGGGTAAAGAGTGAGGAATTGCTTGAAAAGAAAAGGGTTGAGTTTTTTCGTCGTGCAAAAGAGTGCGCAAGAATATGAAAAGAAAAGGGATAGAGTGATAGATGGTTTGAAGGCTGGCATGTGAAGGGTGGAAGGGACTGTCCCCCCTACCCCCATTCGATCGATGTATATCAAACTAAAGGACTTGCAAAATGGGTACCACGTAAATAGTTGAAAACAAAAGTGGACACTCGGTGTGGGGTGAGTTTCAAAATGGGAATTATCGGGAAGACTTGCAGCTCCTGAAGAAATTAGAAGAACCGCGTGGCGGACGGGCCCCGGTACGGGAACCGGGATGCAAAAGACGCACATGGCTGGAAAGGCGGGGGGCGGGGGGCGGGGGGCGGGTGAATCTTGCCGACCTAGCGAAAGCATTATAACATATTGGTATATTGTGTTAATGATTATTTTAAGTGGTTTGTTTGCTGCGAGATAACGGGCGTCTGGGCAAATGCGGTCGCCGCTACCGAGACGAAGAGATTTCATCCCGCTAATGGGCGGGATGGAAAAGAGTGCAGAGGTCCCCGAGGGGCTCCGATCCGAGACGTTGCTGATGACAGAACGGCTTAGTCTTCAATAACGTTCCACATACTGGTAGTAAGTTCTAAATTATACAAACTTCGGTATGCCGTGCATTTTCTTTAGGTTGAGGCGTGAACTCAATCTCCTCCTAAGCTCAGCATATTGAGCATTATGCATAATTCACAAACAGATTATTTCTTGGCACCTTTCTTGCTGTTTGACCAGTCATTCGCGGATCCGGGCGTGTCAGATTACATCGCGTTACTTAGCTGGTTTTTCTGGGGAGATGGCGGAAAAGTGCCAGAAGAACTGCCAGAGAGCGCGAGCAAGCTGCGCCCGATGTGAAGGAAGTCAATTTCAACTCATTTTGATTCACCACCTGGAGAACTTAAGAAAGGAACGACGGAGATGAAATTATTTAAGGCTGGATTTCTGTGCTTGATTCTGCTGCCGGGTCTGCTGGCAACGGCCGTTCCGGCTCTCGCGCAAAGTTTGACGGGAACCCTGCGGGGCGAGGTTCTCGACCCGCAGGGTAAAGCTGTTCCGGATGCCACGGTCACGGCCACGAATGAAGCCACGAACTCCTTGGCGACCACCAAGACTTCCAGCTCCGGCACCTATACTTTTGCCAGCCTACTGATTGGCAGATACAAGGTCAAAGTGGATGCCAGCGGATTCGCATCCTATCTGCACACGGGGATTACGGTATCTTCCTCCCAGGTAACAGAAGTAAGCGCCACCCTGGAGCTGGCCGCGGCGAGCAGTACGGTTGTCGTCGAATCCGGCGCCAACGTGGTGCAAACCGAGAGCTCCCAGCTGAGCGGTACGTTTGAAGGGAATTCGATTTCGCAGATCCCCATCCAGACCGGCACTTTCGGCACGGTGCTGAATCTTTCGATCTTCCTGCCGAACACGACCACGCAGCTGGGGGGGACCTCAGGCACGGGGGGTTCGGTAGGCGGACTGCGCGGACGGCAGAACAGCTTCGCGATTGACGGTACGGACAATAATGACCCGTCTGTGACGACTTCCACACAGCAGGTAATTCCCGACGCCGTGCAAGAGCTGGTGGTGAATCAAAACGTGTACAGCGCGGAATATGGCCGCGGCGCCGGCGGACAATTCAACGTCATCACCAAAACCGGAACGGATCAGATTCACTTTGGAGCCTGGCTTTACAACCTGAATCGCATGTACGACGCGGCTGATAACCAGGAAAAGGCAGCCATTGCTTCAGGCTCCACGACAGACAAACGGCGCTATGACTTCAACCGCGTCGGCGGTGAGGCTGGCGGGGCAGTTCTGAAGGATAAGTTGTTTCTTTACGGCGCCTATGAGCTGAATAACCTTGGGCAGCAAGCCACGGCCCCGACGGCGCTGGCTCCCACGTCAGCCGGTATGCAGATGCTGAATTCCATCGCCGCAGACCAGCAGGTTAAGGACCTCCTCGCCCAATTCCCGATCGCGGGTACGCAAACACAATTGATTCCCGTTACAGCGCAGTATTCCGCCGCAAATCCCAACGGCGTAACCAGCCAGATACCCGTCGGTCCAGTGCAATCGGTCGCGCCCAACTTCACGAATCAGCAAGATTACATCATCAACGGCGATTTGAATCTCAACCAACAGAGTGTGCACGCCCGCTATTTGAAGAGCCGGACGCGGCAGCCGAGCTTTGGTGCGAGCTTTCCACAAGCCCAGTTTGGCTCGTCCTCGGCCGCGGATAGCCGACGCGTGATTCTTAATCATGTATGGACGGCGTCATCACGTTTCGTCAACGACTTCCGGGGCACTTTTGTGCGCTATACGCAATTCTTTCCGCTAAGCGGAATTGCGCAAAGCTTCCCGACCCTCACGATTGACAATTTGCAGGCCCTCACCATCGGCCCGAATGGCAATCTGCCGCAACACCGGGTGTTCGATGAATACTCGCTCGGCGACACCGTGTCCTTTACGAGAGGACGTCACACTCTGAAGTGGGGAGGCCAGTATTATTGGTACATTTCGCCTTCGGTGTTCCTGCAAAACGAGCGCGGACAGGACGGCTATTCCGCCGTAGGCGCGCCTGGACTGCCGATAGGCGCGACCATCAATGGGGTGAGCGTTGCGGGGAAGAACGTCAACGCTTTGGAGGAACTCATCAACGACCTCGTGCCCAGCAAGGCCAACTTCACCTTGCAGGGTCTCGGCAATGGCTTCTTTTCAGGGAATGCCAAAAACTTTAACCTGTTCGCGCAGGATGACATCAAGGTAACCCGCCGCCTCACCTTGAATCTGGGCATTCGTTACGACTTCTTCGGCAATCCAGCCGGCGTTAAGGCAAACGCTTTGAACGCTGTCGCCAACCTTCCTGGCACGCCGCTGGTATTCAACGTCCCCAAGCAGGACTGGAACAATTTCGGTCCACGCGTGGGCTTCGCGCTGGATCCCACGGGATCCGGGAAATGGGCCATTCGCGGAGGCGCGGGGGTAGCTTTCGACGTGATTCCTTGGAATTTCTATACCAACGGAAACCCTGTGGAGCTTCAGGTTATCCTGACGCCGACCGCAGCCTGCCAGGGCACCTTCGGGGCGCCGCCACCTTGGTGCACCAGCCGGTCATCGTTCCTTGCCAGTGGCGCGATGAAGAGCATCACTTTTGTGCCCCCGTCGACGCAAGCCGCAGCGCGCGCGCAAACGGCGCAGATCATGGCCGACGCCGCCGCTCCCAAAGTGTTCAGTTGGTCTCTCGGAGTGCAGCGAGAGATCATGAAGAACACCAGCCTGGAAGTCCGGTATCTCGGGACTCGCGCCCTCGAACTTCCGGTGCAACTGCAGCTCAACTCGATTACGCCGTTTGAACAGGGCGCCCAGCCGCTTCCGACCTTCATCAATGCATCGGATATTCCCGCAACGCTCCCGGCGACAGCTCCGAATCTGGCGCAATTTCAAGCCTTTATCAACAATCCGTTGACTGCCAGACGTTTTGCGGCTCAGGGCTTCAGGGGTGGCGCGATCACGATTGAATCTCCCGTGGGTGCCAGCACCTATCACGGTGGAGCAGTGGAATTGCTGCACCGCTTCAGCCATGGCCTGTTGCTTCGCGCAAACTACACTTACGCCAAGGCGATGGACAACGCAACGAATGACCTGAACACCAGTGCCGTCAATCCGCGGCGTCCGGAGAATTCCTATAACCTGGCCAACGAGTGGTCCCGGTCGGCGCTCGATGTTACTCACAAGGTTGGATTGACGTGGCTCTACGACTTGCCGAAGTACAAGTTCGACAGCCGGATTCTGCGTGGCGCCGCGAACGGCTGGCAATGGAGCGGTTCGTACCTCTTCCAGAGTGGGCAGCCGGTCACTATTCAGTCCGGAACCGACTCCAACGGAAACCTTGATGCCGCCGGCGACCGCGCCATTCTTAACGCGGCCGGAGTAGGGAATACCGGGAGCACGGTGGTAGCCGTGTGCCGCGACCCGGCGACCGGTGCGACGTTCGTCTCCTCCGCTGGCACTCCGTGTGGGACAGGCGCCGCAGCGGCACAGAATACTGTTGGGTACGTGGCAGCGAATCCGAATGCCAGGTACATTCAAGCGGGGGCCGGCGCGCTCTCCAACCTTGGGCGCAACACGTTCAATTCGCCTTACTTCAACGTGTGGAACATGTCCATCTTGAAGAACAACCAATTCACGGAGCGCTTCAATCTGCAACTCCGCGTCGACGCCTTTGATGTCTTCAACCACAGGCAATACACGTTCGGTCAGTTGAGCGTCCTTGGGACCAACACCAACGCCCTGAGTCAGGGGTATGCAAACCTGACCAGTGGCAGCGCTTTCCTGAACCAGTTCCTCTTTAACGGAGGAAGCCGCACGGTCCAGTTGGGCATCAAGTTGACGTACTAAGCTCGCTCAAATCACTCTACTCGCCCAGGGAGAGCGCATCGCCCTCCCTGGGTCTTTTTTTGTGTCATCAAGGTGGTTGGTTGCCAAGGCGAACTGAAGTTCGTCCTCCAAAACCAAGATGGTGACGTGAAGTCGCCGCTACAAGCAAACCCACCGGTCTGAAGACCGGCCACTACAAATGCACAGCCAAGATTCATCGCGCAGAAACCGCGCGATGGAGAAGAGGTTGGCTGTGTCACCAAGGGGCAGGCGGGATGGAGAAGAGTGCGCAGGAACGAAAGCGGAAGAAAAAGTCTGCCTGCTCCGTTCGGAATGACGGGATAGGCAACGGTGGCACAAAAGCCGAAGGTGCGATTACGGCTTACCGCGGGAGCGAGAGAGGGACCGGAGCCTGGTAAGCAATGCTGCTAGATGCGGCGAGTCTTGCTCTGTCACGGCTGTGAATTTGAATCCTAGACCGTTACCTGGCTCAACATGGCGCACGATGGCCTCGGTGCGGATTTGGCCTTCCTGGACGAGAAAATCGAGCCTGGCTTTCGTGCCCACAGACCGTGGACCTGGGGCGGCAAGAAACAGACCTCCCGAGCTCAGGTCCAGGACGCGGGAAACTTCATCCCTACCATTACAACGCCAATAAACCCAGACACCATCCGGTGTTTCGACGCGAGAGGTATGGCGCCGCGAGTAGGAAGGTGTTTGCGAAAAGGGCGACACAAAGCACCTTGAGCCTTGCATGGCTGTAGGAGTAGTGACGGGGACATACAGGAAATTGCAAGGTGTGTGGAAAACTACGCCCAAAATCTGTGGAAAACAAGGGAAAAATTCTGCCAGGTGGCCTTTGACCGACGGTTCATCCTTCAAGAGCGTGCGGGGATGGCACCAGCACGCAACGGGGCACGATATATCGTGCCCCTACAAGGGAAGAAGATGGCGACATAAAGTCGCCGCTACAACGGGTTGCGCTGCCGGCGGATGAGCCGGGCAATCCTTTGAGCGAGCTGTACAACCGAAATCACGGCTGCGATCAGCAAACCGTAGAAGACGCCCTGGTTGACAAGTTCAGCGGCGCGGCTATCCCGGCCGAGTGGCTACCGGCACTCTCCACAACAGTGACCCAGCTACCAGCTTTGAGAAGGAAGCACAGAATCGCGAGACTCGCGGCTTCCAGAACCAACGACACCAGCGTGCGAAGGCGCGTCCAGCGCGGGCGAAAGAGATTGATGACGGCCCGCACGATTCCCAGCGACGTCAGGAACACGATGGGCCCATACATCCGCGCCCAGATAGGCGCGAGCTGCAGGAAGTAGGCGGCGGGCCCAAAAATCAGGAAGGGATGGCGCCGCACTTCCGCGAGCCAGACCAAGGCGACGGCAGAAGCAACGATAATGGAAACAGACTCAAAACGAGAGACTTGGCGGTCCGTTCGCTTCGCCAATTTCATATCCGAGGCGAACTTCAGATCAACATGAACGCCATCGCCCATGCCACCCAAGTTCCAACTGTCGGGATATTTGTTTAAGTGCCGCTGAATCAGCGAAAAGATGAGGGTAACCGCGCTCAACTGGATAAGAAGTTGAAGAAAAACGCTGGAGAAGATGGCATGAAGAGTAATGTTCTGGCCGCTGATGCAAAGTGTAAAGAAGATTGTGCCGATGATGATGAACGTAAGTCCCAGATTAAAGGAGAGCACTTTTATATAGAAAGGAAACAGCACAGGGCCGATTAGCTGGGGGCCGAAGGCTACCGACCGATGGTCCTGCCGAAAGCGAGCCGCCAAAAACGCGGGGTTGCCGCGCCGCTTGAGAATAGCTTGCTGCTCGGCTTCGGTCAGCGGGCGGCGAAGCTCCGCTTCTTTATCTTCCATCTCCGAACGGATATCTTCAGAAAGCTCCCGGATGATGTCTTCGCGCTGGGCCTCCGGCAGACCCTTGGCGACTGCGTTCAAGTAGCGATCAAGCAAGTTCAAGGTGTAGCTCCCTCACACAATCCCGTCCAGGGAAGAATTAATGCTTTGCCACTCTGCGAGCAGGCGTTTCAGAATCACTTTGCCGTCGGAGGAGAGGCGGTAAAACCGCTTGTTGCGCTTGTCTTCTTCGCGCCATTCGCTGAGGAGCAGCCCCTGGCTCTCGAGCCTGCGGAGAAGCGGGTACAAAGTGCCTTCATCGATGGCGACACCCAGGTCGCCAAGCGTTTTGCGGAGCGTGTAGCCGTAGTGCTCTTTACGGAGGGCGGCGAGCACGGCCAGAATCAGCGAGCCGCGGCGGAGCTCAAGCCGGAGGTTTTCGAAGAGTTCGTGGTTGTCTGTACCGGGTGTCATATAGTGTACGGCATACACTGTATGGCACATAGTACAAGTTGTCAAGTACTTTTTTCGAGGCACATTCCGGGGAGCGACGGGTTATGGCCGGGGTCTTCGCGTGCACATCACCGGTTGACCGAGCGGGTTGATCAGACCTGCAAAGCGTGAAGGTAGGGGACGCTGGCTTTCATCATGTCGAGGTTCATTTCGACGAAATAGTTCCTTACGCCGGCGGTTTTTGCGGCGGTGAAGATTTTCTTCCAATCGAGAGAGTCCTGGCCGACGGGCGCGATTTTTTTGGTTTGCGCCGACCAGCCCTGGACGTGCATGGAAAAGAAGCGGCCGGGGTATTTGGTGAAATACTCGGCGGCGTCGTATCCGCGGCTGATGGTGGAAACCTGGAACTGGAACTTGACGAGCTTGGGATCGAGAAGTTCCAGCAATACGTCGTAAGTCCGCCTGCCGTTGACCGTCGAAATCTCGAAGTCTTCGTTATGAAGGCCCTGCTGGATGCCGGCTTTGGCGGAGAGTTCGGCCATTTTGTTGTATTCGTCGGCGGCGCGCTTCACATCATCCAGAGTGGGCTTCGCGGGCCCGTCGAGACTGGGCACGATCATTTGCTGCAGGCCGACGTCTTTCGCCCAGGCAATCCGGGCCTCCTGATTCTCGCGGAGCTCCTTGATGCTGAAGTGAGAACTCACGCAGGTGACGCCTGCGTCGGCGAGAATTTGGCGAAGCTCGGCGCCGGTGTATTTGGCGAGGCCGGCGAAGCCTGAGTCGGCGTAACCTACGGGCGAGCACAGCTCAACGGTCTGAAATCCGGCGGCGGCAAGCTGCTTAATGGTGCCGGGAAAATCCTTGGCAATCATTTCCCTGACCGGCCAGGTCTGGCAGCCGATGGGCAAGCCAAGAGGATTGGCGCGAAGCTCCAATGCGCCCACAGAAAGCAAACCGGCAGCGGCGGCGCTCGTCGCTGCATTCTTAATAAATTCCCTTCGCGAAATTTCAGGCATGGACGCCTCCTTATTCATTCTTAATTCATTACAAGGATTCGCTAGAGTTCCCAGCCGGGGCGACGATCCGGGCGGACGAATTTCTGCGCGAGATCGGAGTTAACGACTTTCAGGTTGGCACGGTCCCAATTGAGTTTTTGTCCCGAGCGGACGGCGAGATTCCCCAGAAGCAAGGTCTCAGTGACGAGGCCCGAAAATTCGAAATTTCCGCCGGGCTTCACTTTGTTTCCGAGGCAGGCATCGAGCCATTCGCGTTCGTTGCCGGGGGATCTTGGCAAAGTTTTTGGCGGCTGTTTGTAGCTGTTCATTCTGGCTTCGGGAATCAGCTTTGGACGGGCACCATTAAATGCGCAGAGAATTTTGCCACGATCTCCGACGAAGAGGAGACCTTCGTCATTTTCTTCGCCGTCGCCCCTTAGGGGACGGTCTCCTTCGAGTTCCTCGGGGCGCGGCGGCTTCAGGCCACCGTCGTACCACGTGAATTTCACAGGCGGCATGTCGCCGCGGGCCGGAAAATTGTAGTGGATGACGGACGCGAGCGGGTAGGTTTCTTCGTAGCGCTCGCTGGAGCTGGCTTCGACACTTGCGGGCGCTTCCAGCTTCAAGACGCGAAAAATGGTGTCGAAACTGTAGGAGCCCATGTCACCCAGAGCGCCACAACCGAAATCGCTCCAACCGCGCCAAACAAAAGGCAA
>Ga0137403_10008106_pt1 | contig 11773 bp, 10 predicted proteins | sample CZOMad2_1_16fung_FD_122057 | JGI IMG/M metagenome (GOLD analysis project Ga0137403, IMG submission 122057) | Vadose zone soil fungal communities from Angelo Coast Range Reserve, California, USA - CZOMad2_1_16fungal (Hybrid Assembly) | ecosystem: Environmental > Terrestrial > Soil > Vadose zone...
CGCCTAGCGCGCTGACGCGCGGCGGCGGCGCGTCAGGCTGAGTAGCCCGAGGGCTAGCATCGCGAGCGCACCGCGGCTCGAAGGCGCACCGACCGACCCGACCGACCCGATCGAGCAACCCGCGGTCGACGTCGCGTCGGTACCCGTCTTCGCGTCGTTCACGGCCTCGGGATTCGTCGGCACAGTTGCGCTGCCGCTTCCGGCGCTGCCAGTTGCGGTGCCACTGACACCGCCGCCGACCGTGCCGCTCCCGGTGTTGCCCCCGCGGATCGAATAGAACGGGGGCATACAGAGGAGCGTCGGAGGAGGAGCTGGCGGACATTCGATGCTGCTCGTGCCAGCCGTGCCGCCGGTGCCACTTGGGATCGCACCGCTGCTCGACGCAGTGCCGCCAGTCGACGGAGCAGGCGCAGGTGCGGGCGTAGCTGCTCGTAACGGGATATTACAAAGCCAGCGGCGGATGGCCCAGCCTCCTCCCGCCAAAGCTGCACAAGGTATGCCGTCGCTGCCGTTCCGGACTCAGCGGCAATGAGGTGGTCGATTTCTTGACGTAGAGCCGCATTTTTCATTGCGCAAATGCCTCGCTAGTTATCGCTCCACCAACTCCACGAGTTGACGTGTGGGAGTGTAGAACCACGCAATGCGCTTGCCTTCAAAGGCAGTGGCGGGCAAGGGCTTACTGACCACGATACAACCCTTAGAGCGAACGTACTCGAGCGCCTCTTCGATAGCATCCACTTCGTAGCAGATGTGGTACGCACCAATGCCCTTTGCCAATAGCTTACTTATAGGCGAATTGTCACCGAGAGGTGCGACCAGCTCTATCGTCAGATCACCCGGTTCTCCTGTTCCAAGGAAGCAAACCGACACATGCTGCACCGGATCGTCAAAAGGACCGGAGAGAACCACGTAACCGAAGATAGCTTCATACGTGGCCAAGGCTTGCCTGATGCTCGGTACGGCCACACCGATATGGCTGAATCTTAGGGAAGTCATGGTTGCTGTGTCTCTGCTAAGCATCGCGATCGTTCGTTCATCTGCACCGCGAGGGGCGGCGAATGAGGTTCATGCTAAATCGGATTCTTGAAGGAGCTGGTCAGCTTTGACTGAACGGCGCAGAGTACGACCGATCAGTTCCGGCAACCGAGTCGCTGGAATGCCTGTCCCTGGCTTCTTCGATGTCAAGTGTTCATTTTGGAGAAGAGTACCGGTGCGCAAATCTATGCGGGCCACGATACTCTTGGTGAAGAGACTCCGTAGGGGGGCCATCTCGGCTGCCATGGCATCTTTATCGATCGGATTGGCCTTCATCCTTTCGATGAAACGGATGCCGTCCACAAGCTGGCGCAGCTCTGTGGTCGTAATAGAGGCCGGCACGTCGGGGCCAAACATCTCTCGGCTAAGCGTGACATGCACCTCCAACACTTCGATGCCGAGAGTAGTCGCAGCAAGACCTGGATATATGGTCCCCGAATGATCGGACAGGCCAACCCCACAGTCGTAACGCTCGCGGAAAAACGGAATGAGGTTAAGCCCGACCTTATCGGGCGGGCATGGGTAAGCCGAAGTACACTGCAACACGTTGAGCGGTATACCGCGCGCCTTTACCAGTGCTACAGCCGTGTCAAGCTCATTGATCGAGCTCATGCCGCTGGAGAGGAAGATGGGTAGGCCGGTGGCTGCCATACGCTCGAGCATGGGTATATTGCTCACCTCGCCAGAGGCCACCTTCCATGCCGCGACGCCGACGCGTATCAACAACTCCACAGCTTCAAGGGAGAAGGGCGAGCTGAGGAATTTCAGCCCGCGCTCATCCGCATGCTTCTTGAGCCCATGCCATTGCTCCTCCGTGAACTCCATACGCTTCCAATAATCGTAGCGGCTTGCATCCTGCGGACTGAATTTCACCCGCCAGGGTTCGCCGGGTGTGCTTTCAGCCGCCGCAAGGTGGGTTTGGAATTTCACCGCATCGGCGCCGGCGTTGGCCACGGCGTCGATGAAGGCGTGCGCCAGCCCAAGACTACCGTCGTGCCCCTGCGCCACTTCGGCAACAATCCGGCAGGGGGTGCCAAACCCAATCGAATGATCACGAAACTCAAGGGTCGAAGGCTCTGGTTTCACGTGCACCTCGCAAATTTGTGCTAGGACCTGCATCACCGATGTTTAGGTCCTGTGACTTCCTTCTCGACAAGTGTGCGCTTGCCTTGCCCGAGCAAGGGTGCGAACAGTTGTTCCCAATCCGGCCTCTGCCGATAGCGATATTTTGAAGGATTACGCCATCTGAAGCAGCTGTATCCTATCCGTCCAAGGTAGCTGAGCCATCTCATCCGTCGAGCGGTTGTAGCAAACTCATCCTCAAGAAAATCGGCTGCTTGGCGCACAGCCCTGCCATCTCCAGCTAAAAGCTCGAAGCCTGCAATGGAGTGCCAAACGCTGGATTGCTCCTTTGATGGTTTCGGTATATGGGCCAGGGTATGAGGGGCATATTTGGCGCGAACACGGTAACTCTGCTCAACATGATCTTTTTCTCTGCTTAGCGACCCAGCTTGCAACCTATAGAGGTATAAATGTTCAGCGATCTCCCAACCTTTACCCTTGGTTAACAAGCTAAAAAATAGAGCGATTCCATCTTGACCCCCCGTGAATTCAAAATCTACTCCACCAGCATCTAGGGCCGCATGTCGGTTGAATACAACGGAACCATCTGCGAAAAACCTGTCGTAACAAGCCAATTGCTCTGTCGTTACTTCTCGTGAGCTCAAGGTTAATATCGGTTCGAATATATGACCAAACGGCGTTAGAATGGCATAAGCCGTACCAACGAATACCACACTAGGATTTGTTTTTATAAAATCCATCTGAACTTCTAAGCGGTTCGGAAACATCAGATCATCAGCATCCATGCGCGCTAGCCATTCACTCGACGCATTTTCGATGCCATATTGTAGTGCCCCTTGGACTCTAACTGGACCTAATTCAAACACCCTAACCCTGGGGTCGGAGAAGCTCCGCGCGATTTCCGCAGTGCGGTCGTGTGAGCCATTCTCAAGTACCCAAAGCTCAAAGTCTGTATAAGTTTGCTGCAAAGTGCTGGCGATGGCTTGGGCAATCGTCGCCTCTGCGTTATGCGCTGGTAACACAACTGTTACGGGTGGACGAGTCGGCATCTCGCATCCTTGTATCCGTGTTTATGCACGAAAGTTTAGGGTCGATTTGGCTTCCTGAACAGTTCAGCTCTGCCGCTTTGTCCCTTTGGGGGTGGCCGAGTAATAGGACTTATAGTAGTGGCGGTATTCGGCGTAGTCGGGGTGACGCATATCAGCGCCGACAAGTACTATACCTAGGAGCCGGGCTCCGACCACTTCCAGACGCTCTACGACGCGTTGCACCGCTTCTGTTGGCGTCCTTTGTGCCCGCAACACCAGCAAGACCCCATCGCACTGAACAGAAAGCACTATGGCATCGCTCACCGCGATCGCTGGTGGAGTATCGACCAGCACGAGGTCAAAACGCGCTCGTAAGACTTGGAGCACTTCTTTCATCCTGTCTGATCCCAGCAGATGGGCGGGATCGGGCGGAACCACGCCGCGGGGTATGAGGTAGAGCCCGTCGACAGCAGTCCGTTGCAACACTGCGTCCAAGGGTAGGTCATCGTTGAGCAAATGGACCAATCCGTAGCGGTTGCTCAAGCCCAGTAGCGCGTGACAATTGCCCGCACGCAGATCGGCGTCGATGACCACAACCTGACGTCCGCTCTGCGCCAGGGTGATCGCTAGGTTCAAGGATACAGAGGTTTTGCCTTCGCTAGGCCGAGCACTGGTCAGGAGAACTACTTGCGGGGGTCGGTCTGTCTGGATGAGGAGGAGCCCGCTACGGACCATGCGGTACGACTCAGCGATGAGCGAAAATGGGTGGTGGGACGCCACAAGTGTCCGCGAAACCGCCGGCTCCTCCTCACCGTTGGCATGGGTCAGAAAGCGCAGTGGAGAGTTTCTGGGCAACTGCTTGTACCTATATTCCTGTCCGCGCAAGGAGCGCCAGTGGGGAATTGCACCCAATGTGGGAACGGCGATAGCACGCCAAACCTCCTCTGGGGTGCGCATGGCGGAGTTTAGACGTTCAAACACGAGGGCTAGCCCCACTCCTAAGAAAAGGCCGAAGACGGATGCCAAGATCAGGGCGCGTTCGATCTGCGGCGAAGAAGGGCCACGAGGCATCTCTGCCGGCTCTGTAATCTGCATGTTTGAGAGGGGGCTTTCGGTCGAAACGCTTGCTTCATTGAGCCGCTTGAGCACGTTCGCGAGGATGGTGCGGTTGGCGTCGAGCTCGCCTTGGAGTATCGTATGTTGTACCGCGAGCTGTTTGAGATCGAGAGCTGCCTGCTGCTGACGATCGGCTTCGGCCTGTAAAGCCGCCTCCTTGGCACGAGCCGCGGCATAGTCTGATTCGATGGTGCGAATGACTTTGCGGATTTCAAGGTTCATGCGCTGTTGTGTTTGACTGATCTGCTTCTCCAGATCCTGGAGACGTGGATGGTCTGACTTGAAAATGGTTGAGAGCCGAGCGCGCTCGGCTTCCAGGCCTTCGAGACCTCCCCTGAGTTGGACGACCATGTTGTTGTCGATAACCTGAGAGAGGGAGGTAAGATTCTTATCCTTAACGATGCGCGATAGCGACTCAAGTTCGATCCGTCGGGCTCTCGCGTCGGTCAGCTTCCCGTTAAGCTCTACCAGCCGGCTGACGATGATGTTTTCATTACCCTCCAGCGACACGACGCCATAGGTCTTGCGGAAACGATTGAGCGCCTCTTCCGATTGCCCGACCTTCACTTTAAGCTCGACGAGCTTTTTCTCGAGAAACTCCCGCGCCTCTTTGCTTAACTCAAAACGGGTCTCCAAGTTCATGCGAATAAAAGCCGCGGCATGGGCGTTTGCCAGCTCCTCCGAGAAGCTTGGATCGACAGTGCTGAACGACACCTTCACCAACTGGGTTTTGGGGACTGGTTCGACGATGAGAAGTGCAAGGTAGCGGCTAATGGAATCGGAGCTTACACCCGATGCAGGCCCTTTGGTCGATGGCGCGACTTGCTTCTGTTCAGGGGTTACCTTCAAGAAATCAAAGACGCGTGAGAGAAAAGACTCGATATTACCCGTAACCGAACGGCGCAGTTGGTCTAATAGCTGGGGAGGGACCGCGAGGTTCGGATTACGCTCCAGTCCAAGGTCCTTGATCACTCGGGCCGCCAGGGCTCGGCTTTTGAGCAGAGCGAGCTGCGTCTGAAAGTAGTCCTCACCGCCGCTCAACCCCTCACCAAGGCCGGTGGCTGGTAGATTTTGATGTTCAATCAGCAAGATTGTGCTTGCCGTATAGAGCGGCGTTGTCCGGAAGGTGATAAACGCTCCAAGGCCAAACACTACCAGGAACGTCAGGATGATCAGGCGCCGACGCTTGACCACCATCTTCCAGTAATCGCGGAAGCGGGGTTCCTCACTCTCCGGGCTCAAGACGTACTCCATCGGTGGAGTTGCATCTGGATTTACTGGCACGCCGGGGTGCTGATAACGCCCGGGCAGGTTTTCACGCATTAAATACTCCTTTTCCCATTCTTATCTTACGGCGTCGGAATCCCCGGCAAGCCGATCCCGCCGATGAAGCGTTTCACAAACCATTTGAACGAGTTGACAGGTACGACGATCACGTCATCGGGGGCAATCAGGGGGTCACGAGCCTTGCCGGCGAAAATCTCGTTTGGGTTGACGGGAATCTTCTCGGCCTCCAATCCATCCCGACGGCGAAAGATCGCAATCTCGCCATAAGCTGCCAGCTCTCCGTCGACTCCCCCGGCAACAGTCAAGGCTTGGGTGAAGGTATAGGTTTGCGCTAGTGGGTACGAACCCGCTCTGCGGACAGCCCCACTCACGAAGAACATGCCGCTCTGGGGAACGTTGATCACATCTGCCGCTTGCACAGGCATATTCACTAAGCCAGGGTTTCTGGCCAGCGCCTGCAGGTCGATGACATAGCTCTGGCGTCCGTCGGGTCCCTGGCGGTAGAGGTGCACCTGACTGCCTGCCTTGTCACCGATCCCACCTGCCATCGACAAAACATCGATCAGCGTCTTGGGCCCGGTTAACTCGAGCACTCCCGGGTTCCGGACCGCCCCGGTTACGGTGACCCGCTGGCCACGAAACTGCTTGACATACACGCCGACCTGGGGATTGTGGAGATATTTATCGTACCGCGCCCGCAACGCCTGCTCTAAGGCTGTAACGGTCAGCCCTTCCGCGCGTACGTCCCCCAGCAGCGGCAACGTGATCATGCCCTCCTGGCTCACCCGCACCTCGACCTTTCGTGGCGTAACCCCTGCCTCTGACTCTGGGATGTTGTAGAGTGTGATCTCCACTAGGTCTTCGGGGGCAAGGCGGTAGTCGGCCGTAGGAGAAGAAGTCTGTAGGGCCGCGGCAGCGAGAGCGCTGTTAATTCTGTTGATTTGATCCAGCTCCGCCATGCTGGGAGGGCTTGTGGCACTCGCCAGCGTCTGGGTTTGACTCATCGAGCCTGGCCCACAGCCAGCTGCTACAAGCGCACACGCCGACAGCGCCAGCAGACTTCTGAACACACGGCTGGGAAACGTCGTTGTGTGCAGTTGCTTCATAACTCTTTCCTCCACGGGTCGGGCGGGAATTTTCGCACCGCGATCCGCCATGAAAGTGCGATCAGCCGCAGCTTTGGGGCGCTGACGGTAAGTGCTCACCAGAACTCGTTACCATCGCCATACCTGCTGGTTGGCCCGGTTGGAAGGTCGGTACGGCTTCACAGAGCAGCTCGATAACCTCTTTGGACTTTCCGGCGATTGCCAGCTGTTCGAGCTCTGAGATCTTTTGCATCAGAAAGGTCAGTTGTGGCAGCCAAGCTAGCTGCACCCGCAGGATCTTTTCGACCCCTGAGGGCTCAAGCCACTCATCCTCGCCTACCAGCTCCTCACGCAGCTTCTCTCCGGGCCGAAGCCCGACAAAGGCGATGGGAATCTCTATGTCGGGGATATAGCCGGCGAGTCGAATTAAGTTTCGGGCCATATCCAGCAGTTTCACCTGTTCCCCCATCTCCAAGACGAAGATCTCAGCCCCCTGAGCCAAGGTTGCGGCCTGCAGAACGAGCTGAATCGCCTCAGGAATGGTCATGAAGTATCGAGTGATCTCCGGATGGGTGACGGTGACCGGCCCGCCGCGCTCGATCTGCTGCAGAAATAACGGCACAACGCTGCCGCTGCTGCCGAGGACGTTGCCGAAGCGGACGGCGCAGAAGACGGTCCGTCCGTGTGCGGCATCCCGCGCCAGCGTCTGCACGTAAAGCTCCCCAAGCCGTTTGGTGGCACCCATGACATTGGAAGGGTTGGCGGCTTTATCGGTGGAGATCAGGACAAAGGTCTCCACCTCATGGTGGATGGCGACTTCCGCCAGGCGATGCGTGCCGATCACATTATTCAGCACCGCTTCTCCCGGGTGGAACTCCATTATGGGCACATGCTTGTAGGCGGCGGCGTGAAAGACAAGCTGCGGCCTCTGCTGCATGAACACTTCCTGGAGGGGGGTGACGTATTTCACATCGATGAGCACCGACACCCGCTTTAAGGCCGGCACCTTTTGGCTGAGCTCCATATCGATCGTGTACAGAGCACCCTCGCTCTTCTCTAACAAGATCAGCGCTTCGGGCTCAAAGGAAGCGATCTGCCGACTCAGTTCCGAGCCGATAGAGCCTCCTGCGCCGGTTATCAGAACACGCTTCCCTTTCACTAACCGTCGTACCCGCTCTAAATCCAGTCCTACTGGCGCGCGTTCCAGCAGGTCTTCTACGGCAAGATCGCGAATTTGGCTGATGCTAAACCCGCCATTCAAATTGGACAGCGTCTTAATCGGTACCTTAAAGGGCTCCAGGGCTTTGAGCACCTCACGCATGGTCGGCGCCCCTGCTCGCGGAATGGCCACCAACACCTCATGGGGATTGGTTGTGGCGATGATCTTCGACAAGTCCTTGCGCTGTCCCAGCACTTGCACCCCATGAATTCGATGACCAACTTTGCCAGGGTTATCGTCTACGAAGCCCACGGGTTTATAGTCATAAAAGGCCCCATTGTTCTTCATGTCGCGTACGACCATTTCGCCGGCATCGCCCGCACCGTAGATCAAGACGCGCTTTTCCCCCTTAAGCTGCCCGATCCCATGGTAGATCCGGCGCGTGAGCCGAATCCCGACCAAGAAGAAAACCAACAGAATCGCATCGACGATGAAAATCGACCGGGGGTAATCCACTATCCTCAATGCCCAGTGGGTGAGCGCATAAAAGGCGATCGTGCTGGCAAATACCCCAGCCATGATATTGCGCAGATCCCAGAGGCTGGTATAGTACCACAGCCCCTCGTAAAGCCGGAAGGGGACGAAGGTGAGCCCCCGCACCGCGACCAGCCAGGGCAGCATCTGCACGAATAATTCCACCGCGGACGTTGGAATCGCCCCATCAAACCTGAGCCAGAACGCCAGGTAGTTGGCGAGTACGACCAATCCCATCTCCAGGAGGACGATGGACGGACGGCGATACCGCAGGAGAAGCGAAGTTGCTATCGAGCTCAGACGCCCAAATTGCGTGTCCATAATCGTTGACATCGCGCTCCTTGACATCTCCCTGGGACTTAAGAGCCTTGCGTGTTGGCGAGGAGAGGCGCTGCCGTCGCTCTGATGTCGATGACTGGCGGGGACATGGGCAGCGGGTGCTGTGCGTAAGGGGTTGCGCCCTCGAGTCTTGGACTATCGGTTAGCTGGCTCGGTCCGGGCAATCCATGTCCGGAAGGTGCATGCAGCGAGGTCGATGCAAAGTGGAGCTCTGTGGGCAAGAAAAGCCAGCAGTCATGGAGATGGCATGCGATTGATCATCGGACCGGGCAGGTCTTGGCCGAAGTCTTTCGCCCCCAAGGGCCTCAAGTCTTCTTGGAAATCAGAGCCAATGACCCGTCGGATCGCTATGTCGCCCATCACACGACATCCGCAAAGGTCCGTTCCATCTGCCTGAAGTAGACGATTCCACCTAACAGCAGCGCCATGACGACGACTGCGCTAGCCGTCATCACTCCAAAGTCTGGGTTGCCCTTCCCAAGAAGGGCCCAGCGGAAGCCCTCGATCACTCCCGCCATCGGGTTTAGGCTGTAGAGCAAACGCCACCTCTCCGGCACCAGGCTGACCGGGTAGGCCACCGGCGAGGCGTACATCCAGATTTGGACCACGAAGGGAATCGTGTAGCCCACATCCCGGTACCTGACATCAAGCGCTGAGAGCCAGAGCCCCACGGCCAAGGCCGTGGCCAGGGCCAGGAGCAGAAAGAGGGGCAGGGCCAGCACACCCCAGGTCGGCGCTATCCCAAACCAGGCCATCATCGCTAGTAAAATAACAAAAGCCATGGCGAAGTCCACCAGGGGCGCCACAGCGGCCGAAAGTGGGATAATAAGCCGGGGAAAATACACCTTGCTGATCAAGTTGGCGTTTCCCACCAGGCTGACTCCACTGCGGCCGATGGCTTGGGCAAAATTGTTCCATGGAAGTAAAGCTGTATAGGCGAAGATGGGATAGGGTAGACTATCCGAGGGGACCTTCGCGAAGTTGCCAAAGACCACCGTGAAGATTAGCATGGTCATGAGCGGCTGGAAGATTGCCCACCCAACGCCAATTGCCGTCTGCTTGTAGCGCACTTTGACGTCCCGCCAGACCAGGAAATAGAGTAGCTCCCGGTAGTGCCAGATCGCCTTCAAGTCCAGGTGGAAAAGGCCGCCGCCGGGCTGGATTATGATCGCCGAGTCTTCCTTAGTGCTCCGTTTCACAAATCACTCCAGGGTTGGCTGGTGCCACTTCATGCTGAGGTGGTGAAATACGGGTTGTGCCTCAACGTTGCCCAATCACCAGAGCCTTGAATCTTTTTATATTCCCTATGTGCAGCCCGAGAGCATGTCGTGGCGAGCGCGTCAAGTCCATAGCCCGCCAGAAAAATGTTCCTTGCATACGCTTCGCTCTCCTCCGGAGAAATTTGAGCCTGAGGTAGCCCACCCAGTTTCGCCTGAGGCCAGTGGCAAGAAACGTGTGGGTCGCCTCCCCGATTCCATAGCAATGCCGCAACCCTCCGGCTAACTTTTCATTGCGGATCCCCTCCTCCCCAAGGAAAATATGGGGCGGCAAGCCGTCAGGCATATGAGAGTAATCGTGGTTTTGATGAACGGCCCTCACCACAGGCGTCGCATCCACCACGGAAGCCCCCAGATCGCGGGCCTTCCAGATAAGCCATTGGTCAAACCAAGGTCGCCCAAGCGCAAACGGCGGCAGCTGTTGATACAGGCCTCGAGGAAACACAAAGTAGTCTATCGAATATAGACCTCGCCGCTTCCCTCTCTTCCGCACCAGAGCGTTCAGATTTTCCTCCGACGTCGGTTGGTCAAAGGCGAGCGGCTCTGCCAGGTCCACATTCCAACATTCTCCCACCATAAGGAAGCGCTGGGTCCACTGGCTGACCTTCTCCACTGCTTGCATGAATTCGCTTCCGAGTATGATGTCACAGTTGACGTAGCAGAGCAGACCGTACTTTGCTGCTTGCTCACCCTTCGCGAACACGTCACTGAGAAGCGGAGTGCCGTATTCATTGCGAGCCATTTCTGGGATATGGCACGCACCGAGCTCCTTGGCGACTTCAGCCGTCCCCTCTTCATTGCCAAAAAGGAAAATCTCACATTGTGGGCGCAGCCGCACCCAACTGCTGATGGCGTTGCGCTGGATAGTGGCTATATGCCCTCGAAAGGGCTTGGGAAAGGCCAACAGGCTCAGCATCGTCAACACTCCTTCTTAGACGTTTTATACGTTCAACTGGTCGCGCACCTGCTCTTCAATCCAGCTATATGTCCAGGCCAGTCCCTCTTCCAATGAGATACTAGGCTCCCAATTCAGGACTTTCCGCAAGCGAGTATTATCAGAGTTGCGGCCGCGAACGCCCTGGGGGCCTGGAACATGCTTCTTCACGACCCGGATACCAGCAATACTGGCCACAATATCGACCAACTGATTGATTGTTACGAGGCGATCCTGGCCCAGATTAAGCGGTTCCTGATAATCTGACTGCATCAACTTGTAGATGCCGGTTATACAGTCGTCGATGTAACAAAAAGAGCGGGTCTGTTCACCGTCGCCCCAGATCTCGATGTTCGGGTTGCCAGCCAACTTGGCAGCTGCCACCTTACGACATATTGCGGCCGGCGCTTTTTCACGTCCACCCTGCCACGTGCCAAGAGGACCAAAAATGTTATGAAAACGAACGATTCGAGTTTCCATAGCATAGTCCTCTCGGTAATGTATGCAGAGTCTCTCAGCGATCAGCTTCTCCCAGCCGTAAGCGTCCTGAGGCTGCGCAGGATACGCATCCTCTTCTTTTAATGGCGTTACATCGGCATCCATCTGCTTGTATTCCGGATAAATGCAAGCAGACGACGTATACAAATACCGCTTTACTCCATTGACCCTAGCTGCCTCTAGCGTGTGAGCGTTGATCAGCGAGTTATTGTGCAGAATCTGGGCATGACGGGCCGAAATGAAGCCCATGCCACCCATATCAGCAGCCAAAGCATAGACATCATCAACATGACGTGTCGCTTGAAGGCAGTTGTCCCACCGACGCAAATCAAGCAACTCGAATTCGTCAGCGTCCGTAGGCTTATACTCGGGATACTTGAGGTCCACGCCACGAACCC
>Ga0137403_10008107_pt1 | contig 11771 bp, 7 predicted proteins | sample CZOMad2_1_16fung_FD_122057 | JGI IMG/M metagenome (GOLD analysis project Ga0137403, IMG submission 122057) | Vadose zone soil fungal communities from Angelo Coast Range Reserve, California, USA - CZOMad2_1_16fungal (Hybrid Assembly) | ecosystem: Environmental > Terrestrial > Soil > Vadose zone...
CAGGCCAGGGTGAAATAGGGGGCGGTGCCGGGTGTGGACGCGGCGATCGTCTTGCCCTTCAGATCCTTGATCGACGCAACATCGTTTCGCGTTGCCATGCCATCGGCGCCGTAGCTCTTGTCGAGCTGGAATATCTGCTTGGTCGCAACACCATTGGCATTCCAGGAGATCCAGGTTTCGACGGTGGTCGCTGCGCACTGGACGTCGCCTGACGCAATGGCCAGATGCCGGTCCTTCTGCGGGATCTTCTTGATCGTCACATCGAGGCCGTTCTTCTTGAAGATGCCCGCCTGGTTTGCGAGCGTGAGCGGCGCAAACCCGGTCCATCCCGAGATCCCGATGCCGACCTTCACGTCTTCGGCGACCGCTGGTGCGGACACCAGGAAAGCGGCGGCTGCGGCGAATATTCCAAGACTACGCATGGCTGTATCCCTTTTGCTGGTTCACTGATTGCGTCCTGCTCGTCTGTTCACACCCGTGCGGGCGATACTGCTGCATAAGATGGTGCTGCATAAGATGGTGCTGCATAAATTGTGCCGCACTTCACACGCGTTGATATCCTTCTCTCAACCGCCTTTGAAGCGGGCAACCAGTTTGTGGGACTCGCCTGGATAGAGCAGGCGCACAGCCGTCAGCGTCCGTGTGCTGCGCCAGGTGTGCCGGTCGATCACGAGGCAAGGCGCGCCGATCACAATGTCCAGTGCCGCCGCGGCCTGGTCGTCGGCCACGATGGCGCTGATCGAATGCTCGGCTTCCGTCCATGGGACATGGTGGAGCAGCCACGAACCGGGCGGTTCAATCGCAAAATCCGCCGTGGCGGCTTCGGGCACCGCGTCGAGATCGATTAGTCTGTCCTCGATAGCGAACGGCACGTTATCGGCGCTGTGGCGGCAGACAATAGCGATCACCTTGCCGGTTTTCCGGACCTCAAGACGAGCGCGGTCGGCGGCGTTTGCGGCGCGGCGCGAGCACTGGATCAACTCATAGCCGTAGCTGCGGCCGAGAGCGGTGATCTCCGCGCGGATGTCGGCGATCTGGAGGACCGCTGACAGGAATTTGGGACGGCGCACAAATGTGCCAGCCCGCCGTCGCCGCTCGATGAGATCAGCTTGCGCCAGTTCCGACAGCGCCTTGCTCACTGTCATTCGCGAGCAGCCATAGCGCGTCATGAGCTGGTGCTCGAACGGGATGCGGTGACCCGGCGGCCATTCGCCGGTCAGAATTCGGCGCTCGATGTCGAGGCGGATCTGCTTGTACAGCGTCGGTCTGTCGGCTGTCTGGAGTTTGTCGCGATCTGTGGAGAGGCTCATGCCACGAGCCTTCGCACGGCCGCGTTGAATGTGTCGCGCGCCTTCCGGCGGAGCCGGTGGCGCCCATCCTCGACGACTTTGTCGCCGCCCGCCCAGACACAAGCGACGGCGCCCGTGCCTGCCGCGAAAATCCAGCCGTCGAGGACGGCATCCCTGCGGCGCCCGGCGAGCGACGGATGTGTGGTGTCGAGGGTTACGATGTCCGCGCGGGCACCAGCCTGGAGTCCGACGATCGGCTGCGCGAGCGCCTGGGCGCCGCCGGCGAGCGCGCCGTCAAGCAGCGCGCGACCGGTCGAGACGCCGGGACCGCCGGACAACACATTGCGCTCCCGGTGCTTTAACCGCTGGCCATATTCGAGCTGACGCAGTTCGTCGGCGACGCCGACCAGTACATTGGAATCTGTGCCGACGCCGAACCGGCCGCCCGCGTCAAGGAATTCGCGGGCCGGAAAAATGCCGTCGCCGAGGCTCGCCTCGGTAACCGGACAGAGCCCGGCCGCTGCGCCGCTGTTGGCAAGCGAGGCGATTTCTGCCGCGGTTGCATGGGTCGCATGGATGAGGCACCAGCGTTGATCGATGGGCGCATGATCGAGCAGCCATTCAACCGGCCTCCGGCCCGACCAGGCGATGCATTCCTCGACTTCCTTGATCTGTTCGGCGGCGTGGATATGAATCGGCCCGGCTTCGGCCAGTGGCACGATTGCCGCCAATTCGTCTGGCGTCACGGCCCGCAGGCTGTGCGGAGCGACACCGACATTGGCACCGGGCAACGTGCGGACGGCCGTCCGTGTGGCGGCAATCAGCTCGGCAAACTGGTCGATCGAGCAGATGAACCGGCGCTGGCCGGCATGTGGTGCGGCTCCGCCAAACGAGCTGTGCGCGTAGAAACTCGGTAGCAGTGTGAGCCCGATGCCGGTGATCTCGGCGGCTCGCGCAATTCGCGTTGCCATCTCCGCAGGATTGGCGTAGGGCCTGCCGTCGTGGTCGTGATGGAGATAGTGGAATTCCCCGACGCGCGTATACCCTTGCTCGAGCATCTCGACATAGAGCAACGTTGCGACGGCTTCCGTGTCTTCGGGAGTCATCTCCAGCGCGAAGCGATACATCGTCTCGCGCCATGTCCAGAACGTATCCGCGGCGTTGCCGCGCGTTTCGGCGAGGCCTGCCATGCCACGCTGGAACGCGTGACTATGCAAGCTCGCTATTCCGGGGATTGCCAGCTGGTGGCGTTCATCGAGGCTTCCCGGGGCCGTGCCGATCGTAACCTTCGTGATGATCCCATCGCTCACAACCACCTGCACGTCATCGGCCCAGCCCGCGGGAAGCAGTGCTGATCCGAAATGCAGAGTGGACATGTTTCCAAACCGGGTGGACAGAACATCAACACGATTATATGTATAGACATATCGATATCTCCGTCAAGCTTCTGCCGTTAAGGGAATGCTGCATGGCCGAGCGCTTTGATCGAATCTGGCACAATGCCCGGCTCGCCACGGTTCGCGGGGATCTACCCGAACTCGGCGTGATCGAGCACGGCGTGATCGCTGCGCGCGATGGCCGCATCGTCTTTGCAGGCAGCCGTTCCGACTTTCCATCGGATGCCGATGCGGCCGAACGGATCGATTGCGCGGGGCGGTGGATCACGCCCGGACTGGTGGATTGTCATACCCACCTGGTTTTCGGTGGAAACCGTGCCCACGAGTTCGAGCTGCGGCTGCAGGGAGCAAGCTACGAAGAGATCGCGCGTGCGGGCGGCGGCATTGTCTCGACGGTCGCGGCGACGCGGAAGTCTAGCGAGGCCGAACTTGTTGCCAGCGCGCTGCCGAGGCTCGACGCACTGATCGGCGAGGGCGTGACGACGGTAGAGATCAAATCCGGCTATGGGCTCAATACGGAAACCGAGATGCGTCAGCTATCAGCTGCGCGTGCGCTAGGCCGCGACCGGCCGGTCACCATACGAACGACGTTTCTTGGCGCGCACGCTCTGCCTGCGGAAGCTGATGGCGATAAGGATCGATACATCGATCTTGTTTGCCGCGAGATGCTGCCGGCGGTGGCGCAGGCCGGGTTAGCCGACGCAGTTGATGGTTTCATGGAAGGCATCGCTTTCTCGAAAGATCAAACGGCGCGGGTGTTCCGTGCGGCAAAGGCGCTTGGACTGCCGGTCAAGCTGCATGCGGATCAGTTGTCGAACCTCGGCGGGGCAGCGCTTGCCTCGGAATTTTCCGCTTTGTCCGCCGATCATCTGGAGCACACAGATCCCGCCGGCGTCGCGGCCATGGCGCGGGCGGGTACGGTGGCGGTGCTTCTGCCGGGCGCGTTCTATTTCATTCGCGAGACGACGAAACCGCCGGTCGAGTTGTTCCGCGCCCACGGCGCGAACATGGCGCTGGCTACCGACTGCAATCCCGGCAGCTCGCCGCTCACGTCGCTTCTGCTGGCCATGAATATGGGCGCGACGCTGTTCCGGATGACCGTTGCCGAATGCCTCTCCGGTGTGACGCGGGAAGGTGCGCGCGCGCTGGGTATTCTCGGTGAGACCGGTACGCTCGAGGCTAGCAAAAGGTGCGATCTCGCGATCTGGGATATCGACCGGCCTGCCGAGCTGATTTACCGGATGGGCTTCAACCCGTTGCACAGCCGGGTGTGGATGGGACGATGAGTGACCGGGACGCATCCATTGTCGTTTCGCCCGGAAGGGTCAGCCTCGACGATCTGGCGCAAGTGCTTGCAGGCGCGGCCGTCGTGCTCGATCCATCATTCTGGCCGCGCGTCGAGGCAGCATCGGCCATTGTTGCAGAAGCCGCGGGTGCGCAGATTCCGGCTTACGGCATCAATACAGGGTTCGGCAAGCTGGCGTCGAAACGCATTCCTCCCGACCAGACGGCGCTGCTGCAACGTAACCTCATCGTGTCGCATTGCTGCGGGGTAGGGCCGCCTACGCCCGAACCGATCGTTCGTCTGATGATGGCGCTGAAGATCGTCTCATTGGGGCGAGGCGCTTCGGGCGTTCGCCGCCAAATCATCGAGCAACTCCAGGCCATGCTTGCGCGAGGCATTTATCCGCTGGTGCCGCAGCAGGGATCGGTGGGAGCGTCTGGTGATCTGGCGCCGCTAGCGCATATGACAGCCGTCATGATCGGCGAGGGTCAGGCGCTTGTCGACGGAAGGGTTGTACCGGGCCCTGATGCGCTGGCCGCCGCCAATCTCGCGCCGCTGACGCTCGGACCGAAGGAAGGCCTCGCCCTGATCAACGGTACGCAGTTTTCGACGGCATATGCCATTTCCGGGTTGTTGCGCGCGCATGGCCTGGCCTGCGCGACGCTGGTGACAGGTGCCTTGTCGGTCGATGCGGCCATGGCTTCGACGACCCCGTTTCGCCCGGAGATCCAGCAACTGCGAGGGCATGCCGGGCAAATCGCGGCCGGCGCGGCCCTGACCGCGTTGCTGGCGGGTAGCGACATTCGCAACTCGCATCTCGAAGGCGACGAGCGCGTGCAGGATCCCTATTGCCTGCGCTGCCAGCCGCAGGTGGCCGGCGCCGTGCTTGACCTGCTGATGCAAGCCGCCCGCACGTTGACGATCGAAGCCAACGCCGTCACCGACAATCCGCTGGTGCTGGTTGAGACCGGAGAGATCGTCTCGGGTGGCAATTTTCACGCCGAGCCGGTCGCATTTGCCGCTGACCAGATTGCGCTGGCCTTGTCGGAGATCGGCGCGATCAGCGAGCGACGCATCGCCACGCTCGTCGACCCCGCGCTGAACTTCGGCCTGCCGCCGTTCCTGACCCCCGAGCCGGGCGTCAACTCCGGCTTCATGATTGCCGAAGTGACGGCGGCGGCGCTCTATGCCGAGAACAAGCAACGCGCCTCGGCCTGCTCGATCGATTCGACGCCGACCAGTGCCAACCAGGAAGATCATGTGTCGATGGCCGCGCACGCTGCGCGCCGGTTGTCGGACATGGCGGACAATCTTGCCACCATTCTCGGCATTGAACTGCTGGTTGCGGCGCAAGGCATCGGGCTGCGTTTGCCGCATGCGACCAGTCCTGCGCTTGCGGCGGTTATTGCAGTGTTGCGCGAGCAGGTGCCGCCGCTTGGTGTCGATCGCTACATGGCCGACGATATCGCGAAGGCAACGGCGCTGGTCGCGGTCGGCGCATTGCCGGCCGCCGTGATTTCGGTGCTCAAGAACAACCCGTTTCCAATACTTGCCGGGAAAGATCATTTGTCATGAACCGCCGACTGGACAACGACCGTATCATCCGATCGCCGCACGGGCCCGAGATCAGCGCCAAGAGCTGGTTAACGGAAGCGCCGCTCCGAATGCTGATGAACAATCTCGATCCGGACGTTGCCGAACGGCCGAGCGAACTTGTCGTCTATGGCGGAATTGGTCGGGCAGCCCGCGACTGGGACAGCTTCGATCGGATCGTTGCCTCACTACGCAAGCTCGAAGGCGACCAGACGCTGGTCGTCCAGTCAGGCAAGCCGGTCGGAATTTTCCGCACCCATCCCGATGCGCCGCGCGTGCTGATCGCGAACTCAAATCTGGTGCCGCACTGGGCGACGCTCGATCACTTCAATGCACTCGACCGGCTCGGGCTGATGATGTTTGGGCAGATGACGGCGGGATCGTGGATCTACATCGGCAGCCAGGGCATCGTGCAGGGGACGTATGAAACGTTTGTCGAGGTGGGGCGACGTCATTACGGCGGCAGCCTCGCGGGCAAGTGGATCCTGACGGCGGGTCTCGGCGGTATGGGCGGCGCCCAACCACTTGCCGCGACGATGGCCGGTGCGTCGATGCTCGCGATCGAATGCCAGCCGAGCCGCATCGAGATGCGGTTGCGCACGGGTTACCTCGATCGGCAAGCAAGCACGCTTGATGAAGCGCTCGCGATCATGGCGCAGGCGGCCCAGAGCAAAAAACCAATCTCGGTCGGCCTGCTGGGCAATGCCGCCGATATTTTTCCCGAGCTGGTTGCTCGCGGAGTAAGGCCAGACATTGTCACCGACCAGACCAGCGCGCACGATCCGATCAACGGTTACCTGCCGAAGGGCTGGACGCTCGCCGAGTGGGAGGCCAGACGCGAGGCCGATCCGAAAGCGGTTGAAGCGGCGGCCAAGACCTCCATGGTCGGCCACGTCCAGGCCATGCTCGACTTCCACGCCCAGGGCATTCCCACGCTCGACTATGGCAACAACATTCGCCAGATGGCGAAGGATATGGGCTTGAAAAACGCGTTCGATTTCCCCGGCTTCGTTCCGGCCTACATCCGACCGCTGTTCTGCCGCGGCGTCGGGCCATTCCGGTGGGCGGCTCTCTCGGGAGATCCCGAAGATATCTTCCGGACCGACGCCAAGGTTAAGCAGCTGATGCCGGACGACAAGCATCTTCACAACTGGCTCGACATGGCGAAAGCGCGGATCAAGTTCCAGGGGCTGCCGGCGCGGATCTGCTGGGTCGGCCTTGGCGATCGCCACCGGCTGGGCCTGGCGTTCAATGAAATGGTGGCGAGCGGCGAGTTGAAGGCGCCGATCGTCATCGGCCGCGATCATCTCGACAGCGGCTCGGTTGCGAGCCCGAACCGCGAAACCGAAGCGATGCGCGACGGCTCGGATGCTGTGTCCGACTGGCCGCTGCTCAATGCGCTGCTCAACTGTGCCAGCGGGGCGACGTGGGTCTCGCTGCATCACGGCGGGGGCGTCGGAATCGGCTATTCGCAGCACGCCGGCATGGTGATTGTCGCCGACGGAACCCCGGAGGCTGCGCGCCGCATTGAGAGGGTGCTTTGGAACGATCCTGCGACGGGGGTGATGCGTCATGCCGACGCGGGCTATGAAAGTGCGATTGCATGTGCCCATGCCAACGGGCTCGATCTGCCTAGCCTGACGTTGTAGCGCTCCAGACCTCCCTTGCTCTCGCTGGACGATATCGACCTGTTCGAGATCACGAGGCCTTTGCGGTGGTGGCCGAGAAGTTCGTCCGTGACCTCGGTCTCGACCGCGACAAGGTCAATGTCAACGGCGGGCATTTGCCGCTAACGCGGGAGTCATCGATCTTCCTGCGTGCTGGTGTGGGGCAGGGTGGAAGCGGTCTGCTCGCTCCATCCGTCGTGACGACTGCTTCTAGGATTTCGGCACACGCGTCCTTAAAGCGCTAGAGCATGATCCGGAAAAGTGGGCACCGGTTTTCCGAAAAGATCATGCTCAAACAAAAGATAGAGCGGGATGACGATTCGAAGAAAAGTCATCCCGCTCTAGGCAAAGACGGATCAAAAATTGAGTTGGACCAGTCCGAAACCACCATGAGCGACCTTGCCGGTACCGCCGCTGCTCACTGGATAGTCCCAGTTGGCTGAATATTCTACGGCCACTTTAAGCCCGTCCATCACCCACTCGCCTGCGGTGAGGAAAACCCGGTTTTGCGGGACGAATCCGATCCGGGTTGGCAAGCCGTTGACCAGGCCTGTCACGCCCGCCATGTCTTTGCTGCCTGAATATCCCAACGAGATGAAGTCGCCCTGGGCGCCGATCTCCGTTATCCACGGGTTCCAATCGAACTGGTAAGCAATCGAAGCCTGCCAGGTCATCGGCGTCATGCTCCTGGCGGTGCCGAGACCATCCAAAAACCTGGCTTGCTGGAGCGCGGCATTTACTTCGCCCACGAACGCGAATGGTCCGAAGCTGGCTTTGACGCTCGCGGCCACTCCCGGAATCTGGCCGATCTGACTCAGGAATGGCAGGTAGGACGCATGCAGAAATCTGCTTTCGAAAACGGAGGTGTCATAGTCGACATGGAAGTCAAGGGTCCATGGACAAATCGGCGAGTTCGTCAGCTGGTCATACGGCACGCCGCAATGGCCCCTGGTCCGGAAACCGAGACTGGCATTGTAATCGTCGACCTTGGTGCGGTTGGGGATGATGCTATCGCTGCCCTTGTAGGTCATGACTGAGCCGTAGAAGGGGGGCGGGTCGAAGGGGAATGTGACCGGCTGAGGCCGGAACGGACGCTCAGGCAACGGAGTGTAGCCGAGCCAACGCGCGAGTTGGCTCACGGCCGGTGCGACGACCAGCGGACTAACTCGTGGAATAACGACAGGCGCTGGCGGCGGTTGCCGCGGTGGGGTTGGCCAGGCGAATTCCAAGCCTCCCGCCGTCTGACGGTTTTCGAACACCTCGGTCGTCAGCGGAGTGCCGATCGAGAGCGTATCCAAGCGTGCCACACCCGTTGACGTACCGAAATGCAAAGTCTCCACCCCGAATCGCGCAGCGATCGGGAATTGCATCAAATCGCCTATTGAAATGTGAGTCCGATCAAGCGTGAAGCGATCCACGCCTACGCCAGGGGTGGTAGGCACAACTGGATTGTTTCCGGTCGGGAATATCGCGCCAGTGCCATTGTCGAAGTGGAGAACCAGAGCACCGGTCAACCAGTCGCTCAATTTGATATCGAAATCGAGTTCCGCCGTGCTCAGAGCCAGGTTTTCCTGGGTAGGGCCGTTGAATTGGCCGGTCCGCGAGGCCAGCCCTTCAACCACACCGCCAAGCGCGAGGTAGTTATTGATCTTCGGCCCGGTCTTTGAAAGCGTGTCCCGGATGATCTGCTGCGTCGCGTTCTCCTGCGCCGCCCAGCCGATCTCAAGGTCTTTCACACGCTGGTCAAGTGGCCTTTTCGTCCCGGCTTCGGACAGATCTGGAGCGGGCAGAGCGACGGGCGGCGAGCCAACCGCCGGAGCGGGTATCGCCGCGGCTGCGGCAGGCGTCGGACTCTCGTGCGCCGCAGCGGGCTTGGTATGCCGAGCCGCCGACCCGCCCTCCAGCGCACTGAGACGCTGGGAAAGTTTGCGGTTCTCCGCCTTTAGCTCCCCGAGCATGCGCCGGAGAACTGCCATGTCCTCGTTCTCCGCGGCGGCGGCATAAGAAGGGACAAGCAGGACGAGGCTGAACAATGCCGGCGCAGCGCGAAAGATCAATGGGTACATCGCGCAGATGCGATGCCAACCGCGCTCCGTTAACTCCACCGTTGCAATTTTTGCCGCATGCCGACGTCGCCTGGATCCGGCAACGAACTCATCCCGCTTACCCGAGATCATGCGCGGCCTCATCACTACCGTAGTCCGACGTTACTCAAATAGCCGAACTAACGTGCGCGTAACAATTTCGCTCGCGTAACCAGACTCTCTCAGCCAGCGTTTCATCCGTCAAGTCGATTGCAGACAAGAGCCCGCTCAACAAGACGGAGCAACAATTGCCGGAAGCCCCTCAACAACGTTGCACAACAATGACACTGACGGCGAATTACTCAAGCGGCACGAAGTGATGTATCCGAATTAAGGGGCAGCCGTAATCGATTAGTTGTGCTACCTTAGGGTGCGACATTGTGTCGCCAAAAGCTCAACATCAAAATATCCGTATTGCCCTGATTTGGTCTAGAATGCTCAGTCTTCGGTCTCCGCTGCATCACCGCGATGCTCACCATGGCGTTCGCGAGACCGAAGTGCTGTGGCGATACGGCGGAGGTACGGCAGAAAACAGAAAGGTTCTGACTCGTTGGGAAATAACTGCGTTGCCCTACGAGTGAGATAGCGGCCAGAAAATCCCGTGTTCAACGGGGCTCTTAGGACTTGGGTTGGAGGTCAAAAGAGGGGGGCGTCGAGATGTTGGCGTGGCTCATTTCCTCGAGCATGCGGTTGCGCACGCTTGTTGTGGTTGTCGCCGCGGGCCTGCTGGTCCTCGGCGCCGTCGACGTCAGAAACAAGCCGCTCGATGTCATCCCCGAACTGGCGCTGCCCTCGCTCACCGTGAAGACGGAATCGCTTGGCCTCTCCAGCGCCGAGGTCGAATCGTTGATCACCGTGCCGCTGGAAGCGGACCTGCTTAATGGCGTCCCGTGGCTTCAGGTTATCCAGTCGGAATCGATGGCGGGACTTTCGACGATCGAAATGATCTTCGAGCCCGGCACCGATCTGATGAAAGCGCGCCAGATGGTGCAGGAGCGACTGACGCAGTCGCGTGCACTTCCGAACGTCTCAAGCCCTCCGACCATGCTTCAGCCAGTTTCCTCGGCCAGCCGAGTCATGAATATCGGCCTGAGCTCGAAATCCGTCTCACTGATCGACATGTCCGTTCAGGCGCGCTGGAATATCGCGCCGCGCCTCGCCGGAGTTCCGGGTGTGGCCAATGTGTCGATATGGGGTCAGCGCGAGCGGCAGGTGCAGGTGCTTGTCGATGCCCGGAACCTGAACAAGAAGGGCGTCAAGCTCGACCAGGTGATCAAGACGACAGGTGAGGCGGTGTGGTCCTCGCCGCTCACCTACCTGAACTCATCCACGCCCGGCACCGGCGGCTTCATCGAAACGCCGAACCAGCGGCTCAGCATCCGTCACCAGCTGCCGATCTCCACCGTTGGTACCTTCGCCAAGGTGCCGCTCAGCGGCACGACCACGAGCGTCGGCGACGTCGCCTATCTCGTGGAGGGGCATCAGGCGCTGATCGGAGACGCCATCGTCGGCGAGAACCCCGGCCTGATGGTGGCGATCGAGAAATTCCCCGGCTTCAACACATTGGACGTGACGCGCGGCGTTGAGCGCGCGCTCAACGAACTGAAACCCGGGCTACCCGGTATCGAGATCAATACGACCATCTACCATCCTGCGAGCTTCATCGAACGCGCGACCAGCAATCTGGGCAAGGCCATGCTCATTTCGATCATCTTGGCAGCCGTCGTGCTTGGCCTTCTGATGGGCAGTTGGAGGACCGCGGTTATCGCCCTGGCCGCGATCGCATTGTCGTTCGTCTGTGCTGAACTGCTGTTAAGGGCCGCCGGAATCCCGCTCAGCATGATAGTCGTCGGCGGCCTGCTGATGGCGTCCGGCGTGATCGTGCATGACAGCATTATCGACGTCGAAAATGTGCTGCACCGCTTGCGTGCGCCGCAACGCGACGGTCGGTCCGGCTTCATGGTCGTCGTCCGTGCGATGCTGGAAACGCGTCGGCCGATGCTGTACGCCTCGCTGATCGTCGTACTCGCAGTGCTGCCCGTTCTGTTCATGTACAGCCGGTCCGCCGCGTTCTTCGCGCCGATGGCCTGGGCCTATATCGCCGCAGTGTCCATCTCGATGCTGGTTGCGTTGATCGTGACCCCCGCGCTGGCCGCGGTGCTGCTCGCCAATGCGCCGCTGACCCCGACGGGCGGTTGGGTCATCAATAGATTGGCCAGGCCTTTTGATTCGATTGTCGGTCGCGCCATCCACGCGCCGCTCGCCTGCATCGGCGCCTGCATCGTGGCGGCGATCGCGTGCTTCGCGCTCTGGAGCCCACTCGAACGCAATATGGTGCCCAGCTTCAGAGAGACGGATCTCGTGATCGAATGGCAGGGACCGCCCGGCACCTCGCTGCAGGCAATGACCCGATCGACCGAGAACCTGATCCGCGACCTGCGGCAGATCCCGGGAGT
>Ga0137403_10008108_pt1 | contig 11771 bp, 6 predicted proteins | sample CZOMad2_1_16fung_FD_122057 | JGI IMG/M metagenome (GOLD analysis project Ga0137403, IMG submission 122057) | Vadose zone soil fungal communities from Angelo Coast Range Reserve, California, USA - CZOMad2_1_16fungal (Hybrid Assembly) | ecosystem: Environmental > Terrestrial > Soil > Vadose zone...
GCGCCACACCGACGTGATCGTCATTGCCGACGAGGTGTACGAACACATGGTGTTCGACGGGCTGCTTCATCAAAGCGTCGCGCGCCATCCGGAGCTGGTCGCACGCAGCTTCGTGGTGTCCAGCTTCGGCAAAACCTACCACGTGACCGGCTGGAAGGTGGGTTATGTGGCGGCGCCCGCAGCGCTGTCGGCCGAGTTCCGCAAGGTGCATCAGTTCAATGTGTTCGCTGTGAACACGCCGGTGCAGCATGGCCTGGCCGACTTCATGGCCGACCCGACACCTTATCTGGAATTGAGCAACTTCTACCAGCACAAACGCGATCTGTTTCGCCAGGGCCTGGCGACAACGCGGCTGAGCGTGTTGCCGACGGCCGGAACCTACTTTCAGTGTGTCGACTATTCGGCCATCAGCGAACTCTCGGAAGCGGATTTTTGTCGTTGGCTGACCACCGACATCGGCGTGGCCGCGATTCCGCTGTCGCCTTTTTACGCGAGTGGTTTCGAGCAGCGGCTCGTGCGTTTTTGCTTTGCCAAGAAAGACCAGACCTTGCAGCGGGCCCTGGATCGACTGGCCAAGCTGTAGCCGTCGGCCTCGGCCCGCTCAGGGCAGAGGCTTCTTTTTGTCGTGGGCGCCGGGAGCGCTGTCGAACTCGATCAGGCCTGAGTCACGCCTGAACTGAATGTCGCTCGAATCGGCTTCGCCATGCAGCGACAACGGGTCCGACGACACATCCAGGTCCAGCATCCCCTCGGCCGCGGACATCTGCGGTTCCGCCGGCTCGGCGGGGGGCGGAGGCATGCTGGGAGGAACGCTGGTCACCATGGGCGCATTGCCTTCGCTCAGCGGCAGCAGCAGGTCGACGCCTTCTGGCCGCTGATCGTGTTCGCCCAGGTCGCGCGCGACGCTGTAGAGGAACAGCAGTTGGCGATAGGCAGGCACATCGAAGGTCGGTCCCTCATGGCGCCGAAACAGTGCCCCATCCAACAAGGACATGGCCTGCGAGGGCACCTCCCACACATCCTGCAGCCTGCTCAGCACCTCGGGATAGCCCTCCAGGCTGAGACCGGTTTCGGGGTCGACTTGCCATTCGGGCGCATAGGCATTGAAGCGGTGGTTGAAGCGCTCTCGAATGCGGTTGTAGGGCTCCAGCTCGGCCCTGCGGCGGTAGATCTCCAACAGCTTCAAGTACGGCAGCGGGCTCACCCCACCGGTCTGCCGCACGTGCCCCATCAGCAAGTCGATCGCTGCATCGTCCTGGCCGAGCACGACAAAGAACTCGGCTTGTTGCTCGAGATCAATCAGCTCGTCGGCCGACATCGGGTGAGGCGGCACCGGGATCGACGCTGGGGGGTCGACGCGGAAGTCGACGATCGGCGCCGCAGGCGGTGACGGCGCCACCTGTTGCGTCAAGAGCGGAGGTTCGGGCGGGTTTGGCTGCGGCAGTGGGTTCTTTTGAGCGTCGCCCGCGTCGTCGACAACCGCCGCGGCTGCAGGGGTCGGCCCCTCCGGCTCGCCTTTGGCCTGCGCCGCTGCGGTCCACCAGGCAGATTCGTCGCGGTCGCGCAGACGCAAGCGCCACATCACCGCCACGCCTGCGGCCAGCGCAACACACAGGCCCGCAAGCAGATAGAAGACCGGGTTGGCATAACGCGTCGCTTCGGCCTGACGCAAACGGCCTTGCATTTCGGTCAAGGACTTCTGCGTGGCCTGGCCATCGGCGCGCAAGCGACTGAGTTCGCCTTCCAGGTTCTTCAGCCGTTCCTGCTCCTGAAGCCGCCGCAACTGCTCGGGATCGATGAAGCGTGGCGGTGCCGACCCGGCCACGGCTGCCGCATCGGGCAGATGCGCCAGCGAGGTTTCCATGCGCAGCAGCGGTGTCGCCATGGCTTCGGCTTCCAGCGGGTCCAGCTGCAGCACCGGACCGCGCGCGGGTCGCGGCGCCGCTGCGGCTTTCCCGGCACGCGCGAAAGAGGGTGCTGCGGAACTTCGAGCGGCCGACGCCGTGCTGCGGGCCGGTGCCGCCGACGAACGCTTGCGGCCCGCGGAGGGAGCCACCGGCCGGGAGGCAGCGGCAGCAGGGGGCAGCACCGACGCCATCGGAGATTGCGGCGCGTCCACCTCCTCGGCGGCATTCGTGTCGGCAGGGACGCTGGCTTCGCGACCCGAAGGCGGGTCGGCAAAGATCACATAGCCGTGCGACAGCTTGGTCGGGCAACTGAGCTGCAGTTCAATCGCAACCACAGGTTCGTCGATCGCGACGGTGGTACGCACATGCAGCAGACGTTCAGTCGGGTCGGCACCCGGGTCAATGCGTGTCCTGACCATCGGGGCCGGCAGAGGCCGATCACCGGAGGTGACATGGGCCGTCACACAGGAGGATTCAATGGATTCGCCCGGATCCAGTCGCAGAGCCACTGCAAAATTCAGTGCCTGTCCCAACGTGGTGCTGCCGCTGACCTTTCCAAATCCAAGCGCCATGGCCGATCCGGATGGCATTGCGAGCACAAGGATCAGTGCTGAAACGTAAAGGAATCTCTGCATTAGATATGGCAGCTTGTAAGCCGGTCGACTCTAGCATGAAGCCGCCTGTTTTCATGGGTGGAACCGGCCACAGACCGGCAGATCCATTGCACATGCCACAATGTTCCGTGCATGCCGCGCCCTCCGCGCACGGCTCTTACCACCGGTTGGTTCATGCCCTCTGAACTGCTCACTGAACGCCGCGGCAGCACCCTGTTGTTGACCATCAGCGACTCAAGCTCGCGCCACTTGCTCTCGGAACAGGTTTTCGCGGCGGGGGTGGAAGCCTTGAACGTGGCTGAGTCCGATGCGTCGGTGCGCTGCATCGTGCTGCAAGGCGATGCAGCCAATTTCTGCGCCGGCGGCGAGTCTGGTCCACCGCGTGCAGACCGCTTCGTTCCTGCCGAACAGCAGGCTCAGACCTTGCAGCGCTTGCAGGAGTTCGCAGACGCTTTGCGTGTCTTTCCGAAACCGGTCATTGCCGCCGTAGAAGGCACAGCCGCCGCAGCCGGGTTTTCATTGGCCCTGGCCTGCGACCTGATCGTGGCGGCCGAAGACGCCAGCTTCACGCTGTCCAGCGCGCATTCCGGGCTGGGCTTTTTGAGCGCAACGAGCCGGCAATCGATGCACAGGCTGCCGCGAAACCTGGCGCTGCAGATGTGTTGGTTGAACGAACCCACCTCGGCTCGCCAACTGCTGGCATGGGGTCTGGTGAATTGGGTCGCAGCGCCTGGACAGGCCCTGCTCCGTGCGCTCGAAGTCGCCGATGCGCTTGCGCGGGTGCCTCCAGACAGCGTGGCCGGCGTCAAGGAATGGGTCAACCAATGGCCGCAACCCGGTGAGCCGGGAGCGCCTTAGCCAGTCCGAGCCCCAAGCGTTTCGCGATACAGGAACAACGGTCAGCGAGGCCCGCGCTTGGGCATGTCGGGGTCGAGTTGCGTGTGCCAGGCACTTGACGATGCCGTGGTGGGCCACTCTTCGCCGGTGTCAGGCGAGCTGCCGGACACGCGCAGCGCCTGCACCACCGCGGTCTCGAACAAGGCCACAGCCTGCGCAATGAGCTCCACATCCGGCGCGGGCAGCAGCATGCGCAGATACACCCGGCCACGCAAGACCATCATCAAGAACGGCGGCTCGTGCTTCAGAAAGCCCGCGCTCGCCTGTTGGAGCTGGCGCACCAGGGCACCTTCGACCCACGCCGCGGCTGCGAGCGCCGGGCTGCCCACCAGACCGAAACGCATTCGCAGCGCCTTGTCGGCCTGGTACGGGACCTTGGGAAACATGGCCAGCCAGCGCATTTCTTCCGGCGTGGCGCCTTCGATCACCGTCTGCGTGGACTCGGTGAAGCGCTCGAACATCTGGCCTTCCAGCGTTTCGAGCAAGGGCTGCGCCATCAGCAGCAATTGCAGGCTCGGCGGCAGGCCCAGTTCCATGCGCAAGCGCAGTTCGCGGCCCTCGATGTACAGACGCTGTGACGGCCCCCACTCCAGACGCCACGGTTTGCTGTCGACCCCGCCATCGATGACAAAGCCTTCGCCTTCGTGTTCGCGCTTGAAGGTCAGCCGGTGCGAGGCCGCCCAGTCGGACACCACTTGCCACGCGGGTCTCGCGGGCCGGCCAGAGAGGAGGCGTTTGAATGCGTCAAACATGAAGGGTCGCGTGCACCAGGCTTTGTCGTGACGGCAAACGGCGCGCTGCGCCGGCCGACTATGGACAGCAGTGTATTCGTCGCGCCCCGCCGCGCCCACAAAACTTGGGGATGGCTGGCGCCCGGCCGGCTCCGGATGTCCCTGCGTCAGCGTAGGAAAAATCGGGCCGGGGCATCTTCGGCCAAAATGCAGCCATCCCGACCCGATCGCCGGCCCCGCCCGGGCCCTGCTGGATGAACGCTTTTTCTCAATCTGCATTCTCCTCGATGGATCTGCCCTCCAGCGGCGGGCATGCGCTTGCGCCTGGGACGCGACTGGAATACTTCGAGATCGCGCACGTGCTGAGCACCAGCAGCTTCGGCATCGTCTACCTCGCCACCGACTTGGTGTTGCAACAGCCCGTGGCGATCAAGGAGTACCTCCCCACAGCGGCTGCAAGCCGCAGCGATGGCCTCAACGTGACACTGCAGGCGGCAGCGCAGGCCGACGCGTTCCAGCGCGGCCGGCGCGCCTTCATTCATGAAGCCCGCATGCTGGCGCGCTGCGACAACCCTGCCCTGCTGCGCATCCTGCGTCTCTGGGAGGGCAACGGCACCGTCTACCGTGCCATGCCTTATTACGCCGGAACCAGCTTGCTGACCTGGCGCCAAAGCCTGCAAGACCCGCCCCAGGAAGCCTGGCTGCGCAACTTCAGCGAGGTGCTGTTGGGTGCGCTCGACACCTTGGGGCAGGCGGGGCTGGTTCACCGGCGCATCACACCGAGCAACATCCTGCTGCAACCGGATGAGCGTCCCGTGCTGCTCGATTTCGATGCCGTGCGCAGCGAGATGGTGAGCGACCAGGCGCAGTCCCTGATGGCCGCGCTGGACCCTGCGTTTGCCCCGGTGACCCCTGAGCCCCCAGCCCCCGAGTTCATGCAGGGCATGGATCCCGACCTGCATTCGGTGGCGGCCCTGATGCATTTCTGCATCAGCGGACACTGGCCGGCATCGGCGCAGTTCGATTCGCAGTGGCGAGAACCGTTGACCGATGTGGTGCTGCGGCTGCGTACCACCCGCCCCCACCTGCACTACAGCTCGGCATTTCTGGTTGCCATCGACAAGCTGCTGACTCTGCTGCCACGAGAACGCCCGCGCAGCACCGCGGAGTTTCGGGCGGCATTCGAGATGGCTCAACTCCCCCTGCCTGTCGAGGCAGCACCCGTCTCGGATCCGGTACCTCCCCCTGCCGCATCTTTGTCTGCAGCGTTCTCTTCCGTCTCGGGGTCCGCCGCCACGCCGCCAAACCGGGCCGCAGCCGTGCCCGCGGGAGCCAATCCCTCGGCGAGCGTGTTGAATCTGCTGGCGTCGTTCGACCGTCGTGCGGTGGACCGATCGGCTTCTGCCGAACCCGTTTCAAACCCGGTTCCGCCCGTGTTGACCGACCAGGTGACGCTGGAGCCGCAAGCTGCGACACCAGCCCAGCCGCCTGCTGCCACGCCCAGCCCGCCTGTGGCGCCCGCGTTCCCGAACTCCATCCCGCCCATGACGTTCTCGGAGGAGTTCTCGCAAGAACATCATCCGGCCATCGAAGCGCTCGAAACCGGTGTTGGCGACGTACCCTGGGAAGGCCTGTCGGCCTACGCTTCGGTGTCGCACGGCCGCAGCCGGCAAACCTCTTGGCAGCGCCACAGCACCGTGTGGGGTGCCACCCTGCTCGTGCTGGTCGTGGCCGGTGCCGCGGTGTGGAAAATAAATGACCTCCACACAGCCGACAGCGCTTTGGCTGAATTGGCCGGCGTCAGTTCACTCAGTGGCGCGCCGACACTGCCGGCGTCACCTGCGCCTTCGCTCGGACCGACTCACGGCACGCCTACCGCCAAGATCGCGGTACCTGAAAAGGAAGAAAGCGGTATCGCGCCGGCCGATGAACAAGTTGCCGTACCGAAACCCAGCCCGGCGCCTGCGGCAACGCCGTCGGTGGGCAAAACGAATGCTTCGGCACCCGTCAAGGGCACGACCGCCACGGTCGCGAGCCCGCCCGTGGCGGAGCTGTCGGCAGCCGCCAAACCAGCGCGCGGACCCAGCAGTCCGCGCGAAGTCTGCAGTGGCCGAACAGAATTTTCCTTGTTCCGCTGCATGCAACTTCAATGCACGCAAGCTCAGTGGAAGCGCAACGCGCAGTGCCGGGCCTTCCTGGGCAGCAACGGTGCGGAAGATTGACCGCAACGGGTGGTGAGCCCTGTCGCCTCGTTCGGCGCACTTTGACCGCCAGCACCGACGCGGCGAAGTCAATGAACTTCACATCGACCCGGCACGCGGCACACGCAGCGAACGAAGTCGTGTCGATTGCCACAAGCCGACGGAAATCCGTCCGGGACCGACTACAATCCCGCCTCTCGGGGCGTAGCGCAGCCTGGTAGCGCACCTGGTTTGGGACCAGGTGGTCGTGAGTTCGAATCCCACCGCCCCGACCACCTCCCATCGTTTCTCGGCCCCTCGCTGCCCGTAGCTCAACTGGATAGAGCAGTTGCCTTCTAAGCAACAGGTCGGGGGTTCGAGTCCCTCCGGGCAGGCCACTCCCCGCAAACGCCTCAGCTTGTCAACTGCCCCAGCGTCTTCTCCAGCCGCTTCACGCTCACCGGCTGCGGTGTGCGCAGCTCCTGGGCAAACAGGCTGACGCGCAGTTCTTCGAGCAGCCAGCGAAATTCACCCAGACGCGCATCGAGCGTGCCCTTGCGCTCGGCCACCAGGCGCAGGTAGCGTTGTTCCAGCGGCCGCAGTTCGGCCATGCGTGCGGTGTCGCGCGCCGGGTCGGCGCGCAGCTTGTCGAGCCGCATCGTGACCGCCTTCAAGTAACGCGGCAAGTGCGCCAATTGAATCCACGGCGTGGTCATCACGAAGCGCTTGGGCAGCAAGCGCGCCAGATGCGCCTGGATGTCGTCGCCGACATCCTTGGGTGCGCGTGCGTCCTTGAGCTTGCGCATGGCGGCGGCGTACTCGGTCAGCACCAGCGACACACTGCGTGCGATCTCGTTGGCGATCAGCGTGAGCCGGCCGCGGCCTTCCTGCACCCGGCGGCGAAACGCATCGCCATCCGTGGGCAGCGGTTCGGACAGAAACGCCCGATCGAGCGCCAGGTCGATGATCTGTTCGCGCAAGTCGTCGACGCTGCCCAGGCCCATGTACAGAGCCGCCATCTTCTGCAGGTCGGGGATGTTCTTTTCCAGGTACTTGAGCGCATCCTTGATCTGCAGCGCCACCAGCCGGCGCAGCCCCGCACGGTGCTTGGCCGCAGCGACATCGGGTTCGTCGAAGACTTCGACCACCACGTGCGTGCCACGGTCGATCAGCGCGGGGAAACCCACCAGCGTCTGATGGCCGCGGCGCACTTCCATCAGCTCCGGCAGCTCGCCGAAAGTCCAGTCGGTGTGTGGAATCTCGGCCGCCGGTGCGGGTTCTGCCGGTGCAGATGGAGTCGCAGGACCGACGGCCTTGACCGCAGCCCCTGCTGCGGCCGCCGCGCTGGCCACGCCCGGCAGCAGTGCGGCCAGGGCCTGGAATGCCGATCTGGCCTGCCCGCCCAATTCGGCCTTCAAGGCGGCCAGGTTGCGGCCCGTGCCCAGTTGGCGCGCGTGCTCATCGACCACGCGAAAGTTCATGAACAAATGCGCTGGCAGCTGGTCCAGCTTGAAGTCCGCGCGCTTCACGTCCAACTGGGTTTTGTCCCTGACGCTCTTGAGCAGCGCATCGATCAGCGCACCGCTGCCCACCGCGTTCGCTTCGGTCACCTGGGCGACGAATGCGTCGACGAACTCGGGCAGCGGCACGAGCCTGGAGCGCGGGCGTTGATGCAGGCTCTTCAGCAAGGCCAGCAGCTTGTCTTTCAGCATGCCCGGCACCAGCCATTCACAACGCTCTTCGTTGACCTGGTTCAGCGCAAACAGCGGCACGCTCACGGTGATGCCGTCTTTGGGGTCACCCGGCTCGTGCAAATAGCTGGCGCTGCAATCGACGCCGCCCAAGCGCAGCGTCTTGGGAAAGGCCGCCGTGGTGATGCCCGCGGCCTCGTGCCGCATCAGCTCGTCGCGCGTCAAGAACAGCAGCTTCGGCTGGCGTTGGCTCTCTTCGCGGTACCAGCGCTCCAGGCTGTGGCCGCTGTGCACCTCGGCCGGGAGCTGCTGGTCGTAAAAAGCGTGGATGAGTTCGTCGTCCACCAGCACGTCTTGGCGGCGCGACTTGTGTTCGAGCTCTTCCACCTGGGCGATCAGTTTGCGGTTGGCGGAGAGAAACGGCAGCCGCGTGTCCCACTCCTCCCCGACCAGCGCCTCCCGAATGAAGATCTCACGTGCCGCCACGGGATCGACGTTGCCGAAGTTGACGCGCCGGTTGCTGTAAATCAGCAGGCCGTACAGGGTCGCGCGTTCCAGCGCGACGACCTCGGCGGCCTTCTTCTCCCAGTGCGGTTCGAGCAACTGGGTCTTGATCAAGTGACCGGCAATGCCGGGCAGCCACTGCGGCTCGATGCCGGCCACGCCGCGGCCGAACAAGCGCGTGGTCTCGACCAGTTCGGCGGCAACGATCCAGCGGCCCGGCTTTTTGCTGAGGTTGGCGCCGGGGTGCTTGTAGAACCGGATACCGCGCGCACCGAGATACCAGTCGTCTTCGTCGCTCTTGAGCCCGATGTTGCCGAGCAGGCCCGCCAGCATCGCCAGGTGCAGTTGTTCGTAGGTCGCGGGCGTGGTGTTCAGGCGCCAGCCGTGCTCGGCGACCACGGTGTGCAGCTGCGAGTAGATGTCGCGCCATTCGCGCACGCGGCGTGGCGAAATGAAGTTCTCGCGCAGCAGCTGCTCTTGCTTGCGCTGAGACAGCTTGTGTTCGCCTTGGCCGCCCTTGGCGGTTTCCAGCCACTTCCACAGCTTGAGCGTGCCGACGAACTCCGACTTCTCGTCGTCGAACTTCTTGTGCGCGTTGTCGGCCGCCTGCTGCTGCTCCAGCGGCCGGTCGCGAACGTCCTGCACGCTCAACGCCGACGCGATGATCAGCACCTCGCTCAAGGCCTCGCGTTTGCGCGCCTCCAGGATCATGCGGCCGACGCGCGGGTCCAGCGGCAACTTGGCGAGCTCACGGCCGGTGTCGGTCAACTCGTTCTGCTCGTCCACCGCACCGAGTTCGTTCAACAGCTGGTAGCCATCGGCAATCGCGCGGCGCGGCGGCGGCTCCAGGAACGGGAAGTCTTCGACCAGGCCCAGTCCCAGCGACTTCATGCGCAAGATCACACCGGCCAGCGACGAACGCATGATTTCGGGGTCGGTGAAGCGCGGCCGCCCGGTGAAATCTTTCTCGTCGTACAGCCGCACGCAGATGCCGCTGCTGACGCGGCCGCAGCGCCCGGCGCGCTGGTTGGCCGCGGCCTGGCTCACCGGCTCGATCAGCAGCTGCTCGACCTTGTTGCGGTAGCTGTAGCGTTTGACGCGTGCCGTTCCCGCGTCCACCACGTACTGGATGCCGGGCACGGTGAGCGAGGTCTCGGCCACGTTGGTCGCCAGCACCACGCGCCTGGCGCTGTGCGGCTCGAACACCATGTCCTGCTCTTGCTGGCTGAGACGGGCGAACAGCGGCACGATTTCCACACCCGGCGGATGGTGCCGCCGCAAATGATCGGCGGCCTCGCGGACCTCGCGCTCCCCGGGCAAAAAGACGAGCACGTCGCCGCTGCCTTCGCGCCACAACTCGTTCACGGCGTCGCCGATGGCGTCGTTCAGGCCGTACTCGCGGCTTTCTTCAAATGGCTTGTAGCGCTGCTGGACGGGAAACAGGCGCCCCGACACCTGGATCACCGGCGCAAGACCATGACTTGATGCAAAGTGCTGCGCGAACCGGTCGGCATCGATGGTGGCCGAGGTGACGATGACCTTCAGGTCCGGCCGGCGCGGCAGAATCTGCCGCAGATAACCCAGCAGGAAATCGATGTTCAGGCTGCGTTCGTGGGCCTCGTCGATGATGATCGTGTCGTAGGCCTTGAGCAAAGGATCGGTCTGCGTCTCCGCCAGCAAAATGCCATCGGTCATCAGCTTGACGCTGGCCCCGGCCGACAGCCGGTCTTGAAAGCGCACCTTGAAGCCGACCACCTCGCCGAGCGGTGTGTTGAGCTCCTGCGCAATGCGCTTGGCCACGCTGGAGGCCGCAATGCGCCGCGGCTGGGTGTGGCCGATCAGCTTGCCGGTGTTGGCCTTGCCGCGCCCCAACTGCAATGCGATCTTCGGCAACTGCGTGGTCTTGCCGGAGCCCGTCTCTCCGCAGACGATGATTACCTGATGCGCTTGCAGGGCCTGTGCGATTTCGTCGCGACGCGCTGAAACAGGCAGCGATTCGGGGAAGGTGATCGGGGGCAGCGGGTTGCCGCTGGCGGCCGGCTTGCGCTCTGAACTCGGGTTGGGACGGGACATCGTCGGTGGATTATCCCCGCGGCTTGTGCCCTACAGCGTGGTCCACCCATTCGTCACCGCGACCTTCAAAAGATCGCTCGGCGAGTCGACCCCCAGCTTGCGCCGCAAGCTCAGCCGGTGCGTCTCGACGGTGCGCACACTGATGTCGAGCTCGCGGGCCACCACCTTGTTGCTGCGCCCGTGGGCCAGCAGCAGCAGCACCTCGTGCTCGCGGGCCGTGAGTTGCGGCACGGCAGCGCCGGGCGGCGGCACCAGGCTTGAAATCAGCGCGCTGAAGTAGTTGCCTCCGGCGCACACCGAACTGATCGCCGCCAAGATTTCTTCGGTCGGCGATTCCTTGAGCACATAACCGCGGGCGCCCGCGCGGATGGCGCTGAGCACGTACTCGCGGTTGTCGTACATGCTCAGCATCAGCACGCGGATCGCCGGATGGCGCTGGTGCAGCACAGTCGCCAGCTCGATGCCGTTCATGCCGCGCATGCCGACATCGACCAGCATCAGGTCGGGCGCCAGGCTCGCGGCGAGCGCCAGCGCTTCGCTGCCGCTGGCGGCTTCACCGATCACTTCGAGGCCGGACACCACCGAAAGGCGCGCCCGCAGGCCATCGCGCACCAGTGCGTGGTCATCCACGATGGCGAGCCGGACCCCTGCGCCGGTCACGCCGGTACCGGCCTCGCTCACGCCATGCCCGTCAACGGAAAGCTCGCCGTCAGCGCGGTGTATCCGGGCTGCGAAATCAGCTGAAACGTGCCGCCATTGCGCTCGACACGTTCGCGCATGTTGGTCAGTCCGATGCCGCGGTCCTTGCTGAGCTCGACGTGTTTGACGTCGAACCCGCAGCCGTCGTCGGTGATGCGCAGTTCGAGCCGGTCGCCCGAGTCGTCGAGCCGGATGTCGATGTGTCGCGCCCGCGCATGCCGTTCGATGTTGCGCAGCGCTTCTTGGGCGACGCGGAACAGGCTCACGGCTTGCAGCCCGGGCAGCCGTTCTTCGTGCACTTGCGGCGACACCCGCACCTGCAGGCCGCTGCGTTGTGCGAGCTCGTTGCCGATGTGTTCGAGCGCCGCCGGCAGACCCAGGTCATCGAGCATGGCCGGACGCAGGTCATGCGAGATCCGGCGCACCTCGCCGATGGCCCCGGACAGGGCGCTGATCTCTTTGTCGATGGCCGTCA
>Ga0137403_10008109_pt1 | contig 11771 bp, 10 predicted proteins | sample CZOMad2_1_16fung_FD_122057 | JGI IMG/M metagenome (GOLD analysis project Ga0137403, IMG submission 122057) | Vadose zone soil fungal communities from Angelo Coast Range Reserve, California, USA - CZOMad2_1_16fungal (Hybrid Assembly) | ecosystem: Environmental > Terrestrial > Soil > Vadose zone...
CTGGCGCAGATCGCGGTAGAAGGAAAGGTCGATATAAACTTTCTGATCTTCGCCGCAGTAAAAAGGGCCGGCGGCCGCCTGGGCAAATCCGCAGGCTGACTCGACGGCATCCGAGAAAAGCACCAAGGTTGGTTTTTGATAGGTGCGGCCCGCCGCCTGGAAAATCTCGCTCCACGTCCGCTCGGAGCTGCCAAGCACCCGCGCGACGAATTGGCGCATCTCGTCCTCCCTACCGGGTTGTTGAGTCTGTGGCGCCGGAGCCTGGGGAACGTTTGTTTCTTGCACGTTGCCCTGCAGGAGCATTCTAGGATCGAAGCCGAAAAAGAGCGCCAGCAGGATGATTACGAGGGTGCCAATCCCGCCACCCGCGACCCCGCGTGAGACCCGACGACCGCGGCGGTCTTCGATGTTTCGGCTTTCGTCTTCTTGATCGAGACGCATAGAGATTCTCCTTTCGCCGTACAGACCTCCTGTAGCAATTGAGCCGACTTTGTAGGTTGGTTTATCCAAACTTAGCCCCAAATGTCCAAAAGAAGCAACCCCGGCGTATTGCTGTACGAGAGTATTGTTAGTAGAGTCGGACCTAAGAATCCGAAAGGAGGACCATAGTCATGGGACTTTTAGACGGTTTAATTGGCCAAATGCTCGGTTCTGCGTTGGGCGGCAACCAAAGACAAGACCCGCTGGGGTCCGTCTTGGGCGGACTTGCCGGCGGTAACCAGGCACAGAGTGGAAATTTGCTCCTTCAACTTGCGCTATCGCTGCTTCAACAGAATGGCGGCTTGGAGGAAGTTCTCGGCAAGTTACGTCAAGGCGGCCTGGGGCAACAAGCGGATTCGTGGGTCGGCACCGGTCAGAATATGAACATCTCTCCGGATCAGCTCCAACAGATATTCGGTTCGTCAACGATCAGCGATCTCGCAGCCCAGCTTGGTATGCCGGAAGGTCAGGCAGGTTCGACGATAGCCCAGTTACTACCCGAGGTCATTAACCAGCTAGACTTGCGCTTGACACTTTGTTTCGACCTGCCTATTTTACGCCCGCACCGACCTGGGCCTGGGAGTCATGAAGCAGATGCGGTTAGAGCTTAATGAATCTTGAAAGGAAACGCCATGGCGGACAAAATTAAAGAGCTGATTCGGCAATACCAAGGCGGGAAAATCACTCGCCGCGAATTTATGCGGGGGGCCGCCGCTCTGACGGGCAGCCTGGCTGCAAGTTATTCATTGATCGACGCTCTGGCTCATTCCCGTGCTTATGCCGGGGAGGTCGATCCCAATGATCCCGCTCTTCTTTCCCACGATGTTGAATATGCGGGAAGGGCAACGTCTGTTTTCGGCTATCTCGCCCGTCCCGCCGCATTAGGAAAATTCGCCACAATCATCGTCATCCATGCGAACCAGGGGTTGAACGATTATACGCGGGACGTGGCCCGTCGCTTTGCTAAGGAAGGCTATGTCAGTCTCGCTGTTGACTTCTTGTCACGGCACGGCGGGACGGAAAAAGTGAACCCTAAAGGCGAAGGGCTCGGCAATATCCGCGATCTCGCCCCCTGGTACGGCGTCGCAGAAGATGCCGACTCGGGCTTCGCCTTTCTTCGAATTTTTCCTGATGTACGGGCTGATCGGTCTGGGCTCATCGGTTTTTGCTGGGGCGGCGAAATGACATTTTCGTCAACGACGCAAATTCGCGGACTCAAGGCTGCCGTGGTTTTCTATGGCCGCAGCCCGAAGCCTCTCGACCTGGTGAAAAACATTCAGGCGCCGGTGCTGGCGCACTACGGGGAAAAAGATTCAACCGTCAACCAGGACATTCCAAGCACCGAAGAGGCGATGAAGAAATACAATAAATCCTACACGTACAAAATCTACCCCGGGGCTCAGCACGGATTTCATACCGATACCAATCCGGAACGCTACCACGCCGATGCGGCCAAAGAGGCATGGACGAGAACGCTGGGCTTTTTTAAGAAGCATCTGCAAGGCTGAGCCAAATCCCCAATTTTCCCGTCTTATTTGTAGAGGCAGCAGCCAACATGGCTGCATCCAGCCACAACACCGCACCGAAGACTTTTCTCTTCTGATTCGTACAACGGTTGTAAGCCATAGATTAAGTTCAAAGAAAGTGCCTGAATAACGTCGGAATTTTTGCTCGGAAGCGTATCATTGTATGATTAAGAGAAACCACTATGAAGACGCAGCAGTATGGCAACAGGCTGGCCTGAGAAGGACGATCAAGAGCTGCTTGCCCTTATTCAGGAGGGCAGCCACCAGGCTTTTGCCGAGCTTGTGCAGCGGCATACCGAGCGCTTTTACCGGCTTGCCTATCGCTATGTGCAAAATAGGGAAACGGCGGAAGACCTCGTCCAGGATGCCTTTCTTAGATTATGGGAAAATCCGGCAAGTTGGCGGCCGGATCGGAACAGCAAGTTTACTACCTGGTTTTATCGCATCGTGGTGAATTTATGCCTCGATTGGCAAAAGAAAAAACGACCCATGCCGTTAGACGAAGACATGCCCTTGGCGGATGAACGGGAGTCCGCGGATGAAGCCATGATACGAATTCAGGAACAGAGGCTCTTGGAAAAAGAGATTGCCGCTTTGCCCGAGCGGCAACGCACGGCTTTGAATCTTTGCTTCGATCAAGGATTGAGCAATCAGGAAGCGGCGGAGACGATGGGAGTGAATCTCAAGGCGCTTCAGTCGCTGATCATGCGCGCGAAGACCACATTGAGAGAACGCATGAAGGCTTACTTATGAGGGCTTTTATGAGTGATAAACAAGACGAGAAACTTGATGCGCTGCTCCGCGCTCGCAGGGTCGAGCCTACCAGTCGAGATCTGGCGCAGCGCATTATTCTAAAGGCGCAGAGCCTGCCGCAAAATCAGACGCTCCCTCTCATGCAGTGGCTCAGGCAGTTGTTCGCCGAGTTCCATCTGCCCAAACCTGCGTACGTAGTCGTAAGCGCGCTGGTTTTGGGAATCATTGTCGGCTTCAGCACGCCGGACAGGACGGCTTCGAAGGATGAAGATTCGACCAGTGTTCAGAGCTTTTTAGACGCCGACGAGGTCCCTTTATGAGCAAGACAGTAAAATTGGTGTTTCTTGTCTCCCTGGTCTTGAACATCTTGCTTGTTGGGGTGCTTCTCGGTCGCTTGCCGCGTGATGTCGGTTTCGACCGGCAGCAACGACTGGAGCAGGCGCTCAAGGATCTGCCCGAGCCGACGCAAACACGCTTTAGGGAAAAATTTAAACAGATGCGCGCGGCTGGCGATCCACTACGGGATCAAATACGTCTGGCACGAGAGGAAACCCTCCGTATATTGAGCGCCGATCCTTTCGATGAAGCGGCGTATGATCGGCACGTCAGTCAAATCGATGACCTGCAGTTGCAGATGTTCAAAAAGATGGGGCAAGTTGTCAAGGAAATCGCCAACGAGCTGCCTCCGGAGGAGCGGCGGCTGTTTGTCCAAATCCTCCGTCGCCCGCCACCACCCCCTGGGTGAGCCATGCGGCCTTGCTCAGAGTCGCCATCTAGACTTAAGCGCCGGTCATACCGGCGCTTTTTTTGGTTTGGTTCTTGGGCCGGAGACTTTCGCCCTGTCATTCGTATTAAACCGTAAGTACTAGGGGAAGGTAAACCACTATGAAATGGCAAGTCAGCCTACCAAAAACACAACGCAATAAGGTAATTGCTCTCTTGGTTGTGGCGAGCTTCGTCGCCGGGGGCTGTTTTTGGTACGCGGCGGCGCAAAAACCCCAGAGCGACTCCCTTCGCCCCATCGCCATCACCCGCGGAACTATAGAGGAGGTCGTTACCGCGCAGGGTAAGCTGGAGGCAAAGCAATACGTGGACGTGGGTACCCAGGTATCCGGGCAAGTTAAGAAGATCCACGTCGATATCGGCGATGCGGTGACTAAAGGCGAATTGCTTGCCGAGATCGACCCGCGTGTCTACCAGGCCCAGGTGGAGGCCAATGAAGCGCGCATCAACAGCCTCAAGGCGCAGCTCAATCAACAGAAGGCGGAGCTGACACTGGCCGAACAGAACCTGAAGCGCAACCAGAACCTGATCGCCATCAATGCCGTCAGTCAACAGGCATTGCAGGAAAGCGAATCGCAGGCGGCCGTGGCCAAAGCCCAGGTCGAGTCCATCGCGGCGCAGATTCAAGAGACCGAATCCAACCTTCAAGGCAACCGCACGAATCTTGGGTTCACCAAGATCTACGCGCCGATGGCGGGTACAGTCACCACAATGCCTGCCAGAGAAGGACAAACGCTGAACGCCAATCAAACCACGCCCACCGTTCTTCAAGTCGCCAATCTCGATATCATGACCGTGCGTGCAAACGTAGCCGAAGCAGACGTCAATCGTCTCAAAGAGGGGATGGCGGTGTATTTCACGACCCTGGGCAATTCCGAGCGCCGGTGGCAGGGCAAAGTGCGCCAGATCTTGCCTTCGCCGCAGATCGTCAACGACGTTGTGCTCTACGATGTCTTGATCGATGTGAAAAACGAAGGCCGCCAGCTTATGAGCGGGATGACAGCGCAAGTGTTTTTCATCTTCGGCAAAGCCGAAAACGCCACGATTATTCCAGCCGAGGCTCTCACTCGTCCAGTGGCGAAGGAGGACAATGAATTGGGTAAGGCCTACCGCGTCTCGGTGATGACCGAGACCGGCCACGAGCAGCGGGTCATTCATGTCGGCCTGCAAACCCGCACTCAGGCGGAAGTGAAGGGCGGGCTCAAGGCCGGAGAGCGCGTGCTGGTCAATCGCCCGGCGGGGTCTGCTACAGCGCAAACCAACACGACGCGCACCAACGCTCCACGCTTTAACCGGGGGCCGCAGCTATGAAGACACCGATTCTGGAACTGGGCAACATTCATAAGCACTATAACAACGGCGAGAGCACGGTGCGTGCGCTCGACGGCGTATCGCTGGCCATTCATCGCGGCGAATTCGTCGCCATCATGGGACAGTCCGGCTCCGGAAAATCGACCTTGATGAATATCATCGGCTGTCTCGATCGCCCGACTTCCGGTAGCTATCTGGTATTGGGCAAGGAGGCGGCGCACCTTTCTCCGGACGAGCTGGCGGCGCTCAGGCGAGAAACTTTCGGCTTCATTTTCCAGCGCTATAACCTTTTGGCCACGGCTACAGCGGGAGAGAATGTCGAGATTCCATCGGTCTATGCCGGGCTGCCCAAACAGAAGCGCGTGCAACGCGCCGGCGGGCTGTTACAGCGGCTTGGGCTGGCCGACCGCACCGATCATCGTCCCGCCGAACTTTCCGGCGGGCAGCAACAGCGGGTGGCGATCGCGCGCGCGTTGGTGAACGACCCGCCGGTGATTCTCGCCGACGAGCCCACCGGTGCTCTCGATAGCAAGAGCGGCGAGGAGGTCTTGGCACTGCTCAAAGAGCTGCATGCCGAAGGGCGGACCATCATCCTTATTACCCACGCCGGAAACGTGGCGCAGCATGCGAGCCGCATCGTGAGCATCCAGGACGGCCGGATCTTCGAAGATAGCGGCGTCGCCGAGAACGGTGCGGCCGGGACGATGGTTGATGAGAATAGAAACTACGTGAACGGCGTGAGCTTTGCGGCCAGCCTGCAGGAGGCGCTGGTGACCGCCTGGCGCTCGCTGCGGGTCAATCTTTTTCGCACGGTGCTGACCTTGCTGGGCATCATCATCGGCGTTGCCGCGGTAGTCGCGATGTTGGCGGTGGGCGAAGGGAGCCGGCAAAAAGTGCTCGATCGGATCAGCGCTTTCGGCACCAATCTGATGCTGATACGGCCCGGAGCCGCCGGTATCCGTAATACCGGGGACATCGTCACCTTGGTGCCCGAAGATGCCGCGGCGATTAAAGCGCTGCCCAATGTCGAAACCGCTTTGCCCGAGCGCAGCAGCCGGATGACCGTGCGCTACGGCAACATCGACTATCAAACATCGGTGCAGGGAACCGGTGAGGATTTTCCATCGGCCCGAGATTGGAAAGTCGCCGAAGGACAGTTTTTCCATACCGACGACATAAAGGGTTATGCCCCCGTGGTCGTGCTCGGTCGCACCGTCGCCCAAACGCTCTTTCCCAACGGCGGCAGCCCGGTGGGCAAGTACGTACTGCTCAGGAACGTGCCGTTTGTCGTGATCGGCGTCATGACCGAAAAGGGCGCGTCCCCCAACGGCAGCGACCAGGACGATGTGATCTTCGTGCCCATCAACACCGGGCTGGTGCGTTTATTCGGCAAGAGTTATCTGAGCAGCATCACCGTAAAAGTGATCGACGCGGAAGATATCGAGGCGACCCAGGAAAAAGTAGAGACCTTACTCAAGGAACGGCATCGAACCGAGGATTTCAGCGTCCGCAACATGGCCTCGATTCTCCAGGCGGCCATGGAAACGCAGGATACGTTCACCTTGCTTCTGGGCACGGTCGCGGCGATTTCTCTCTTGGTGGGCGGCATCGGCGTCATGAACATCATGCTGGTGAGCGTCGTGGAGCGCACCCGCGAGATCGGCATCCGCATGGCCACCGGCGCGCGCATGCGCGACATCCTCCTGCAATTTAATATCGAAGCGGCTGTTGTATGCGCCGCCGGCGGTGTCCTCGGCATTCTCGTCGGGCTCATTGCCGGAATGGTGCTGCGCTACAGCGGGATGACGGTGATCTTTTCGGTGACGCCGGCCGTGCTGGCTTTCGTGTGCGCCTCGGCTACGGGGCTGATCTTCGGCTATCTGCCGGCGCGCAAGGCGGCGCAGCTGGATCCGGTCGTGGCTTTGGCTTCGGAGTGAGGTGCTTATGGGCAAGTATCTTGTAAACGGCATGGTCCTGTTCTCGTTGGCATTGTCGGGCTGCAGCTTGGCGCCGGAATTCCAGCGGCCGCAAATGGTGATGCCCGGCGGTTGGAGCAACGTTTCCGGAGTCGGTCTCAAATCAGAGCAGAGCACCCTGGCGTTTTGGCAAGAACTAGGAAGCGAAGAGTTGAATCGCGTCATCGAAGCGGCGCTGGCGCAGAATCTCGACCTCGAAGCGGCGCTGCATCGCATCGAGCAGGCGCGGGCGCAGGCAAAAGTTGCCGGATCGGCTTTGTATCCATCGATCGACGCGAGCACCGGCGCATCGCGCACTTACCAGGATCCGAATAATACCACGGCGGCACGGGGTCTCGGCAGCATCAGTTACGAAGTCGATCTGTGGGGCAAGAACCGCAATCAGTTGGCTGCGGCGAACCACCGCGCGGATGCGACCCAGTATGATAGAGATGCTTTGCAGCTCATCGTGGTCTCCGATACCGCCACCTTCTATACACAGGTTCTCAGCCTCAACGAGCGCATTCGCATCGCGCAAAACAATTTAAGAAATGCCGAAGAAGTGCTGCGCATTACCGAGGCGCGATTTCGCGAAGGCAGCATCTCGGGACTCGAAGTGTCACAGCAGCGAGTGGCGGTTAACAATATCCGAGCAGCGTTGACATCGCTTACGGAACAGCGGAGCACGAACCTGAACGCCCTCGCCATCTTGCTTGGACAGGCGCCGCAAAATATACCAGCGCCGAAGACGGATTTTTCTTCATTGAAGATACCGGAAGTCAATCTGACCCCTCCAGCCTCTCTGCTGACGGCCCGGCCCGACATTGAGAGTGCCGAAGCCAGCCTGCGCGCGGCCAATGCCGACATCGGAATTGCGCGGGCCGCTTTCTTTCCCTCGCTGACATTGGGGGTCGACACCAGCACCGCGGCGGGGTTCGGCCACCCGGCGGCCGCGGCCACCTCCCTCGCGGCGAATATTTTGACGCCAATCTTTACCGGCGGCAGACTCACCGGGAATCTAGAAGACGTAACTGCGCGACAGAAGGAATTAGCGGCGCAGTATCAGAAAACTGTGCTGATCTCGTTTCAGGAAGTGGAGGACGCGCTCGCTGCGCTTAGAAGCAACAACGAGCAAGCGGTGCTGTCGGATGAGTCAGTACGGGAGTCGCAGAATGCCTACGACATCGCCAAAGCGCGCTTTGACGCCGGCGCCGTGGATTATTTGAACCTGCTGGAAACTCAGCGCAGCCTCTACGTTGCTCAAGACAATCAGGTCTCAATCACGCAAGGACAGCTCGCATCTTTCATCCAGCTACGCAAAGCGCTGGGTACATAAACCGTCGGAGAAATCGCGCCCGCTCTAAATTTTTTTCCCCAGCAAGCGGTAAAAAAGTGCTGTAGTGACGATCAACGAGATTCCCGCGGTGAGCGCGATACCGAGGGAGGCGCCAAAGATCGTAGCGAAGGCGCCCATGACGACGGAACCCAGGGAGCGCATTCCTTGATCCATGTTGAATACGCTCATTGCCCGCCCGAGAAGATCCCGCGGCGCCTCGATCTGAATAATCACGCGGCTGATGGTGCGAAAACTGACCTGTCCTGCCCCCACGACCGTGAGCAGAACGACCGAAAGCCAAAAATCCGGCGACGCGCAAAAGAGTATGAGAAAAATCGGCGTAACAGTCGTCGTGATCCAGAAAAGCTTGGCCCGGCTCCATCGTTCGCCCGCAGAGGCTAGGAAAGTCAGGGATGCGATGCCTCCGATTCCGGGCGCCGCCATCAGCAATCCCAGCCCCTCAGGACCAACCTCTAGAACCTCTTTGGCGAAAACCGGAAGAAATCCCTGATAGGTGACGATACAAATGGCGAAGGTGTAAGCCGCCATAATGCTGCTCAAGATCACGGGTGAAGCCCAAACATACTGAAAGCCTTCCTTGAATTCACGCAGAAAGTTCTGTTCTAAGTTAACGACTCTTTGGTCGTTCGACCGAATAAGCATCATTCCTACTCCCGAAACAATGAGGCTCGCCGCAAAAGCGGCATAACACCCACCGATGCCGATCCACAGAACCAAAACACCTCCCAGAGATGGACCCATGATGCGGGCTACGTTAAAGCCCACCGTGTAAAGCGAAACGGCATTCAGCAAATCCTCACGCGGAACGAGCTCGGAGAGAATCGACTGAGCTGCGGAAGGGTTTATGGCGCGGATCGACCCGAAAAGTATCTCCAGAGCGAGAAGGTGCCAAAACTCGAGCGTTCCAAAGGCATAGAGGGCGAGGAAAATGAACGCCGGAAGGGCGGAGAAAAATTGAATCAAGATCAACAGTGGCTTGCGTTCGTAACGATCCACCAGCACGCCTCCGAGCGCGCCGAATATCAAACGGGGGACCGCGCCGCACAGCCCGAGGATTCCCAATGCCATGGCGGATCCGGTGATTTCATAAGCGATCCAATAGAGCGCGACCTCCTGGACGAAATGTCCTATGGAACCCAGCAGATCCATGGACCAGAAAATCGCGTAGTCTCGGTAGCGCAGGGAGTAAAAAATGCGAATGGGGGTTGTCCTTCCGGTTGCCTCATCCAGACTGTTGAAAAAGACCCATCTGCGTCGTTGCGCTCCACCGCCTTGCTCCACGGCTTGACTACGACTTCGCCTAGCCTGTCCTGAGCGAGGCCGAAGGATCGGTTCCTCGCGCGCCTCGCATCTGGGATCTTTTTGATCAGTCTGGAATCAGGGTTTCAACCGCTCTTTATACATTGTCCGCTGCGGGCAGGAAAGGATTTTTAGGCGGAAACGGCAAAGATAGTTCGGGAATGGAAAGCCGGCAGATAAGCACGGGAGACAACAAATGTGCGTAGTTGGTTCTCAAGGCCAATGAGCTTGATGAACCGCCGATGATGTTGACAGCAGGATGTTTTCAGATTAGCCCTAGTGTTCACACGACGTGGAGACTGTGTCGTAATCGAATGTTCGCCCTTCGACAGGCTCAGGACGAACGGGCAAGTACTTTTATTTTCATCGAGGCATTACCGTTCGTGGTGAGCCTGTCGAACCATGAACGGTATTGCGACACAATCTCTTGGTGAGGGGGAGAGAATGCAGTGAGTTACGATGATCGCAGTGTGAAGCCGATGAGCGCCAGCTTGATGCGGGCGCGGATCGCGACAAAGATTTTGTCCGGACTCTATGAAGATGTGCCAACGATGCTGACCAGTGCAATTCGTTTAATGGTGGAGTTGCCGGGTGGATCAGCCCATTCCGGTCCACCTTATCCATTCACCATTGGCGTAAGCCCGGCCTGGTGTAGCGGCCTGAATGGCGCCAAACTTGTAGGGACCGGAAAACTCGATCTTGTCTGGCTCAATCCGTCGATTATTCCGACGATGGCTTATAACGGTAGAGGGCCGTTCCGGCGAAAATATTCACTGCGCGCGTTGGCGGTTTTTCCATCTTGGGATCGTCTGGTCATCGCGGTTTCGCCGAAGCTCGGCGTTCGTACTATGGAAGAGTTGATCGAGAAAAAGCCGAAGATGAACGTCTCTATCGCGGTCAACGACTGCGTCGATTTTGCCATTAAGTGCTTGCTGAAGGCGCACGGGATCTCGCAGAAGGATTTTGTCGAGTGGGGTGGGAGGGTGGATGAAGTCGTGCGGCCGAGCAATCCCCATCGGCGAGACGGAATCATTTCAGGCGACGTTCACATGGTTATCGACGAGGGAATGGATTCGTGGGGCGACGTGGCGGTGGAAAACGGTATGGTCTTTCTATCGTACTCTGAAAAAGTACTGAAGAAGCTTGAGCGTTACGGTTTTCAGCGGGCGCGAGTGGATCATGGCAGGGTTGCCGGAATCAACGATCCGACGACTGTCGTGGACTTTAGCGGCTGGCCCATCGTGGTGCACGAAAAATTTCCCGATGATCTGGCCTATCACATCGCAGGAGTGCTGGATAAGATTCGCGAAGAGATCCCGTACGATGCTTCGGAAGTCCCGTCGATGAAATCGCTCTGCAGCAGCACCGAAGCGGGGCCGCTCGATTTTCCCCTGCATCCGGGAGCGGAGCGGTACTCCAAGGAGAGGGGATACCTTTAGGCGCAGTGCGGAAGACCCGGCGCGCTAATTTTTAGTACCTGAAACCCGAAACCGAAAACACTCAGCTTGCCTTGCTCGTCTGCGTTGCCGCCTGAAGTCCCGCCAGAATCCGTTTCGGGGTGAAAGGTACTTCACGCAGGCGAATACCAGTCGCATCGAAAATCGCGTTGGCGATGGCCGCGGGAATTGGAACGGTTGACAGCTCGCCCGCGCCCAACGAAGCCACGTCCGGTCGATTGATCAGCACGATGTCGAGATCCGGAAGATCGGGGAACTTAAGAATCGGATAGCTGTTCCAATCCAGGCTCGTGACCCCTGATGAATCAAAGGTCACTTCTTCAAATAGCGCACGACTGACTCCTTGGACAATGTTTCCCTCGACCTGGTTTTTGACACCGTCCGGGTTAACAATCAGGCCGCAATCGTGAGCGAGGGTAACCCGCCGAACCGTGACCTTGCCCGTGGACTTATTGACTTCAACGTCGGCGACCGCGGCAGCGTAGCCGCCGGTGCGCCGCGTCATTGCGACTCCTCTGCCGGTCGCTAGCGCTCCGGTCGAAGTAGCAGCAGGGGAGGGGCGCTTCTGCCACTGAACCTTTGCGGCCACCGCCTTAAGAACGTCGCTGCCGCGCTGATCTCCGGTCAAGTAACCTAGCCGGAAATCCACCGGGTCGACGCCGAGGTCGGCCGCGATCTCGCTCAAAAGTGTTTCGCTGGCGAAGCAGCGCGACAGTTGTCCTGGCGCACGAAGGTTGCTGGTCCTCAAAGGAAAGGGTTCCGGTTGGAGCCACGGGATCTCTTCCGCTAGGACGCTCGAGTTTGCAAACGCATAGATCTCGCCGCCACCTTGATTACCGTTGCCCGAACC
>Ga0137403_10008111_pt1 | contig 11770 bp, 11 predicted proteins | sample CZOMad2_1_16fung_FD_122057 | JGI IMG/M metagenome (GOLD analysis project Ga0137403, IMG submission 122057) | Vadose zone soil fungal communities from Angelo Coast Range Reserve, California, USA - CZOMad2_1_16fungal (Hybrid Assembly) | ecosystem: Environmental > Terrestrial > Soil > Vadose zone...
TTCCATCAAGCGACGTCCGCTGACGGCCCTTAAAGCGGTCGCCTCAGGATGTAGGGTCTTGAGGCGGCGTCGTGCCACATGCGGCCGAGTAGGACACGTCGGCGGAGGGCGGCCGTCGCTCCGACAGCAGACATGGTGGCGCGACGAATTCCGTTGATGAGATCGACAGATTTAGCGTCCTCGTCCGTTGTCCAGAAAGCACGATAGATCTGCAGCTTTAGCGGTTTTATCTGGGACGTGATTCCACACTTTAAGCTAATGGCTCACCCGAAAGAGCCGTCCCTAGGGCGATGTCGGGGGATGAAGCCGCGTATCGAGCGCGAACGGTTCCTGTGCCCTGAGTGCATGGGCCCCCGCCGCTGTCGTGCCGACGAAGATCAGGTTCCAACTGTGCGTCGACACCGCGCTCGGAATCAGGACGAACTTGTGGCGGGCGAGCAGCGCGTCTCCGAAGGCCTGCTGGCCAGCGCTGGGAATGCCCGGCCGCAGCCAGTTGGGGTTGGCCACGGCCGCCGGATCCACGACGTGAACGCTCGACGGTTCGGTTATGGTGACTGCGGTCAGGACATGCGGAATCGTGTCGAGCGCCTTGAAGCCCTTGTGGACCGCAACCTCGAGGATGGCGGTCGCCGGGTCGATCGAGCAGTACACCGCGCGGACGCCCTTGCTGTTCCAGCGCCCGCCCACCCGGTAGGCGCCTTCGCCGCTGTCCCAGGTGGCGCTGAACTTCGCCAGGTCCAAGCGCCACGCGACGAGCTCGCTGCCGCCAAGCGGCGGTGGCAGCGGCGTCAAGCGTAGACACCGTACTCGAGCCGCTCCAGGAACTCCTCGACGAGCTTCACGCCGGCGGGCGTCGCCAACAGGTCGAGCGGGCGCCGCTGGTCCAGGCCGATGGCGGGGCGCTCCAGCCACTGCTCCGCCGCTTCCTGCGATCCGAGCACCGCCGTCGCCTTGGCCAGGATCTCCGCGAACTTCCAGGTTCGCCCGCTCTGCTCCTGACTGAGCGGCTTCGCCGGCGCCACCTTGCGGCGCTGGAAGGTGCGCAGGCTCATCCCGACGGCCTTCTCGATCGAGGCCGGGTCATGGATGGTCACGAGGTTGTCGATGAGGTGCATCAGCGCCGCTCCCGGCAGGCCGTGGCTGAGCACCTCATGGACGTCGAGCGGTTTCCGCAGCCGGTGCCGGAGGACGCGGAACCCGCCGAGCAAGTCCGCTACGCGCTGAAGTTCCACGGCTTCGATTGTCGGCGTCTCGCGCTCGGTGAAGGCCATCGACGTCTCCTGGTCATGTGTCGTTTTTCATATGACACGTGACACCATCGGTTTCAAGGGATGCCCAGGCGCTAGAGCTTTTTCATGGTGACTGGACACACTAAACCCTCGTTGTCATGCCGGCGGAAGCCGGCATCCATAGTCGCAGGCCAGTGTTTATGGATTCCGGCTTTCGCCGGAATGACAACGAAGCTGCTCGTCGATTCCAGTGATGGTGAAATCGCGCTAAGCGAGGGGATTGACATTGGGTCAGGTTTTCTATAAATGAATATTCATTCAGATCATGAAGTTTAATTACGTAAGAACAGCAGTTTAGGATTTGCTGAGATCGTCATTGCCCCACCTTAGCACTCCCGCGAAAGCGGGGGTGACATGGGGTGGGCGATGGGGTCGGAAGCGGTAAAGGCTACCATGGCAAGAACAGCAACCCTATCGGCGGTATCGGCACGGCGTCCGGCGGTCTCCGCCGGGCAGACGCGGGCGGCGATTCTGGCGGCCACGATCGAGGTGATCGCGCGGCACAGCCTGTCCGGCACCACGGTCGAGCGGGTCGCCGTGGCGGCGGGCGTGGCGCCCGGCACGGTCATCCTGCACTTCAAGCGCAAGGAGGCGCTGCTGATCGAGGTGCTGGAGCACCTGGCACAGGAATTTGATCAGGCCCGGCGGGCGGCCATCGCCGGCGCTGCGGAGGATCCCGTGAGCGCGCTCGACCGGCTGATCGAGGTGAACTTCGATCCGAAAGTGAGCGATCCCGCCAAGGTGGCGGTCTGGTATGCCTTCTGGGGCGAGGCGGGTTCGCGCAGCGTGTATCTGGAGCGGGCCGGCGCCATCGACAACAGCTACCATGCCGATCTCGTGCGCATCTGCGCCGACCTGATCGACCGCGGCGGCTACGGTGCTGTCGATGCCGAAGCGGCCGCCATCGGTCTCATCGGGACGATCGAATATTTGTGGCAGGACATCATGGTGGCGGGCCGGCGTTTCGACCGCGCGCGCGCGCGCCGGACGGTGCAGGCCTATCTCGCCAACGTTTTCCCGCGCCACTTTCAGCCGAGCGCATAGCAAAAATGGAGGCCGCCATCATGAACCAGCAGCGCCCTGCCCTGCCGACGGCCAGCAACGCCAGTCTCGTGCGCGGCTTGCCCGCCTGGACCTATTTCAATGCCGAGCTGACGGCGCTGGAATACGAGCAGCTGATCCGGCCGTCCTGGCAGTTCGTCTGCCACGTCAACCAGCTGAAGACGCCGGGCGCCTTCGCCACGCTCGACATGATGCGCGATTCCGTCATCGTCATGCGCGGCAAGGGCGGCGTGATCCGGGCCTTCGCCAACGCCTGCCGGCATCGCGGCTCGCGGCTGCTGGACGGCGCCGGCACCTGCCGCACGCGCATCACCTGCCCCTATCACGGCTGGTCCTACGGACTCGACGGCCGGCTGGCCGCCGTGCCCTCGGAGAAGACGTTCCCTGGCATCGACAAGGCCGAGTTCGGGCTGCAGCCGGTCGAGCTGGAGATTCTGCTGGGCCTGGTGTTCGTGCGCGTCTGCGGCGACGGCCCGAGCCTGGCGGAGATGTGGGGCGACTTCATCGAGGTCGCGCGGCCCTATCGCCTCGAGGAGATGGAACCGCTGAACGAGCCCTGGATCGGCACCTGGCAGTGCAACTGGAAGGTGGCGGTCGACAACAACCTCGAGAACTATCACGTGCCGATCGGCCATCCCGGCTATCACCGCCTGCTCGACAGCGACCTCATCGGCAAGATCAACGAGCACGGGGTCGCCTACAGCAAGAGCGTGCTGCGGGAGAAGCCGTCGGCGCATTGGACGGAGCGCCTGTATCAGAAGCTGGCGCCGGCGGTGCTGGCCGAGCTGCCGGACGAGGTGCGCAAGACCTGGCTGTTCTGCTCGATGGTGCCCAACATGGGCATCGACATCTACCCGGACAGCATGGACGTGTTCCAGATCCTGCCGAACACGGCGGAGACCTGCACCATGCGCTACCCGATCTTCGTGCGGCCCGACGAGCGGCGCGAGATGAAGGTGCTGCGCTATCTCAACGCCCGCATCAACGCGCAGGTCGGGCTCGAGGACCAGCAGCTGAGCGAGCGCGTGCAGATGGGCATGCGGAACCACGGCTTCGAGCCGGGCCCGCTCTCGGACTACGAGCACGCCATCAAGGATTTCCACGATCGCATTCGTGCGGTGTGCCCGGTGGTCACGCTGCCGGCAGCACCGGCCGAGGGCACGCTGCGCGCGCGCAATGCGGCGATCGTGGGGTGAAGGATAACCGTCATCGGGGAGTCACACGCGTGAGCGACCGCCCGGACTATCTTCGATCGGAGTATGTGGCCCCCGGGTCCGCGCGAAGCGCGACCCGAGGACAAGCCCTTGAACCACAGAGGCACGGAGCCACAGAGGATTTCACAGAGCAAGAAAGGGGAACGCAGATGAACGCAGATCAGAAGGGATGAACGCAGATTAACTGATTGCGCGCCGTTGGCGCGCGAGGATTCCTATCGGCGTTTATCTGCGTTCATCTGCGGTTCAATTCCTTCTCTGTGAATCCTCTGTGGCTCTGTGCCTCTGTGGTTCAAGGCGGGAGACTCAACTTTGATAGGCGCCCACGAGAGGCGCGGAATGGGGGAGGCAATGCGTAGGATCCGATACATCCTGACATCACTGGCCCTGCTGTTGGCGCTGGCCACGGCGGCATCGGCGCAGACCGACGACAACGCGGTCGAGTTGCGGATCATGACGTTCAACGTCTGGCTCGGCGGCGAGCAGGTGAATATCGGGCGCGTCTACGACGCCATCCGTGCGGCCAAGGCCGACATCGTTCTGCTGCAGGAGCCCGAGGGCCAGACGCGCGCGTTTGCGGCCACCCTCGGCTATCCCTATGCCAGCGAGCGCCGCCACATCATCTCCCAGTATCCGCTGTTCGATCCGCCGACCGCCGATGCCGACTTCGCGTTCGCGGAGATCCGGCCCGGCCGCTTCGTCGCGGTCGGCGATATCCACCTGACCTCCGATCCCTACGGCCCCGGCGCCGTGCGCGACGGCAAGACCGCCGAGGAGGTGCTGAAGATCGAGACGGACACGCGGCTGCCGGAGATCGGACCTTACATCACCGTGCTGTCGCCGCTCGCGGCCAGCGGTGTGCCCGTTTTCATCGGCGGCGATTTCAACGCGCCCTCGCACCTCGATTGGACGGCGGCCATGGTGACGGCGCGGCCGCAGGTGCGCTTCCCGCTGGAATGGCCGGTGAGCAAGGCGCTGGCCGATGCCGGCTTCCGCGATTCCTATCGCGAGATCCATCCCGATCCCGTGGCCACTCCCGGCATCACCTGGACCTCCGGCTATCCGGTGCCGCATCGCGACGCCAACGAGACCATCGACCGCATCGACCAGATCTACGCGCTCGGCAATTCCACCACCGTCGCCAGCCAGATCGTCGGCGAGACCGGCGGGCCCGATATCGATATCGGGATCACGCCCTGGCCGTCGGACCACCATGCGGTCGTCTCGACCTTCAAGGCCGTTCCCGGCCCGGCACCGGCGATGATCTCGCCCGAACGCCGGGCGCTGATGGTCGGCGAGCCGCTGGCCCTGCGCTTCCACGCCACCGGCAGCGAGGACGGCCGGCTGGAAGGCGGGAAAGTCGCGATCGTCGCCGCCGGACAGCCGGCAACGACACCGCTGATGTCCATGCCCAGCAACGACGGCACCGACCGCCGATCGGTCGTCACCTTCGGCAGCGTGCTGCTGAAGGCGGGTGCCTATGACGCGGTGCTGCTGGATGCGGACGGCAAGGAGCTGGCGCGGGCGCCGTTCTGGATGGAGGAGCCGGGCGCGGTGCCGACCGTCGGCGTCGACCATCCGAACTATGCCGACAACGAGGCGATCGTCGCGAGCTGGAAGAACGCACCCGGCAACCGCCGCGACTGGCTCGGCATCTACAAGGCCGGCGACCCCGACCAGATGAACTACGTCGCCTTCGTCTACACCGGTGCGGCCATCGAGGGCACGGCCACCTTCGACGACTCCGTCATCGGCGGCCCGCTCGCCGCCGGCGACTACGAGATGCGGCTGATGCGCGACGACGCCTACCTCGTGCTGGCGACCACGCCGTTCAGCGTGTCGGCGGCGCCGTGACGGCGGCGCAAGCTGTTCCGCTCGACGGGCCTGGATCGCCGTTGCGGCAATGGCTAGCTTCGCACAGCAGGTGTGGAGGTTCGCCTCATGTCGGAGCGCACGAGCAAACAGCTGTTTCGCGACTACGTCGATATTTGGGAGACCGGTAAACTCGATAAGCTGAGGGCGACGATCCACGACGACTACGTCGGCCACTCGTCATGGGGTGATCGCGACCAGGAAGGCCTTCGGCAGAGGATCGTGGCGTTTCGCCAGAAATATCCGGACGTCCGATTCAAAATTGAAGATCAGCTCGCCGAAGGCGACAAGGTTGCCAGCCGTTTGATCGCAACCGCCACCCGCGCAACCGACGGGCAGCAAGTCTTCCTCCACGGCTTGAACATCAGCCGAGTCGCAGACGGGCGGATCATAGAAGAATGGATGGCGTGGGAGATGCAGCCGGCGGAGCCAAGCTAGAGCACGTCCCGATCAGGTGAGATACCCCGCCTCACCATCTCGTTGTCATCCCGGCGCGAGCCCATACGCGCTAACACTAAGGAGCAGACGCTCTGCGCCGGCCACCTTTCCGCTGTCACCCCGGCGAAAGCCGGGGCCCATAATCACCGATGTTGCCGCCGTGCAACGGCTGCCCGCTGCAGTCTCGGAGCACAACCGGCACTTTCCGAGTGTATGGATACCGGCCTTCGCCGGTATGACAATGAAGGGTTATTGGGCCTTAAGTTAGCGCCTATGGGCGCGAGCCGGGATCCATAGACGCGGATGGCGACTAAATTGACTCAATGTCACCGTCGCCGGTGGTTATGGATTCCGGCTTGCGCCGGAATGACACCGTGAGTTGGTGATTTCAGTCGTTCGGGCTACGCTCTAGGCCCAGGCCGTGGCGCTGCAGTCATGCCGGTGCCCGCGAGCGCGGACACATCGCAGCATTTGCTCACCCGACGAGCCGCAATCCCTTCGCCTCGCGATTGCCGTCTGATCGCTGCTGCAGGGCCTTCAGGGCATCGGCAATCGCCTGCCACTGCAATGCCGCATCGATCTCGCCCATGGCCGTGAGCTCGAGGCAACGGAATGCCGCGGCATCGTGGGCCTTGCTGACGCCATAGCGGTTGATCAGCAGCTGCGCCGCCTTCCGGACCTCGCCATCGGTGAGCATTGCCAGCACTCCAACTCGAGATGAATTCTCCGCGTATTTGTAGTGATTATCCCAATAATATTACGAACCGATTAGGAGTCGCGGTTAACGCTGCGGCTTTGTTCAAGCGGCGTTAACCAAGGATCGTGTAGGGCGGTATACCAGAGTGCTCCGCTCGCGACTCATCCTCACCCCCTATGGATGTCGCCCCCGCGAAAGCGCTACGGTGTGCACACATTTTTTCTTGCGCGTGACGCGCGACGTTTCAACAGAGTCCCCTCTCCCCTTGTGGGCATAGGCGCTAGCATAAGGACCAGACGCTCTGCACCAGCCACCTTTCCGCTGTCACCCCGGCGAAAGCCGGGGCCCATAATCACCGATGTTGCCGCCGTGCTACGGCTGTCCGCTGCAGTCTCGGAGCACAACCGGCACTTTCCGAGTGTATGGATACCGGCCTTCGCCGGTATGACAATGAAGGGGGTATTGGGGCCTTAAGTTAGCGCCTATGCCCACAAGGGGAGAGGGGACTCCGCAGGACGGCCCTGCGTCAGCACGGATTTGTGTGCATACCGCAGCGCGAAAGCGGGGGTCCAGGGCAAGCGACGAGCTCTGCAGCCCTGGATTCCCGCTTGCGCGGGAATGACACGGAGTAGATGAGGGACCAGAGACTGTAGAGGTTCGGATTAACGCGAGGAGAGTGCCGACGGCCGCGGCCGCCGGCGCCGCGGCGATCTCAGGCCGCGGCTTCCGGGCGCGCGGCCGGTCCGGTCTGGGCCGCCGCGGCCTGCCGCGGGAGCCAGAGGGTGAAGGTCGCGCCCTGATCGACGACGCTGACCATGTCGATGGTGCCGCCGTGCATCTCCACGATCTTGCGCACCGTGGGCAGCCCGAGGCCGGTGCCGAAACTCTTTGTCGTGAACAGCGGCTCGAAGATCTTCGGCACCACGTCCGGCGGGATGCCGGGCCCGGTGTCCGCCACGGTGATGCGGACATGCGGGCCGGCCGCCTCGCAGCGCACGGTGATGAGGCGCTCACGGACCGCGGGCGGCTCCCACTTTCCATCCGTCAGGGCCTGACAGGCATTGTCGAGCAGGTTGGTGATCACCTGTTCGAACCGGTGGGTATCGATCGCCGCCTCGCAATCCGCTCGCAGGTCCCGCTGGATCGTGATGCCGCTGTGCACCGCGTAGTCGTCCAGGAGGGCGGTGAGCCAGGAATCGATGGAAATGGGCTCGCGGATGAGCTCGCTCGGCTTGGTGAAGTCCAACAACTCCCCGATGATCTTCGTGCAGCGTACGATATTGCGATCGATGCGCTCGAGGGCGCGCTCGACGCCGAGCTGCTTACCCGCCGTCATCGATTGGATCACCGTCATCGAGCTGCGGATGACCCCGAGCGGATTGCGCAACTCGTGACTGACCGTGCCCGCCATCTGACCGATCGCGGCGAGCCGCTCCTGCGTCGCGAGTTTGTCGACGGCCGCCTTGAGCTCCTCGTGCGCCGTGCGAAGCGTCGCCTCGGATTCGGCGCGGCGCGCGAGCTGTCTCGCATGGCCGAAGAACATGGAGGAGCCGATGCCCATGGAGACGAAGAACACGAGCAGCGCCGTGATCGTCCCATCGTAGCGCGCCTGGGCCAGGAACGGACCGGCCGGCACCTCCGCCACGAACGCGCCCATGACGTCGTTGAGCTTCCACGGCTGGCGGCCCGCCTGCAGCTTGTTGTGGCAGTCCACGCAGCTCTGCTGGCTGGCGACGGAGGGATAGATCGTTCGCAGCACCGGCTCGCCGTTGACGTTTGCAAACTGGGTGGTCGGGGCCGGCAAGGCCTCCGACAGGAACCCGACGATCGCAGCGGCGGTCGTTTCATCGGCCGGCGGCGTGACGATCTCGCGGCCGCGGACCCCGACCATGGATAGCCGCAGCGCGCTGTCGGAGGTGCTGGATTGGTTGAACTTGTCGATCGCATGGGCGCGGAAGGTGGCGGGGACCGGCGCATCGCCGGCGAGAAAGTGGCCGCGAACGTCGGAGTAGGTCGTCACGAAGGCGTTAACGAGCTGGAGGGCGGCCGTCTTCTCCTCGCCCTTGTTGATCTTGAACCAGCTGAGGTTGGAGCCGTAGAAGCCGTAGCCGACCGCCGCCGACAGCCCGGCGCACAGGGCGAAGAAGGCCACGTAGCCCTTGATGTTGAAATGCTGCCGCCAGGATGGCGAAGCCGTTTCGACTGTCCCCATGGAGCGCTCCGAACGAACGCAGAAGAGTTCCCCGCAGGGGACAGTTATTTCACGGGGTTGGTTAAACTTTTCGATAGAAACCGCGAATAGAAAGCTTAACGCTTCGAGCCGGCGGCGCGGCCGGCTCGTGCCGTGTCATGGCGAGCGCCGGTTCATTCACCCCCGTCCCGTGAAGCGGTCGGCTGGACGCCGGCCCTTGCGCCCGCAGGCAGGGCCGCCCGGCGAAAGAGGCGTATCGCCGCGAGCGTGCCGTAGAACCACACGGCGCCGGCATAGAGCAGGATTCCCAGGCCGAGCCAGAATCCCCAATCGGCCGCCGGCGACGGGTAAAAGAGAAGGACCGTTCCACCCGCAAGAGCGACGAAGAACGCCGATGCCGCGATGCCCAGCAGGGCGTGAGACAGCTTGCTCCGGCGCGCCAGGTCGACCATGAGCGCGGCGTACGCCTTTTCGCCGACCGCCCGCACGATCCATATCTTCCCGGCGTTGGACGCCGACACCAGGAAGAACGTCATCAAGGCAGTGACGGCGGCTTCGACGCTCACGTACGGCAAGAAGCACGCCGCCACGGTGAGGAGCGCAAAGGGCCAGCCGAGCTTGCGGACGATCGGATTGGCCTCCAGGATCAGGTTCGGCGTGACAAGATAGGTCGTTCCGATGTCGCCGATGCGCGCGAGCAGCAGCAGGGCGCAGAGAACCGGGCGCAGATTCTCATAGAAGAAGGCCAGCACTGCGGTGCCCCCCATCCGAGCCGGAGTCGACTCGCAGACTACACCGATTTCTCGTAGAACAGACTGGTCTCGATCGCGCGCGCCGGCATCTTCGCGTACGGGCCGAACGCGCCGCAGCGCCGGAAGCCGGCGCCTTCATAGAAGCGCAGGGCTTCCTGCTGATAGAGGCCGGTCTCGATGCGCAGGAGGCTGGCCCCGACGGCGCGCGCCTCCGCTTCGATCCGGCGCAGCAGCGCCTTCGCCACGCCGCGTCCGCGCACCGAGGGCTTCGCGTACATCCGCTTCACTTCCGCATAGCCATCGCAGAAGGCGACGCCGCCGCACGCCACCGCCACGCCATCCGCGCGCGCCACGAAAAAGCGAACGTCGGGCTGGAACAATCGCTCGATGGACAACGCGTGGCGCTGATCGGCGGCATACGGGCCCGACAGCGCCGCATCCAATTCACCGAGCAGTCCCGCGATTTCGGGTGTCGCTGCCGCCGCCAATTCGATTGCGATATCCATCTATTGATCCCCGGATCGACGCGAGTACCGGCCAAGAGCTCCCAAGCGCGGGAGATCATAACGCCCGTCACTCGCTTGCGGTAGACCGGGGTCGGCGGGTGCTTGCCTTGCCAGTCGCCGGCCCTCGCCTTATAAGGCTTGGCGGTTCCTTCGAGTTCCTGCCTCATCCCATGACCCCTGCTGTCGCCGCCGCATGGTGGAGATTCGGCGCCGGCCCATCTTGAGGAGGCTCCCTTGCGAAAACGGATTCTGGTGACGGGCGGGGCCGGCTTCCTTGGCTCCCATCTCTGCGAGCGCCTGCTGAGGGAAGGGCACGACGTCCTCTGCGTCGACAACTATTTCAGCGGCCGCCGGGAAAACATCGCCCAGCTCCTGGAGAACCGCTCCTTCGAGGCGATGCGCCATGACGTGACGTTTCCCCTCTTCGTCGAGGTCGACGAGATCTACAATCTCGCCTGCCCGGCCTCGCCGGTCCACTACCAGTTCGATCCCGTGCAGACGACCAAGACCAGCGTCCACGGCGCCATCAACATGCTCGGCCTCGCCAAGCGCGTGAAGGGGAAGATCCTGCAGGCCTCGACGAGCGAGGTGTATGGGAATCCGACGCAGCATCCGCAGACCGAATCCTATTGGGGCAACGTCAACACGATCGGTCCGCGCTCCTGCTACGACGAGGGCAAGCGCTGCGCCGAAACCCTGTTCTTCGACTATTACCGCCAGCACCGCCTGCGGATTCGCGTGGCCCGGATCTTCAATACCTATGGCCCGCGCATGCAGCAGCACGACGGGCGCGTGGTGTCCAACTTCATCGTCCAGGCCCTGCAGGGCGAACCGATCACCATCTACGGCGACGGCAGCCAGACCCGGTCGTTCTGCTACGTGGATGACCTGATCGACGGCCTCGTGCGCCTGATGGCGGCCCCGGACGAGGTCACGGGACCCGTCAACATCGGCAATCCCGGCGAATTCACCATGCTGCAGCTGGCGGAAAAGGTCGTCTCCAAGACCGGATCCAAGTCGAAGATCGCGTTCAAGCCGCTGCCCGAGGACGATCCGAAGCAACGGCGCCCCGATATCACCCTGGCGAAGAAGGCGCTCGGCTGGAGCCCCACCGTCGAACTCGACGAGGGGCTCGACAGGACGATCGCCTATTTCAGGAAGCAGCTGTCGGCGTAGGCCCGGCAGCGCCGGCGGAGCAGCGCTTCTCGCCCGTGGCCGGAAACCTCGAGCGCGAACTCGACTATCGTCGCCGGAGCGCTCGCAGTCGTCGCGAGCGCCCGCCACGTCGGCGCTGTTAACGCCGCGCTTACCATAACGTCATCGGCGCCTTCCTGATCCGCACGGCCTGGTTCCAGCCCTAGTGGTCTGATCCCGACGCTCGGTTCCCAAGCGTCGGGTGAATCAGCTCACCAGATCAATATGCTGGTGGTTCGATTCACGCAACGAATGGGAACCATTCGTTGCGATCGAACCACCAGCCTGGGCGGGGCGCAGCGCCGATCGCCCCCTCGAATCGTCGATCCGCGCGACGGCCGTCCGCCGCCGGGAACGAGCCCCGGCCTATATAAAGGTATTATTTCCTTCCGCCCCGGCTCGAGCGAATTCCTCGCCGGCAGCGTTGTTTTTCCGCGAGTCGCGAGCGCGCCGACGGCGGCGGCGTACGATCGACGAGAGCGATCGATTGGATTGATTCCGCAACGGCCTCTTAACGAATGTCCCGTAGAACCCGAAATGTCGTGCGCCATTCTT
>Ga0137403_10008113_pt1 | contig 11769 bp, 9 predicted proteins | sample CZOMad2_1_16fung_FD_122057 | JGI IMG/M metagenome (GOLD analysis project Ga0137403, IMG submission 122057) | Vadose zone soil fungal communities from Angelo Coast Range Reserve, California, USA - CZOMad2_1_16fungal (Hybrid Assembly) | ecosystem: Environmental > Terrestrial > Soil > Vadose zone...
GAGGTCAGCTAAAACTTGACGGCTTAAAGCCGTCGAGTTTCAGGGATTGCCCGCGTGAATTCCGTCTGGGTCCTTGTTCAAAACATCCTTGAGCGATGGTTGCAATCGACGATGGGAACGCGCAGAGCGCCAGGCTCGACGCCGCAAAACGGGGTCCGAAAGTGAAGCAGGAGCCATGTCACGTAATTTGTAATTCCAACTTCCCACCGCTCTCAGAGAACTTGACGGCTTAAAGCCGCCAAGTTCGGACAAAAGCGGAAATCATTTGGTTTAACAGATTCGTTCAAACACGCGCCCGGCTTCCATGATCGATGGCCCTAATGGACGACGGAAACGGTGCAAAGCGCGCAGATTGAGCTCGTGAGCGGAAGAACTTTCTCCGCCACTTATCCCATGCAATCGCTTTGATCGTTTCTTTCCGTTCTTAATGATCCGGGCGAAAACGAAGTAATGCGGAGCCGCTGGCACCAGCAATTGCACTCGAAAGCGTCTGCGCGGCGTATTTTATACATCCGCCTTTCCTGATATCGCCTCTACATTTACACCACCCGCGCTGGACAAGAAATCTCAAAAAGACACCCTTCGGAACAGTCGTTAAAGAAACTTGACGGCTTAAAGCCGTCAAGTTAACAAGGCATCTTGAGCTCTAAAAAGACAGTTCTCGATGTCTTGTTTCCGCGGGTCCGAGCCGAGCTTTTGCGGTTGCTTTTCGTCGAACCAGCGCAGCAGCGCTACGTGCGCGAGCTGATGAACATGAGTGGACTCGCCCTTCACACGATCCAGGATGAGCTGCGAAAGCTCACCGCAGTTGGCCTTATCGTGACCTGGTCCAACGGCTACCATCGTTTCTATCGCGCCAACCAAGATCACCCTCTATTCGGGTCCTTGCTTCACATCGTTCGGGGTAGCGCAAAGTTACCCTTACCAAAACAAATACTGCTACATCGGCCGCGCCGTCGACGTCCGGCAAAACAGCGAGCCGGACGACAGGCAGCGCCGCTACCGAAAGATTGGCCCGGGAAATGGAACTTGTTCTCGAATCGGCGGCAAACATGACGGCTTTAAGCCGTCATGTTTAGGACCGGCCAAGCGCAAAAATTGTTGGACATTCTTGCCCGCGCGACGCGCAACCAAATGGTGGAGAGCGCGATCCTTCGCGCTCCCTGTTTACGTCGCTAGTAGATTCTCACTTTTTAATTTCTAATTTTCACTTTTGATCTCAAATTCCTCCCCTATGCCATACAAAGACATAACGCCGCCGGCCGGGGACAAGATTACGCGAGGTCAAACTTTAAGCGTCCCGGATCACCCCGTGATTCCGTTCATTCGCGGCGACGGGACCGGGCCTGACATCTGGGCCGCGAGCGTGCGCGTGTTCGATGCCGCAGTCGAAAAAGCTTACGGCGGCCAAAAGAAAATCGCGTGGTTTGAAGTTTTTGCCGGCCAGGCGGCCAAGGACAAGTTTGATACCTGGCTTCCGGATGACACGGTCGACGCGTTTCGCGAATATCTTGTCGGCATTAAAGGCCCGCTGACGACTCCGGTGGGCGGCGGGATTCGATCCTTGAATGTCGCGCTGCGACAGCTGCTCGACTTGTATGTTTGTCTGCGGCCGGTGCAGTATTTCAAAGGTGTTCCCTCCCCCGTAAAGCGTCCTGAAAAGGTCGACATGATTATCTTCCGCGAAAACACGGAAGATATTTACGCCGGAATCGAATATGCCGGCGGAACTCCGGAATCGACCAAGATACTCGATTTCCTGGCCAAGGAATTTCCCAAGGACTTCGACAAGATTCGTTTCGGTACGCAGGAAAAAGCTAAGAAGTTTTGGAGTTCGGTCGGAGCAAAAGATTTCCCCACCGACATTCGCGTCGGCATCGGGATCAAACCGGTGAGCTATTCGGGTAGTGTGCGGCTGATCCACAGCGCGATCAGCTACGCCATTCTCAACAACCGCAAGAGTGTGACTTTAGTACACAAGGGTAACATCATGAAGTTCACCGAAGGCGCGTTTCGCGATTGGGGTTATGAAGTGGCGAAGAATATGTTTGGCGCCGAAGAATTGGATGGCGGTCCATGGTGCCGAATCCCAATGGGAAAACCGGGCGCCGGAATTGTCATCAAGGATGCGATCGCCGACATCACGTTGCAGCAGGTCCTGACCCGCCCGGAAGATTTCGATGTTATTGCCACATTAAACTTGAATGGCGACTACTTGAGTGATGCGCTGGCCGCACAAGTAGGTGGGATTGGCATCGCTCCCGGCGGGAATATTAACTACATTACTGGTCACGCCGTTTTCGAAGCTACTCACGGCACCGCCCCCAAGTACGCCAACCTGGACAAAGTAAATCCCGGCTCGGTGGTTCTCTCCGGCGAAATGATGTTCCGTTACATGGGCTGGACGGAAGCGGCCGATTTGATCTTGAAAGGATTAAATGGCGCCATCGCCAGCAAACGCGTCACCTACGATTTCGCGCGGTTAATGGAAGGAGCGACCGAGATCAAATGCTCGCAGTTCGGCGATAACATAATCGAGCATATGTGAGGGAGAATGACGAAATCCGTTGGAGGGACGGGCGCTGTCCCGTCCCAAATTTAGGGACGACACGGCGGTCGTCCCTCCAAAATATGGAAGAAATTGGTCGCAAACATCCGATTCATTTGGATGTCCACGATCGGCGCGATGCACCGATAATTGTATTCTTAACCGTCTGCACGAAAGATCAGAAGGCGATTCTGGCGAGTTGGGAATCGCACGCGCTGCTGATAGACGCATGGCGCGCGGCGAAAATGTGGCAGGTGGGACGGTACGTCATTATGCCTGATCATATTCATCTATTTTGTGCGCCAGCCGAGTCAGAGACCCAGCCTCTGTTACAATGGGTCAAGTATTGGAAGTCATCCGCGGCGCGCAACTGGATAAAGTCTGCTGACAGTCCGGTCTGGCAGCGGCACTTCTGGGATACGCAATTGCGGAGGAGCGAAAGTTACGATCAGAAATGGAATTACGTTGTCGAGAATCCAGTTCGGGCCGGATTGGTTGCAAGGTCGGAAGATTGGTCATTTCAGGGGGAGTTGAACGAACTACGATGGTGACGACTTTGGAGGGACGGGCGCTGTCCCGTCCCAAACATAAACGTAAAGGCACGTTGGAGGATGGGTGCAGTTCGTTCAAAGTTTGGGACGACACGGCGGTCGTCCCTCCAATTTCTTAAAAAGGGGTTGAATTCGTATCGCGATCGAAAGACGTCGATGCTCTCGAGAAACCCAACCGCGAACCGTGAACTGATTCAACCCTTCAACATCCCGCCGCAAACCGCCCTTTCATCGATCGAAAATCCGAGTTAGCTCACGGGGGATGAACTCGCCTTGGCAGCGCTTCCAAAAATATTTTCTGCGTTATACGGACATCGGTTTCACGATCGACATCAGTCGGATGCGATTTGCCGATGATTTTCTGCAATCGATGGGCGCGCGGGCCCAAAGGGCCTTTTCGGAAATGCGGCAGCTCGAAGCCGGCGCGATCGCGAATGTGGATGAGCGGCGAATGGTTGGTCACTATTGGTTGCGTAATCCTGGATTGGCTCCGACTGCCAGTTTGCGAAACGATATCGAAGAAACGAATGCGCGGATCAAAAAGTTTGCCGCTGAGATCCATGCCGGTGATATCGCGCCGGCGACGGGGAAATTCCGCCATCTTTTGGTCATCGGCATCGGCGGCTCGGCGCTCGGCCCGCAATTTGTCGCCGACGCCCTTGGGAACACCGGCGACCCAATGGACGCATTCTTCTTTGATAATACCGATCCGAATGGTTTCGATCGAGTGTGGGGAAAATTAAAGGACGCTCTCGAGGAAACGCTGGTAATCGTCATTTCAAAATCGGGCGGCACCAAAGAGACGCGCAACGGGATGGTGGAAGCGGAAATGCACTATCGCGCCGGACGCCTGGACTTCGCCCGACATGCCGTAGCCGTGACCGGGGTCGGGAGCGAACTCGATCGACATGCGCAAGAAAATGACTGGCTGGCGCGTTTCCCGATGCATGATTGGGTTGGTGGGCGGACCTCGGTGATGAGCGCAGTTGGTCTGCTGCCAATGGCGTTGCTCGGATTTGAGATCGATCGGTTTCTCGAGGGCGCGGCAGCAATGGACCAACTGACTCGAGTGGACGTCGTCGAACAAAATGCCGCCATGTTGCTGGCGCTAATGTGGTTTTACGCCGGGGAAGGCCAGGGCGCGAAAGACATGATCATTCTTCCCTACAAGGACCGGCTCGCACTATTCAGTAGATATTTACAGCAATTAGTCATGGAATCGTTAGGAAAGGAGAAGGATCGCGAAGGCAAAATTGTTCATCAGGGAATCGCGGTTTATGGCAACAAAGGCTCGACGGATCAGCATGCCTATGTGCAACAATTGCGCGATGGTGTTCTGAATTTCTTTGTCACCTTCATTGAAGTGCAAAAGGACCGCACGGCCGCGCCGGTGAAAGTAGAAGACGATTTTACCAGTGGGGATTATTTGCACGGATTTTTGCGCGGAACCCGCAAGGCTTTGTTCGAGAAGCAACGCGAATCGATTACTATTGGCATGCCAGATGTGAGCGCGTTCTCAATCGGGGCCCTGATCGCGTTGTATGAACGCGCAGTTGGTTTTTATGGGTCTCTGGTAAACATCAACGCTTACAATCAGCCCGGAGTTGAAGCGGGCAAGAAAGCGGCAACGGAATTGCTGCGATTGCAGACAAAGGTACGAGAGAAATTGAATCGAAATCCACAAACGGCCGACCAAATCGCTCGCGCGTTCGGCGTCGACCCCGAATCGGTCTATCATCTGCTCGTGCACCTTCACGCGAACGACCCGACAGTGCAATCTGCGGTTGAGAAGGAAGTGGCGGCCGACAAGTTTTTCCTGGCGTGACGACGAAAGCAAAAGCGGCACCGGCGGCGGCGGATGGACATGTTCGGTGGGAAAATTTTGTACAGTTCGTCCGCCAGCTCAGTCACGATTTGCGCAACCAGTTGAACGCAGCCGAACTGCAGTCGGCCTTGATCGCTGAGTTGACGAACGATGCCGAACTAAAATCGGAGATTCGCCGGTTGCGCGAACTGGTTTCGCAACTCGGTGCCACACTGCAGAGCTTGTCAGCATCAGTGGCAGAGCCGCAACCGACCGCGTTGCCCTATGCCGCGAAAGATTTTGTTGCCGACATACAAAAGAAGGTTGCGCACGAGTTTCCGGAGAAAGCGCAGGCGGTGAAATGGGAGGTATTGTCAGCGGACGGGACGTTGAACATTGATCCGGAATTGACGGAGTGGGCGGCTGCGGAATTATTCCGGAACGCTTTTCGCCATGACCTGGCGGACGATGAGGTGCAGGCACAAGCTTCGGTCGAAGGTGATTGGTTCACCTTATCCATTCACGAAGCGAAAAAAGAAGAAATTGATCCGGCGCAATGGTCGCAACCATTGCAGGAGATGTCGCACGGTCATTATGGTCTCGGATTACGTCGGGCACGAAGAATCATCGCGGCGCAGGGCGGCGAGTTGACGGCAAAATTTGATCCAGCTTCGCGAACATTGACCAGTACGATCACGCTTCCTTGTTCCACGGAAAGTCCCTGAGTGGTATCATAGAGCAGCTGTGAGAGCGAATTCCGAAGCGCGCCGCATTCTCATCATCGATGATGAGCGTCCGATTTTGATGACGCTGGAAGCGTTACTGAATCGCCACGGTTATCAAACGGAAACCGCCACGACGGCGACGCTCGGATTGCGCGCGATGAAAACAAATTCGGCCGCGTTGGTGTTGCTTGATTTGCAATTGCCCGACGCCGACGGACTGGAAACACTCGAGCGGCTCAAGAAGGATTTCGGCGATTCGCAGGTCATCATTCTGACCGCGCATGATTCGCTGAACAACGCCATTGAATCGATCAAGCGCGGCGCATTTCATTTTATAAGCAAGCCGTATGCGCCCGAGGAATTGTTGAGCCTGGTGGAACAGGCGCTGGAGAAGCGATCGCTTTTGCAAGAGACGCAGGCGCTGCGCGAAAAAGCCGAGCAACTGGAGAAGCGGCTGGAGTTGGCGGAGACGCGGCTCGCCCCGGTATTCAAAAGCAAGGTGATGCAGGAAATGGAGGAGTTGATCGGCGCGATGGCGCCCTCGGACGCGAACGTGCTTATCACCGGCGAGAGCGGTGTCGGTAAGGAAGTGGTCGCGAATGTGATTCACTCCAAAAGCCGGCGCGCCGGAAAACCGCTGGTGAAGTTGAATTGCGCGGCTTTTCCGCAAACCATGATCGAGTCGGAGTTATTTGGATACGTTAAAGGCGCGTTCACCGGGGCAATGAACGATTTTCCGGGGATGATTGCGGAAGCGCGCGGCGGCACGCTTTTTCTCGACGAGATTTCGGAAATGCCGGCGGACTTGCAGACGCGTTTTCTCCGCGTCTTACAAGAACGGGAATATCGCTCCCTCGGCAGCACCCGAATGTTGAAGGCGGATTTTCGCGTTATTACCGCGACCAATCGACCGATTGCGCAAGCGCTGGCAGAAAATCGGTTGCGCTCAGATTTGTATTACCGAATCAATACCTTCCAGATTGAAGTTCCACCGCTACGAGAGCGGAAAGAAGACATCCCACCTCTCGTTAATACATTCGTGCAGCGGTTCGCCAAGCAATTAGGAAAAGCCGAACCGACAATTGCGCCGGAAGCGTTTCAGAAACTCCTGGATTATTCGTGGCCGGGAAATGTGCGGGAATTGCAAAACGCGATCGAGTATGCCGTCGTCCTGGCCCGGAACGACATCATTGGGATCAAAGAATTGCCAACGGAAATTCAATTGCCACCGGCGCTACAAACGAGTCCTGCTCCTGTGCGCCGCAGGGGCGTGGCCAGTCTCGATGATATGGAGCGAGAGACGATTCTTCAGGCGCTGACCCAAACACACGGTAACAAGAAGAAAGCCGCCGAGTTGCTCGGCATTCAACGCCCGACCCTTTATAACAAGATGAAGCGCTACGCCATCGAGATTTGATGGAGGGACGGACGCTGTCCCGTCCCAAATTTTAGGGACGACACGGCGGTCGTCCCTCCAGCCTGAATTAAAGAATTTGTAGGGCAGGCATTCGAGCCTGCCGGAAGGCAAGCGGGAGCGCTTGCCCTACAGTATTGTAGCGGCGGTCTGTCACCGCCGGCAATCTCACGGCACATCGGGTTCGGCGGTCATAGACCGCCGCTACAGAAGCTTCTGCCCCGAAAGCTTTCGGGGCAGCTACAACAACATAAACTACAGCGGTGGCAGGAAATATCGCCGTGCGTAAACTACTTTGATGTCGCGGCACCTCGAAAAAATCCTGGCCCATGCGGAGCGCGAACTGACTTCGGCGGGAGCGCAACGGCCGACCGACGTTCTTCCGGTCTATCGGAAGTTTTTGAAAATCGAGGAGCACCGTTTGCGCCTGCGCCAGCGCGCGGGTGATGGCGGGCGCGAAGTTTGTGCCCGTCGGGTTGATTTGATCGATATATTGCTGCGCCACGTCTTCGCCGCGGCCAGTCATGTCGTGAACTACCACAACGGCACCTCGCCGATCACACTGGTCGCTGTTGGTGGCTACGGCCGGCGTGAGTTGAATCCTTGTAGCGATGTCGACGTGATGTTTTTGCATCGCGAACAAGGTCGCAACGTATCGAAAGCGACTAGCCAAATCATCGAGCAAGTGTTGTATCTCCTCTGGGACATTGGCTTCAAGGTAGGTCACTCCACCCGCACGATTAAAGAAGCGATCGCGGCCGCCAATGCCGACATGGTGACGAAAACTGCCATGCTTGAATCACGTCTGGTTACGGGGGACCGGGAGCTGGAGGAGAAATTTCGCGCGCAGTTTCGGGCAAAATGCGTTGCCGGTTACGAACGTGAATACATCGAAATGCGAATGCGGGATCAGCAAGCACGCCATGCAAAATTTGGCAACAGCGTTTACCTGCAGGAACCGAACTTAAAAAGTGGCTGCGGTAGTTTGCGCGACTATCAGAATCTTCTTTGGATGACTTTCTTCAAGGAAGGCAGCCTGACCACGACCCATCTTGTCGGTAAGGACTGGCTGAGCGAGCCGGACCGGCGTCGAATTGAAGCAGCCTATGATTTTCTCCTGCGAGTCCGAACCGAGTTGCATTATTTGCACCACCGCGCGACCGACGTTTTGCACCTCAACATGCAGGAAACGATGGCGCAAAGATTGCGTTATCCGCAGGAGCGAGGCCTGCTACGAAGCGAAGCATTCATGAAAGATGTCTACGCGCACAGTCGAAACATTTTTCGAGTGACGGAACGAATTACGTCGCAATTTGCCAGCGGCTATTCCTCGGCCAAAACGCGCTCGCTTTTTGGATTTCTACCGCGCGCCAAACCCGCGGCCGAGCGCGTCAATGGTTTCGTCATTAAAGACCGACAGCTGGATACCGAGCGGCCGGATCTTTTCACCAAGAATCCGGTTGAGATGATGCGCGCAATCGAGATTGCACAGGAACGCCAACTGGAACCCACTCCCGAACTGGCCGACATGTTTAGCCGCAAAATCGGATTGATCACGCATCCACTGCGCTACGCGAAAGAGCCTCGCGAGATTTTTCGCCGGATTTTATCGCGCAAGGGAGAAGTGGGGCGGGCTTTGCGGCTGATGCATCGCCTCGATTTCCTCGGTCAATACATTCCCGAGTTCGGCCAGCTTACTTGTCTGGTGCAACATGAATTTTTTCACCGTTACACCGCGGACGAACACACGCTCGTCTGCATTGACAAGCTCGATGCGCTGGCAAGAACTGAAGATCCCAAATTGATCCAGTACCGGAAACTTTTAGAGGAACTACCAAATCCTTTTGTTCTTTATCTGGCGCTACTGCTGCATGACACCGGCAAGGCGGTGGGGGCGCGGCCGCATTCGGAAGCGAGCGCGGTCTTTGCCCAACGCGTCGCGCGCCGTCTTCAACTCGACCCGCGTGAACGCAAGATGCTGATCCTGCTGGTAGACCATCACGTTACACTGTCGAATATTGCGCAACGCCGGAACATTGATGATCCCGTCACGGTGAGCGAATTCGCCGCCTTCGTGAAGGACCAGGAAAATCTCGATGCTCTGATGCTACTGACGCTGGCGGATGGCCAAGGCACGAGCGACCAAAACTGGTCGGACTGGAAGGAAACCCTGGTCTGGCAACTGTATCATGCGACCACTCAATATCTGGCGGACCGGCATTTGTTTTATGAACGCGCGAAAACGGCCCGGGAAGCGCGCGAGACTTTGGTGCAGGCCCGCCTCGGGCCCGATTATGCCGAGGAAATCGAGGCGCACTTCGACTTCATGCCGGACCATTATTTTCGCGCGTTCAAAGTCGGAGACATGGTCGCACACGTGGAATTGTTTCGGCGCTTTTATGAGGCGACCTGTTTTGGGGAAGGCCCGCTTGCTCCGGTCTTCAGCTGGGAGCCGGTCCCAGCGCAAGGCCATACGGTTTTAACCCTTTGTAGCTGGGACCGTCAGCAGCTGCTCTCCAAAATCGCCGGTTCGATTTCACTCGTGCCATTGAACATTTTAAGCGCCGACATTTACACCCGCGGCGACAATGTCGCACTCGATGTTTTTCGCGTGAGCGATCTGCGCGGGCGCGCGGTTACGAATGAACGAGAGATGGCGCTGGTCGAATCAACCTTGCGCAAGGCTCTGGACAGCGAGGCCTTCGATTTGAGCGCGCTGCTGGAACAGGCCAGAAAAAAAGGCCGGCGACCAGCGGTAGCAGATATGGAATTTCCGTCGCGCGTCAGCATCGAAAATCAGGCGGATCCATACTTTACCTTGATCGAAATTCAGACGCCGGATCGAATCGGATTACTCCACGATCTGTTGCAATGCCTTAGTCGAAATGAAATTGACATCGCACTCGCTCGGATTAGCACCGAAAGCGGAGCGGCCATCGATACTTTTTATGTCACGGATCGTCGATCGCACGCCAAGCTGGCTGGAACACAGCGGATGAACGCGCTGCATCGTGAATTGCATGAGGCGGCGTTTCGGACCTGACCATTTGCTGGCGCGCACTTCAACCCCGTTTACACTGCGACCCTGATGAATGTTCTGATTCTCGCCGCCGGCTACGCCACCCGCCTTTATCCCCTCACCTTGAAAAAGGCGAAGCCGCTTCTGGATGTGGCCGGAAAACCCATGGTCGAATGGGTGGTGGAAAACCTCCGAGGCGTCGGTGAAATTGAAACGATCTACATCGTCACCAACGCAAAGTTTTTCGCTGATTTCGAAATGTGGGCAAAGAATTATCAGAGCGCGAATCCCCAGTTCCGATTCAAGGTTATCAATGATGGCTCAACCACCGACGACAACAAGCTCGGCGCGATTGGCGACATCAACCTGCTGCTGACGCGAGAGAGCGTCGCTGATTCCGACCTGCTCGTAATCGCGGGCGACAATTTATTTCGCGAATCGCTGGCAGGCTTTATCGATTACGCCAGGAAAACCGAGGCAACCGTCGGTGTGCATCACGTGACCGATGGCCAAGCAATCAAGAAATACGGCGTCGTTACCGTCGATGCCGACGGAGTCATCACTCATTTCGAAGAAAAACCGAAGGAGCCAAAGAGCAGCCTGGCGGCGATCGCCTTGTATTTTTATTCGAAGAAGGTGCTGCCACTTTTTACGACATACATCGCGGCGGGAAATAATCCCGATCAGCCCGGTCTTTTTTTGCAATGGCTCTATCCGCGTAAGCCGGTAAATACGTTTCAAATCACCGGCCAATGGCTCGATATCGGAAGCCAGGAAACGCTGGAAGAGGCGAATAGGCTTTTCAAAAATAACGAATGACGAACGCCCAATGACGAAGGAATGACGAAGTCCTTGAATAGAAACGAGCCACGTCCACGAGCTTTTTGGTCATTTTGTCATTCAAGCTTCCTTCGTCATTCGTCATTGGTGCTTCGTCATTTCAGCCGTCCCTCGCCGAACTCGATAAGGTTAAAATAAGTCTTAATATCTTCGCGACCGGCGCCGCCGGCTTCTTTCAGGAAATGATTAAATCGGGCGCGTTTGGCGGCGGTATCTGGATGCCGCGAGATCATTTTCTGGTTCCAATGTTCGATCGCATCGGGCGAATGTTTCGTTCCATTCTGATCGACCCAACTGAGGACCTCGGCGTCGTTATCAAAACGATTGGCGATTTCTTCAAAGTCGTCGCCGTTAAGCTTGAGAAAGGCGAGAAGATGTTTGTCGAAGCCGACCGTTTTGTAGTTATAGCCGTTAAGCAACCCCTTGCGATGCAGACGGGCCTTATCGATCAAACGCGGCAAATGAACATAGCCACCGAGTTTCTCGTAGGGACTGCGCGGTCGCAGCTTCTGCATGAAGCGATCTACGTCGCTGGCAGCGGCCGCGCAAGACTGATCGAGCCTTCGGGCGGTTCCGACACGGCGGGACTCTCATTTGGAAGCAACTCGGTTTGCTGCAAAGCTCGTCTCCCGACCACAACCTGACCGGAAAGGGTCCCGCCTTTCTCAACGTTGATCGCTTTCGCGGTAACGCTGCCTTCCAGCACCCCGTTTTTGCGAATTGTCACCATTCCGTCCGCGACAACCTCGCCCGACATCCGACCGCGAATCTCAATATTACCAACGCGGACGCGGCGGAAAAATTGCACTTCACATCGTTTTTCGACGACGATTTCAGAAGCGGACAACCTGCCCAAAATCTTGCCCGA
>Ga0137403_10008114_pt1 | contig 11769 bp, 15 predicted proteins | sample CZOMad2_1_16fung_FD_122057 | JGI IMG/M metagenome (GOLD analysis project Ga0137403, IMG submission 122057) | Vadose zone soil fungal communities from Angelo Coast Range Reserve, California, USA - CZOMad2_1_16fungal (Hybrid Assembly) | ecosystem: Environmental > Terrestrial > Soil > Vadose zone...
TTCAGCGCCATCGCCGCCGAGGAGACGCAGCCCACCACCACCGATGCCGCTAGGAAGGAGACCGCCAAGGAGCGCAAGTCGGCGAAGAAGGCCGCGAAGAAGGCCAAGAAGGCCAAGAAGGCCGCTCCTGCTGACACGTCGTCGACGACGGCGACTCCGAAGTAATTCGCGCTCGGCGATCCTGCGGATCATCGGGGCTCATCGCCCCGGCGCACGCGCGGCTCATCGCGGAAGCTCTCTCGCGCCGAAGGTTTCCTCCGGTGACCCCTGTGGTCGCGACCCACCACCACACCGATCACGCGCTCGGAGCGAGCTGGTTTGCAGCGCACGAGCGCTGCGCCGCGGCCATGCTGGCTCAGCACCCCACCATCATCAAGGAGCGCCGCGCGACGCCGGCACTCTCGGCGCTTTTCGCCGGCGCCGAGCCCTACGCGCCGGCCGCGACGTTCGGCGATACCTTCCGCATCGATCTGGGCGACGCTGGCGCTGAGGCGCGCCACCTCGGGCCCGGACACACGCAGGGTGACTGCATCGTTCTAATCCCGTCGGAGCGCGCCGTCGCCTGCGGAGATCTCGTCTTCTCCGTCTACCACTTCAACTACGAGGAAGCAGACTTGAAAGGATTGCCCGCCGCGCTCGATGCGCTTCGATCGATTCAAGTAGAGCGCTTCGTCCCGGGGCACGGGCCTTCGGGCGGCATGGAACTCGCCCAAGAGCAAGCGCGCCATCACCGGACCGTTGCGCATCTCATTCGCGATGCAAGCTCGCCCACCGAGGCGCGCGTCGCCATTCGCGCGCGGTTCCCAACGTACCGGCTCGAGGTCTCCATAGAGAGCGCGCTGAGTCGGTTCTGGCCGTCAGAGAGCCAACCCTAGAGCGGCAGTATCGTGATGTCTGACCCTCTGTCGCACGGAGAGGCGCAGTCTTTCCACGCGCACAGGAACAGGGTCGAGTCTCGAATCGCGCTCAGCGCTCTCCGACCTTGGGCGGTTGAATGATTTTGCGCACTGGCGCATCGAAAGGACAGGTGATACATGCCGCGCGGTTTTCCATCCGGGTGGACGCCTTTTCTCGCTGCGGCGATGATTGTGGCCGGTATCGCCATGCTGGGCGCAGTGCCGGCCCGAGCGCAGGATGACAACATCGCACCCCCTCCGCCGCCCCCCGGCGACGACGCGGCCGCTCCGGAGGACGTCCCGCCTCCCCAGACAGAGCCCCCCGCGCAGCCGCCCGACCTACAGACCTTCGAGCAGAGCCTCTCGCCTTACGGGCACTGGGTCGACACGCCTGAATATGGCCGCGTCTGGATTCCCGACGAGGGCGCGAACTGGCAGCCCTACACCGATGGGCAGTGGATCGACACCGACTACGGCTGGACCTTCGCGTCCACGGTGCCGTGGGGATGGGCGGTCTTCCATTACGGCCGCTGGGGCTTCGGGCCCGAGTTGGGCTGGTTCTGGGTGCCTGGTTTCACCTGGGCACCCGCCTGGGTCGGCTGGCGGTCGTACTCCGGGTTCGCGTGCTGGTCGCCACTCGCGCCGCGCGGGTTCGTCCTCCACGGGCGCTGGCCGGGGTGGGTGGTGGTGGACCGGCAGCACTTCACCCGGCCTATCTCGCGGTTCGCGTTGCCCCGAGGCCAAGCGGGCTCCATCGCGCACGCGGCCAGCCCGGTGCGCGGGTTCGCCTCGATGCGAGCCGGCTGGGGGGCGGGGGCCGCGCGCGGAGGTGCCACGCCGCGGTCGGGCGGCAGTTACCGAGGCGGCTTCCGATCAGGCGGCGGGCGCCCGAGCGGGTTGCATCCCTGGACGCATCCCAACAGCGCCTTCCGCGCCGGCAGCGGCTTTCACGGTGGCGGCTTCCGAGGCAGCGGCGGCAGCACCTTCCGAAGCGGTGGCGGCTTTCGAAGCAGCGGCGGCAGCACCTTCCGAAGCGGTGGCGGCTTCCGAAGCAGCGGCGGCAGCGCCTTCCGAAGCGGTGGTGGCTTCCACGGTGGCGGAGCCTTCCACGGCGGCGGCTTCCACGCTTCTGGCCGCCGCTAAGCGCCATCCCTTGTTCGCCACGTCTACAGACTCTACTCCGTCCGCAGACGCTACTCCAACGAGCGAGAGATGTCGGCCGAGAACGACGCGCCCGAGATGCACGAGCTTCCCCCGATTCGGTGGACAGGCTGTTTCGGCGGTCCGGATCTCGTCTTACTCCGCGTAGATTGCGGGCTACGGGTCCGAGAATCGTGGGTCGTTAGCAGCCCACTGGACCGAGCCCTCCCGTCCGCCCCGCAACCCGATCACAGTAGGTCGCGCACCTGGGCCAGAGCGGTCCTGTGGTTTGCCAGAACTGTCGTTTCTCACGACCATGGGACCCCTTCCTGAAGAATTTCTCACGAGCATTCCCCACCTGAGCTGAGAGTTTCTCAGCAGCATTCCCCACCCGCGTGACCGTCGCTGCACTCGACCTCGACGATCTCGCTCCGGCCGTCGTCATCGAGTTCCTCGATCACCTCGAGACCAAGCGGGGCAACTGCGTAGCGACCCGCAACGTGCGACTGGCGGCCATCCACGCGTTCTTCCGTCACCTCGCGCTCAGTCGTCCTGACCGACTCGAGCAGTGCCAACGAATTCTCGCCGTTCCCTTCAAGCGGTCCCGCCACCGCGCCATCGAGTACCTCGAGCACGACGAGATCAAGGCCATTCTCCAGACCATCGATCGCACCAAGCGCGACGGCCGCCGCGACTACGCCCTTTTCGTCACGATGTTCAACACCGGAACTCGCGTGCAGGAGGTGCTCGACGTCCGCCCCTGCGATCTCCAACTCCTCCGCCCCCTCCAGGTGCGCCTCTTCGGAAAGGGCAGGAAGGAGCGCCTTTGCCCGCTGTGGCCTCAGACCGCGGAGATCCTTCGCGCCTATCTCGACGAGCACCGCCTCGAGCCGACCTCGAGCGAGAGGCTGTTCCGCAACCACCGCGGCGCGCCGCTCACACGCTTTGGCGTCCGGTATCTTCTCCGCAGCTGCTGCGACGAGGCCCGCTGCGCAACCTCGAGCTTGGAAAGCAGGCGACTTCATCCACATTATTGAGCTCTCACCATAAGTCGACTTATGTGGAGCTCCACATAAGTCGACGACTTCGGCCTCGACGCGATGGACCCCACCGAGAGCCGCGACACGTACGAGATCCTCACCGAGCGCCACCGCTCCGGGTCGATCATCGTCACCTCGAATCGCAGCCCTGACGAGTAGCTCGCGACCTTCGCGGATCCGGTGCGGGCGCAGAGCGCAATCGACCGCTTCACGAGCAACGCCTACGACCTCGTCATCGAGGGCGAGTCGTACCGCACGCGGCTCAAGCCAAGGCTGAACGCTGGACAGAAGGCGACGACGTAAGGCAGATCATGCCCGTCGCGCGGTCGGGACCCAGGTGGGGAATGCCCCTGAGAAACAGGGGTCCCATGGTCGTGAGAGCCGGCAAGAGCTGGCGCACACCAGGAACAATCTGAACGCCTACCGCATCCCCTGCTCTGCCCTGGCCGCAATCATCACGTCTCACGGTCGGCTGCGCGACTGACTTTGTGGACGTTCGCAGGGATTCAAAGGCGTACTGAGACGATGATCGAAGGAGTGGCCGCGGAATGTGCCACCCCCCCGGCGCAGGGCTGCTCGCGTGCTCCGAGGCCCCCGTGGTCCGCCTTTCCGCTCTTCATTTTGACGACGGAGGGACTTCCAGGGGCGCATTCAACGCGCGACTGTCATCGCGACAGGAAGACCGTCTTGCATCTCGATCTCCGGTCGCGGCAATGCCGGAGCTCGAACGGCTGCCTACCGTACATCGTCGCCATGTCTTCGCCGGCGAGGGCCAAGGCGCGGGCATAGTCTTCGCTCTCGAAGTCACGGCGATGGGTGAATGGGAACGAGATGACGTGTGTCCCGGAAGACTGCTCGATCCACACATTGGCCTGGCGGCCCCCGCGGAACACGTGCTGTTTCCGCAGCTGCTCGCCCAGCTCACGCGCCTCATTCTCGGTCGCTCCGTTTGTGAAGCAGACGCTCTCGCGGAGATCTTCGCGCGTGTGCCGCTTCTCGGGCGTGTCCTCGATCTCGGCACCGGCACCGGCACGCTGGCGAAAGGATATCGCGAGCGCGGGGCCGAGACGGTGGCGCTGGACCTTTCGCTGCCGATGCTCCGGGCCGCGCAAAGTGCCAGCGCGCGTGTCGCGGCCCGCGCGGAGGCCCTGCCCTTTCCGGCGGAAGTGTTCGACGCCGTCACTGCCGGACAGTGCTGGCACTGGTTCGACGCGACCGCTGCTTCCATGAGTGCCTGCTCCTGCGTCCAGGCGGAACGCTGGTCTTCGCCAATTTCGACTACCTGGCGAATCGACCCGGTGTGGCCGTCGAGACCTAGAAGCTGATTCTACGCTTCAACCCTGCCTGGAAAAATGGCGGGCGGCAATGGACTCCACGAGCGGAAGACGAGCGGTCGTTCTTCTACGACGAGGCGGTCGAGTATTCGCGCGAGGCCTGGAGGGGCCGCATGCGCGCGTGTAACGGAGCTGGCGGTTCGCGACGAGACGGCGCACGCCCGGTTGGATCATGCCATCGGCGAGATGCTCGCCGTCCTCGACGAGCCACTGCTCGTGCCGCAGAGGGTTTTCGCCATCTCGGGCCGCAAGTGTAGCGGGCTCTGACTGCCTATACTCAGTACAGAGTCAGCGTTTCCGCTCGCCGATCAGGAGGCCCTGCAGGCCGTGCCCGATGGGGCCACGCATGTCGTGCAAGACCGAGTGCGCGAGCCCCAGGCCGCGGTTCGAGGCGGTGGTCGCCGCCTCGAGGCAGACCCACTCGCCTTCGGGATAGCGGTGCAGGTACACGGTGAGATCGGGGTTGATGAAGATGAAACGGCGGTAATCGAGCGCGCTCGACACGCCGTTGCCCGAGTCGGCGGCAATGAGCACGCGCGCGAGCGGCGTCACAGGCTCGTCCGCGACGAGCGGATGTCGCATGCGCAGCCACGCGATCGCCGGCCCCTGCTCGAGGAAGCCGCCGCGCACGAACGAGTTCGCCATCCCGGTGTGGTAGCCGACTTCGTAGCCAGTGGGAAAGAACCGCGCCGGCTTGCCCTGATCGGGTCCCGGAACCGCAGGTAGGAGCGGCGGCTCGGGAAACGAGAGGTCGGTCGTGCGGATGCGCAGCGCCTCCCCCCGAAGGATCTCCTCGCTGCCCGCGGAGATCGTGCCGCCGAGGACCTGGACGCTGCGCCCCGCGTTGAGCACTCGGGTCGCGACCGTCAGCGGCGCGAGCGGGACGGGCTTCAGCATCTCGAAGGTGACGCGCACGATCATCGAGTCGTCGCGGCGCTCAGTCGCCTCCAGGGCCGTGCCGAGCAGCGCAGCGGGCGGACCACCGTGCTGCGCGTCGGCGCTCCAAGGCCCGCGGGTAAGCTCCGTCGGGACGAAGCGGCCGCCGTCACGGTGGAAGAAGGCATCGAGCGTCACGGTTGAACGATGCGCGGGCTTGCGTCCCGTTGCACGCCGCCAATGGATTTCGCCACCCTCGGAAGAGGCCGACCATGACCGCCCTCCCCGGCGATTCGCGACGAGGCAGCGCGCGCCCGACGCCAACACTATGTTCTAGGGATTGCATGCCCTGCGCAGCGGGGTGTAGCGCCCCCGCCGCGTTCCGGGACGCGCGGGATGGCTCGCGAGGCTCAGCCAGAAAGGTCGTCGGCTATGCCCACGATCGCGCCGAGATCGCCGTGAAGGGCTTCGAATCGCGCGGCGCCGACCAGCCGCCGTACTTCGCGCTGGGCCGCCTTCCAGCGTGGGTACGCCGCCTTGATCATGCGCTTTCCCGCGCCAGTGAGCACCACGACGCGGGAGCGCGCGTCGTGCGACGAAGACATGAGCTTCACCAGCCCGGCTTTCTCGAGCGGTACGATGTTCCTGCTGAGCGTGGTCTGGTCCATGAGCACCACTTTGGCGATCTGCCCGATGGGCGCGCCTTCGTCGCCTGCGTCCGCGATTGCGACCAGCAAGATCAGCTGCGAAATCTGGATCCCGAGCGAACGGATCGACTCGTCATACGCGCGGGTCAGGACGCGAGCGACCTGTCGCGCACGGTGAGCGACGCATTCGCTCGCGATTGTCTTCGCCATCTTGAGCACATCAGCCATTGCCCATGCATATACATGAATCCACAGTGGATCGAAAGCAACGTTGACGTCCGCTCATCTGCATGCATATACATTCATCTGTCATGGGGGCAGCGGACGTGCTGATGGCGCTGGTGGCCGCCGCGATGGTGGCGGTCCTAGCGCTCGGCGCTGCCTTCGGGGCGACGCGTGCCGGGCTGGGCGTCCCGGAGGCCCGGCGCGTCGGTCGGACCGTTGTTTTGGTGCTGGGCGCGTGGCTCGCCGTCACGGCCGCACTGGCAATGGGCGGCGCGCTATCGGCGTCAGCTCGGCCTCCAAGCTGGCCGCTCCTCCCACTGACCGCGTTCGCCGTGATCGTCGTGGTGACTCGCTCGGCCGCCGGGAACCGCATGCTCTCGAACATCCCGCCTGCCTGGCCGATCGTCGCCCAGACGTTTCGCGTCGGCGTCGAGCTGGCCCTCTTCGCTCTCCATGCTGCGGGGCGCGCCCCGGTACAGATCACGTTCGAGGGCCGCAACTTCGACGTGCTGGTCGGGCTCTCTGCACCGTGGATCGGATGGCTCGTAGCCACGGGGCGAATCGGAACGAAGGGGGCCCTGGCCTGGAACGTGATCGGACTGGCAGTGCTGGCGAACACGGTCGGCACCGTCGCCACCTCGACGCCCGGCCCACTTCACCTCGACTGGCCTGGCGCCCCGCTCACCGCGATCACGAGCTGGCCCATCGTCTGGTTGCCCGCCTTCCTGATGCCAGTCGCCGTGTTCCTCCACGTCGTTTCGCTGCGGCAGAACCTCCGTCGACTCCGTGCAGCGTCCGGCGTTCAGCAGAGTTAGGAGCTCGCCATGAAAACGACAGAGTTCACGGGTATTCGCGTCGAGGTCGAGACGAGCCTCTCGTTCAACGAGATCACCCAACGTCTGCAGCGCTCGACGGGGCAGGCCACCCTCGAGGACATGATCCGCGTCGCCGGCGAGGTCAAGAACGGCGACGAGTACGACCGCATCATCAACGACCAGTACGCGACGCCCAGCGGGTTCATCCGATTCGCGCAGGTGAACCACGGCGCGTGGCTTTCGGTGTACGGCATCCGTCGCCGCACAGTTCGATGGATCCTCGGCAACCCGACGCTCGCCGTCACCATGATCCGGCGCGATGTGAACGCGGGACTCTTCGTTTCCGTCGAGCTGCTGCTGACAGAGCAGTCCGAAGGTCGCGGTACGAGCGTCCTCTACGTCCGTCCGTCGTCGCTGATCGCCGTCGATACCGCGAGCGTCGAGCTGCGGGCCGCGGTGCGCGTGCTCGACGAGAAGCTGTCGGCGCTGGTCGACGACATCACTGCGAAAGGGGCGGGACGGCCATGACGGCGACCGTGATCGAGACCCTGAACGGGCGCAATCGCGATTTCGCGAGCCACCGGCATGTGTCGAGCTTGGAGATGATGCCGTCTATGAAGACTCTGATCATCGGCTGTGTGGATCCCCGCGTCGATCCGGTGGACGTGCTCGGGGTGGAGGCCGGAGAAGTAGCGATCATTCGCAACGTCGGTGGGCGCGTCACACCCTCGACGATCGACACGCTGGCGATGCTTCGCCAGGTCACCCGGGCGGCGATCTGGCCGCCGGCTGGAACCTCGTGGTCCTGCACCACACCGATTGCGGGATCACGCGACTCGGCGGCGCTCCGAAGCTCCTCGCAGCCTTCTTCGGGATCTCGCCGGATCGGTTGCACGAGCGAGCGATCGACGACCCGCGAGCGTCGGTCGCGCTCGACATCGACGCGCTGCGCGCGAGCCAGGAAGTGTCCGGCGACGTGGTCGTGACCGGTCTCGTCTACGACGTCGCAACCGGACTGGTCGAGACCGTGGTCGCGCAATTGATGTGAGCGACCTCCGCGATGCCACGGGACGTCGTCGGCAAGTGCCGCCTCGCCTTGGAATCGCTCGGCATAGCGCTGGATGATTCGCACAGTTCTGTCGTCTCGCCGCCCTCGTCCTCCCTCCTCGCGATCAGCCCTAGCAGAGCGCGGCGGCAGCGCACTACTCTCCGCCGCGCAGGGCAAGTGCTTCGTGGCGTAGGCGCTCCCCAACCGCCGCCGGACCGTCGAAGTCGCTGGCGTGGGTGATGGTGGGGACCGAGACGGCTGCGGACCCTGCGGCACAGCTCTACCGGGTTACGTTCCGAGCGGCGGCTGTCAGGAGACTGCTGTGCCTGCTCATCTGGCCCGACTGCCTGCGGGCCATCCTCCGCGTGCGGAGACTCCGGCTGGCGCCAGCAGTGCTCGGGCGCTATACGCGGGAAGCGAGGAGCCTTGGGGATGGCCCGATTGCTCTCGGTCAACGTCGGGCTGCCGCGCGACATCGAGTGGCGTGGAAAGACCGTGCACACGGGCATCTGGAAGCAGCCGGGGCAGGGGCGGCGGCCCGTCAGGCGGCTCAATGTCGAAGGTGACGGGCAGGGCGATCTCGGCGGCCACGGTGGAGAGCAGCGAGCAGTCTTCGTCTATCAGATTGAATCGTATCGATACTGGGAGGAGCGGCTGGGCCGCCGTGACTTCAGCCACGGGCAATTCGGCGAGAACTTCACCGTCGAGGGATTGCCGGATGACGAGGTCTGCATCGGCGACCGGATCGGGAGCGCCCTGTTCGAGGTGACCCAGCCGCGAGTCACTTGCTACCGCGTCGGGATTCGAATGGACGAGCCGCAAATGGCAGCGCTCCTGACCTCCAGCGGGCGGCCGGGCTTCTACCTGCGCGTCCTCGAGGAAGGCGAGGTCGGCGCGGGTGACCCGATCCTCCCGGTCGCTCGAGGCCCCGAGCGTATGACGGTCGCCGAGGTCAATGCGCTGCTCTATCTCTCCCATCATCCTCGTGAGCAGCTCGAGCGGGCGCTGCGAATTCCTGCGCTCTCGCCGGGCTGGCGGGGGTCGTTCGAGGCGTTGCTCCAAAGTCAGGACGCCCATCCGGGGGCCACCGGCAACGCGGGTCTCATGCCCGCGGCGGCTGCGCAGATCGCGGCGCCCGGATTCCGGCCGCTGAGGATTTCGCGGATCGATCGCGAATGCATCGACGTGATCTCCTTGTCGCTGCAGCCGACGGATGGAAGGCGGCTCACGACTCCACTGCCGGGTCAGTTCGTCGTGCTCCGGCTGCGACCTACGTTCGATGGTCCTCCGCTCTTCCGGAGCTACTCACTCTCCGGCCCCCTCTCCGACGAGCAGTACCGGGTGAGCGTCAAGGTCGAGCCCAACGGAGCCGGGGGAACCTACTTGAACAGCAACGTACGACCGGGCGACGTCCTTGACGTCAGCGAGCCGAGGGGCAGCTTCGTCCTGCAGCCGGCCGATGGGCCGGTGGTGCTCCTGAGTGCAGGAATCGGCGCGACACCCGTGCTGGCCATGCTGCATGCGCTGGCCGCGACCGCTTCGCCTCGAGAGGTCTGGTGGTTGCACGGCGCACGCAATCGCAAGTCTCATTCCTTCGCCGTGGAGTCGCGACAGCTGCTCGGAACGCTGGCTCGCGGGCGAAGTCACATCCGGTACAGCCGACCAGATGTAGAGGATCGGCAGGGCCACGATTACGACGCGGCCGGTCATCTGACGGCGAAGGTGCTCGACGAGCTGGGAGTGCCGCGAGAGGGCGACTTCTATCTCTGCGGGCCAACGACCTTCCTGAATGACTTGAGGACCGGGCTGACTGCCTGGGGGGTGACCTCGAGTCGGATCCACTCCGAGATCTTCTCCGGTGGCCCTTCACTGATGCCGGGGGTGGTCGCCCCGCCGGTGCGCCCGCCGCATCACCCAGCGGGGACTCCTGGAACAGGACCGCTGGTGTCCTTCGCCCGCAGTGGTATCGCCGTTCGCTGGCGCGCGTCGGAGGACCAGAGCCTGCTCGAGCTGGCGGAAGCGTGTGACGTGCCCGTTCGATGGTCGTGCCGCACCGGCGTCTGTCACAACTGCGAGAGCGGATTGATCTCCGGGAGCGTCACCTACCGGCCCGACCCACTCGATTTGCCGGCAGAGGGAAACGTCCTGATCTGCTGCTCGCGGCCACGAGGAGACGTGGTGCTCGACATCTGAGTGGGCACATGTCGCACGACCGTCAGGATCGTCCTGAACGCGGAGGTGCCGGATGGATTCACGTCTGTTGATGACGTTGCAGGTCAAGGTGGCCGGTACACAGAAGATTGGCCCCGTGCCTCACGGGACCCGTCTCACGGCACCCATTACGGATGGTCATTTCGAGGGCCCCCGGCTTCGCGGAAAGGTGCTTCCCGGCGGGGGCGACTGGACCCTTCTCCGAGGAGACGGCGTTCTCGAGCTCGATCTACGCCTCACGCTCGAGACCGACGACGGGGCCCTGATCCACATGACCTCGTTCGGGCTCCGTCACGGGCCGCCGGAAGTGCTCGCCGCGCTCGCGCGCGGCGAGAAGGTCGATCCGTCCACCTACTACTTCCGGACCACGCCCCGTTTCGAGACCGCGAACCCGAACTACGCGTTCTTGAATCGCATCCTGGCCGTCTCGAGCGGCGATCGGCGTGCCGAAGGCCCGATCTACACGATCTACGAGGTCCTGTGAGGCGCCGAAGAGAAGTTCTCAGGCTTGCAGCGCTCGCCACGCTCGCTGGTTGCGCGCCCGTTCCTCGCGCCGTTCCCGTTCCACCCCTTCCCGACGGGAGGCCTGGCATGCGAACCCGTCCCCTGATGTCGGTCCGGCTGAGCACGGCCCCCGCGCAGGACATCGGCGCCGGACCCCACGGCACCCGGGTCACCTTTCCGATCGTCGGAGGCTCGTTCGAGAGTGACCGGCTTCGAGGCAAAGTGCTGCCGGGCGGCGATCACTGGACGATCAAGCGCCCGGACGGCATCGTCGACCTCGACCTGCGCGTCACCCTCGAGACCGACGACGGCGCACTCATCCACTTGACTTTCGAGGGCAGCCGCGACGACGGAGCGCCAGGAGATCCCTACTTTCGCACCACGCCGCGTTTCGAGACTGCCGTCGCGAAGTACTCCTTCTTGAACCGGCTGCTGGCCATCGGCACGGTCGGGATTCGTGCCGACGGGCTGGTTCACGTGATCGAAGAGATCCTTTGATGCAGGCGAGTACCTGGGCCTACCGCGCGACCGCTACCCCCTCGCGGTCGAGGCATCGGGGTCGCGCCGGAAGCGTCTGACGCTGCTTGGGACTCAGGTAGCCAGCACCGATCGTCCCGAGCGCACCGGCTTCGCAGACGGCCGCGACCAGGCGAGGCGTGTCGCCGCCTCCCGCCATGGGCGCGTGGATGATCGGGTGCATCAGGTTCAGTCGTTTGGTGAATTGCGTCGCGATCGCCATGGCGGCCCCTACGTCCGGAAAGTGTCGCAGCGGCTCGCTTAGCGCCCGAGTTGGCCGACGTGATATCCCAAGCGGTCTTCCACATCACCCGTCCGGTGAAATCCCCGCTCCATCAACATCGCGAGCCTCTTTTGCGCGGCCGGCCGCATGATCGAGGCAAGGCACACATCCCACTCCGGTGCGATTTCGAAGTCAGGCGGCAGACTGGCCACGTCGACGAAGCGCTTGGTCTCGCTGATCGCCTGCTTGTCGAACGATGCGATGCGGGTTGCGAGGGACTCGACAAACGCGTCG
>Ga0137403_10008115_pt1 | contig 11768 bp, 9 predicted proteins | sample CZOMad2_1_16fung_FD_122057 | JGI IMG/M metagenome (GOLD analysis project Ga0137403, IMG submission 122057) | Vadose zone soil fungal communities from Angelo Coast Range Reserve, California, USA - CZOMad2_1_16fungal (Hybrid Assembly) | ecosystem: Environmental > Terrestrial > Soil > Vadose zone...
GATTATTTCGGCGCGTAGAAAAGATAGTCCGCCGAATACGCCACGCGCAATTCCTGCCCAACATGCGCCGCATCGCAACCCGACGCCGGCGCCTTCCCGCCCTTCGTATTAATCCGTTGAATGCTGGTCGCGCGCGAAAGCACGCCGCTGCCTTCGTGCCCTATAATGTTCACCAGCAGCCACGGAATCGAATCCGCATCTGGCGAAGGCACATTCGCCACCGCCTTGCCCGTTACGCGGCTGCCGTCGCCGGCCTCCCACGATGGTCCGGCGAAATGCTTCCCGAAAGGTTTTCCATCCTTATCAAAGAGCTGCGCATCCGGAGCCTTCAGCGCCCACGCAGCCTGCGCCGCATCACCCTTGCACGTGTAGACCTGGTCGCCCTTCGCGTGCACCTGCAACAATAGCTGTTCACCCGCCGGCGGCTGAATCGGCTGCGGGACCTGTTGTCCACAAGCGGCAAATGCGGCCAACAGACTTGCCACGCCCACCAGCGAACTCAACGCGAATCTGCAAAAGGTTTTGCCCACCATTCAATTCCTCCTCTTAAAGCCGGCTCCGCGGCCAATCCCCAATATAGCGCAACTCCCCCCTCGAAGCCTTGGCCCAAGTAATGCCTTGCTTCTCCAATGGGATACAACCAAATGCACCGGGCGCATGAGCGGCGTGGTAAATCGCACGCAACCATTTTGGCCCAAATTCATCTACTTAGACGATTGTCTAACTGTTCAGGCCTCAGACGCTAAGGAATCGAGGATCATCATGGGAAAGCTTTCGAATCAGGTTGCTGTCGTAACTGGAGCCTCCAAAGGTATCGGCGCGGCGATCTCCATCGCGCTGGCCGCTGAAGGCGCTTCCGTCGTCGTGAATTACGCCTCCAGCAAGGAAGGCGCGGACCGCGTCGTAAAAGAAATCACTGCCAAGGGCGGCAAAGCCATCGCCGTCCAGGCCGACGTGTCGAAGCATGCCGACGTCACCCGGCTCTTCGCCGAAACGAAAAAAACCTACGGCAAGCTCAATATCCTGGTGAACAACGCCGGCATCTACCAATTCGCGCCGCTTGAAGGCGTCACTGAAAAACTCTTTCACGACCACTTCAATCTCAACGTCCTCGGCCTGCTGCTCTCCACCCAGGAAGCCGTGAAGCTCATTGGCCCCGAAGGCGGCAGCATCATCAACATCGGTTCCGGCGTCAGCACCATCAATCCGCCAAACAGCTCTGTCTACACCGCCACCAAGGCCGCCGTTGACTCCATCACCGGCGTGCTCGCCAAGGAATTGGGCCCGCGCAAGATCCGCGTGAACTCCATCAATCCCGGCATGATCGAAACCGAAGGCACCCAGTCCGGAGGGTTCACCGAAAGTGACTTTCGCAAATGGGTGGAAACGCAATCGCCCCTCGGCCGCATCGGCCAGTCCGACGACATCGCCCCCACCGCGGTCTATCTCGCGTCGTCCGACTCCAAGTACCTCACCGGCGAAGTCATCCGCGTAACCGGCGGGATCTACTAACCCGCTCGCCGCTTCAACGGCGATTTTCTCGGTTACAGTGATGGAGGCCGCACCGGGAATCGGAACGCGGCCTCCGGCAGTCCGGATGCTTCCGTTCTTCCCAAAACGCCCCCGCGTTTCAGCGCCTTCGTTTTCCCCTGTACAATCTTGCCGTGCGCATCTTGCTTCTGAATCTCTACTACCCGCCGGACACCTCTGCCACGGCGAAAATGGCGCAAACTGTGGTCGCGGCCCTCGCGGAGAAGCACGACGTGACCGTGCTTTGCGGCCGTCCTTCCTACGACCCCACCGAGCGTCGCCCCTGGCGTCTCTTCCAATCCGAACAGTCCGGACGCGTGCGAATCCTTCGCGCCGGCTCCTCCGATTACCCGCGCACGCAGATGAAAAAGCGCGTGTTTAATTACCTCAGCTATGTTTTCCTGGCGGTCCCGCGCGCATTATTCCTTCCCTGCGATGTCATCCTTGCCATGACCGATCCTCCGTTCGAAGGGATCGTCGGCGCGTTGGTCGCCCTTCTGAAACGCAAGCCCTACGTCTACAACATCCGTGACCTTTATCCCGATATGGCCGTTGGCGGGTCCATCGTCAATCCCGGCCTGCTTGCCCGAGTCTGGGAAAAACTGCATCGCTGGGCTCTGCGCCGCGCCACCCGCGTTGTTGTCCTCGGCGAGGACATGCGCCGCCGCATTCTCGCGAAAGGCATCGATCCAGTCAGAGTCGTCGTGGTCCGCGACGGCACGGAAATCGCTCGTCCCGATGCGCCTGCCCCTGATCTCGACCCCGAAGTCATTCGCGCGATTCGCGGCAACTTTCGCTTCGTCCTTTTGCACGCCGGCAATCTCGGCTTCTACGGCGCCTGGGACACGCTGCTCACCGGCGCCGCCTCGCTCGCGGCCGACGGCATCAGCTTGGTCTTCGTCGGCGACGGCGCGCAACGCTCCCGGCTCGAAGCCGCCGCTGCAAATCTTCCGAACGTCCGCTTCCTGCCGTTCTTCCCAGCTAACAAAATCTCCTCCGTCCTCGCCGCTGCCGACGCCCACCTCATCACCGTCAAGCGCGGCCTCGAAGGCGTCGTCGTACCCAGCAAAATGTACGGCATCCTCGCCGCCGGAAAACCCATTGTCGCGGTCGCCCCCCGCGAATGCGACGTCGTCTCCCTGGGCGAATCAACAGGTTTTTCCATCTCCTCCGATCCCGACGACCCCTCCCGCTTCGCGCAACTCGTTCGCGACCTCTCCCAAAATCCAGCCAAGCTCGAAGACATGTCCAGTGCAGCCCTTGCCGCCGCCCCGGAGTTCAACCGCTCCTCGGAACTCCTGAAACTTCTGAAGATTATCGAAGCAGCCATGTAAATCGAGCCAGACTCTCTTTAGTTGCATTCTAGTTACGCCTCCATTCACTAAAGTGTTATCAGATCCCGGTAACCTCAATTTTCGACTGGCGGTTCCCAGGCTTTCGCGCTAACTTAATTCTGCTGCGTGGGGCAGCATGGTGGTTCTCTCTAAACCGCCATCCATGGACGTGACTTGGGAGCCGGATCCCAAACCGGCAACGTCTCTGTGTTTGACTGGCAAATTAGCCCTCTGCCAGTTTCCTCAGAACGAGCAACGAGGATGAATGAGTGCGGGCCTGCTGGCTTTTTTGATCGCTTCGTCAGCATCTCTCCTTCTGACAGTGCCTGTCCGGGCGCTGGCCATTCGCGTCGGCATGGTGGATTTGCCCGGGCCGCGTAAAGTTCACCTGAAACCCATCCCGCTTCTCGGCGGCCTGGCCATTTACGGCGGCGTGATGCTGGCCATCCTGATTGTGTTCGACGGAGCCGCTCGCGCCCAGGTCATCGGCATCGTCAGCGGCGCCACCCTCGTCACAGTCGTCGGGTTCCTCGACGACCGCGGCTGGCTCCATCACCAGATCAAGCTTTTTGCCGGCATGCCTCTCGCTGCGGTGATTCTTCTGGTCAGCGGCATTCACGCACAGGTCTTCAGCCTGGTCGTTCACGGCAGCCTCGGCTATTGGCTGGACGCCGCGCTCACCATTGTCTGGGTCGTCGGCATCACCGCCTCCTTCAGCATCCTCGATCACATGGACGGCCTGTGCGCCGGCGTCGCCGCGATGGCGTCCGTTTTCTTCGCCATGCTCGCTTATCTCAACGGCCAGACTCTTGTCACCACCCTCGCCGCTTCCATCCTCGGCGCCGCTGCCGGCTTCCTGCGCTGGAATTTCAAGCCAGCCAAGATTTTCATGGGCGATGGCGGCGCGATGTTTCTCGGCTTCCTGATGGCTACGCTTGCCCTGAAACTCCGCCTCGACCACGCCTCCTCCATCGCCACCTGGCTGGCTCCCGCACTCATTCTCGGCGCCACCATCTTTGACACCACGCTGGTCACCATCTCACGCTCGCGCCGCGGGTTGCTTCCCTTCGCCACGCCAGGCAAGGACCACTCCGCGCATCGTTTGGCCAACCTCGGCCTCGGCCAGCGCGGCGCCGTCCTTGCGATTTATCTGATTGGCGCGTTCAGCGGCGGTGCCGCCATCCTGGTGACCTATCTTTCCAATCGAGCCGCCGCGATTGTCGGCCTTGCTGTGGTCGTCGCCATGCTCCTCGCCATCGCCTGGTTGGAGCGGGCTCCATACGAAAAACAGGAACGAAAAGTAAGCGCTTAGAATCCTCTTATCCTCAGGATCTCCGCGGAACTTTCTTTTAACGTCCGTGTTTGGTGCCCGCAGGGGTATTCGTTATAATCTTGTTCACTGTTTGCTTGCATGCCTGCCCAAGCCGTCTGGCTGGTGATGCAACGGTTCTAGCCTGCTGTCACGAACGATAGAATTCTCCTTTAACAAGGGTCGCGCAAACTGGTGGAAGACGAAGAGTTCAAGTCCCCCCGAAAAGGGGACACCGAAGACGTCGTTGTCATTGGGAGCTCGGCGGCCGGGCTGTACACCGCCGCGCGCGTTGCTCGTGGCGGCCGCCGCGTCAGCGTCCTCGAATCGAAAGCCACGCCCGATCCCGCGCAGCGCACTCTCATCGTCACCGACTATTTCAAAAATCAGATTAGCTCCGCCGCGCGCTCCAGCATTCTGAATGAAATTCGCCGCTTCGAACTCTTCACCGATGGCCGCTCCGCGCAAGTCACCCTCAAACAGCCCGACCTGATCATTGAACGTTCGCGGCTCATCCGCTCGCTCGCGGAAGAAGCCTCACAAGCCGGCGCAATGCTCCGCTACGACACCCGCTTCCTCGATCTCTCCCCGAATGCCAAAGGCCTCCACGTCCAGGTCGACCGGGGCGGCAAGCGCGAGGAGCTGCACGCCGCCAGCGTCGTCGGCGCCGATGGCGCCGCAAGCCGCGTCGCCAAGGCCGCAGGCTGGCCGCCCGTCGAAACCGTCCCGCTGGTTCAGGCTGTCGTAAAACTTCCGAAGGATTGTCCCCCGGACACCACGCGCGTCTGGTTCATTCCCGACGATACGCCCTATTTTTACTGGATGATTCCCGAATCTCCCGACCGTGCCGCGGTCGGCGTAATCGGCGAACAAGGCCGCGCAACCAAACTCCTCTTCGACCGCTTTTTGGAAAAGAAAGGTTTCGAACCGCTGGAGTGGCAGGGAGCGCGCATTCCCGTCTACAACCGCTGGGTGCCCGTGCAGCGCACCGTCGGCAACGGCGAAGTTTATCTGGTGGGCGACGCCGCGGCTCAGGTGAAAGTTTCCACCGTCGGCGGAATCGTCACCGGCTTTCGCGGAGCCTGTGGCGTCGCCGACGCGATTCTTCGAAAAAGCACGTCCGAGCTCCGTACCCTTCGCCGCGAACTTGGCACGCACTGGCTTATCCGCCGCGCCCTGCACCATTTCAAGCAAGCCGACTATTCCGAACTCGTGGACCTGCTCAATGCCTCAACCCGTGAATCTCTCGGCGAAATCAATCGTGACGAATCCACAAAGCTCCTGTGGAACGTCATTCGCCGCCAGCCGAAACTCGTTCTCCTCGGCCTCCGCGGCCTCCTCCTCGGCAGGCGATAATGGGCACAGCCTGTCTCTCCAGCGCCGATTACAGGCCGAAATGCGGCATACTGGAATTACGAACGAACGAAAGTTTGTAGTTCAGGCAAACGGCAACTGAAAAAGGAGATACGCGAGTGCGATTGACGGTAATCGGGTGTGGCTACGTTGGATTGGTGACCGGAGCGTGCCTCGCCGCGGCAGGCCACGAAGTTTTTTGCACCGACATCGATGAAAACCGCATCGATCAACTGAAAGCTGGAAAGGTTCCCATCTACGAGGAGCACCTCGGCGAAGTCCTTCAGCGCGCCGCCCGCGAAAAGAAAATCGTCTATACCTCAGATGCCGGGGAGGCCATTCGCGCGGGAGAAGTCATTTTTATTTGCGTTGGCACTCCTCCCAAAGATTCCGGCGAAGCCGATCTTTCAGCCATCGATCACGTAGCCCGCCAGATCGCCACCGAAGCCCGCAGCCCAAAACTCGTCGTGGAAAAGAGCACCGTTCCCGCTTTGACCGGAGTGCAGTTGCAAAAAGCCCTCGCCGCTTATTCTCCTGACGGCGGCAGTAAATTCCAGGTCGCTTCCAACCCGGAATTCCTCCGCGAAGGCACCGCCGTGGCCGATTTCTTTCACCCCGATCGCATCGTCGTTGGCGTCGAGGACGAAAAAAGTGCCGCTACCCTGCGCGAAATTTACAGCCCCATCCTCGAAAAGAAATTCCATTGCCCAACCCACGCCGGGAAGTGCCCCACCGGCTCCAGCGGCGTGCTCCTCGTCACCACCATCAGCAGCGCCGAACTTATCAAGCACGCCTCCAATTCTTTCCTCGCCCTGAAAATCAGTTACGCCAACGTTATCTCCGATCTCTGCGAACGCATCGGCGCCGACGTTGAGGAAGTAACCCATGCCATGGGCCTCGATCCCCGCATCGGCACGCAATTCCTTAAGGCCGGCCTGGGTTTCGGCGGTTTCTGTTTTCCGAAAGACATTCAGGCCTTCATCCATCTCTCCTCCGCGATAGGCGTCGAGTTCGACATGCTGAAGGCCGCCGAGCGCGTCAACAAACAGCGCATCGACCGCTTCTTCGAAAAAGTACACAAGGCTCTCTGGGTGATTCGCGGAAAGAAAGTTGCCGTTCTCGGCCTGGCATTCAAAGCCAACACCGACGACATCCGTTTCGCCCCCGCGCTCGAAGTCATTCGACGCCTTCTCGAGGAAGGCGCCCAGGTGCACGCCGCCGATCCGCAAGCCATCACCCGGACAAAACACTTCTTCCCAAACGTCTCTTACTTCGACGACCCCTACGAAGCATTGAAGGGCGTTGACGCCGCTCTCGTCTGCACGGAGTGGCCTGTCTATCGCGATCTCGATTGGGAAAAAGCAGGCCACCTGATGAGCCGCCGCCTGGTCATCGACGGCCGAAATCTCTACAGCAGCAAAAAAATGCAGTCTCTCGGCTTCGACTACCACTCCTTCGGCCGCTCTTGATCTGCTTTTCACACAAATTGATAACCTGTCATCCTGAGGACATCCGATGAGGATGTCCGAAGGATCTCAACTGATCTGGCTTGCAAGGTTTCAGCACTTCGGAATCAACGTTACCGCCCCTGCGCCAACTTCGCATACTGCTCTCTAAAATACTTCAAAGTGTGCCGCAGCCCCTCTTCCAGGCTCACTTTCGGCTCCCAACCCAGCAACTTCCTCGCCTTCGAAATGTCCGGCCGCCGCTGCTTCGGGTCATCTTCCGGCAACGGTTCATAAATAATCTTCGGCGCATCCGGAAACTCCGCCCGGATGCGTTCGGCAAACTCCAGAATCGTCAGTTCCGATGGATTCCCGATGTTCGTCGGAAAGTGTTCCTCCGACTGGCTCAGCCGGTAAATTCCGTCGATTAAATCCGAAACGTAGCAGAAACTTCGCGTCTGCTTTCCTTCTCCGTACACCGTCATTGGCTGCCCGCTCAGCGCCTGATACACGAAATTCGGCAGCGCCCGCCCGTCGTTCAACCGCATCCTCGGCCCATACGTATTAAAAATCCGCACGATGTGCGTGTCCGCGTGATGGTGACGGTGATACGCCATCGTCGTCGCTTCCGCGAATCGCTTCGCTTCGTCGTACACGCTTCGCGGCCCCACCGGATTCACCCGGCCCCAGTAGGATTCGCTTTGCGGCGAAACTTCCGGGTCCCCGTAGCACTCGCTCGTCGAAGCCAGCAGGTACTTCGCTTTCTTCTCCAGCGCCAGGTCCAGCGCGTTCATCGTCGCGATTGAGCCGACCTTCAGGGTCTCGATGGGATATTTCAGGTAGTCCGGCGGGCTGGCCGGCGACGCAAAATGAAAAATGTAATTCACTTCCCCTGCCACCCGGAGCGGTTCACTCACATCTTTCTTCTCGTACCGGAATTTGGAATTCCCGCCCAGGTGCGCAATGTTCGCTTCGCTGCCCGTAATCAGATTATCCAGCGCCAGCACTTCCCACCCCTCCGCCAGCAGCCGATCGCACAAGTGTGACCCAAGAAATCCAGCTCCGCCCGTGACCACAGCTCTCATTCCGCCTCCGTGCCGCTCCAAAAACCGTAAGTTTAGCCTGCCGCAAGGAACTTTAGCCAATCCGATTCCGTGAATTGCGCCAGCCGCGCCCTGCGAATCGCCACGAACTCGCGCCAACCATCACTTTGCTGCGTATAATCTCTCTATCCAAATGATCTGCGCGACCATCCTTCCCAACACCGAAGCCCGCAAGCCCCGCCTCATTTTTTCGATCATCGGCTCGCTTCTTTTTCTCTTCGTGCTCGCCTTCCTGAATCTGGGCCGCTGGCTCGACAACGAAGATCCTCCGCAAAAAGCCGCCGCCATCGCCGTCCTCAGCGGCCGCATGCCCTCCCGCGCCCTCGAAGCCGCCCGCCTTTACAACCAGGGCTATGCGCCTCAAATCTGGCTCTCCTATTCCGTCGAACCCGGCGCCACGCTCGAGAAGCTCTCCGTCCCCTACGCGGGCGAGGAATTTTACGACCGCCTGCTCCTGCTGCATCAGGGAGTTCCCGACAGCGCCATCCATATCCTCGCGCCGTCCATCGTAAATACCGCGGATGAAATGCGCACCTTCGGCCAAGCCCTTCACAAGGAAAATCTTCATCGCATTATTCTCGTCACATCCAGGGTTCACTGTCGCCGCACGAGCGTTCTTTGGAAACGTCTCTCCGCGCAAGATGGCGAGGCCATCATCCGCGGCACCCCCGATGACGAGGTTGCCCACTGGTGGAGAAACACGGGCGACGCTCTCGATGTGGTCCGTGAAATTCTTGGCTTGTTGAATGCCTGGGCGGGGCTTCCCCTGCAGCCCGCAAAATCCTGACGCCGGAATTTCCTAAAAAAAGAAAAATCGCTTTTTCTTCCGCCGCTCCACGTCCGCGGCAACCTCCGGAACATACGGCAGCGCCCTGCCCTCGAACGCCGCTCGCGGATTCTCCACCAGCAGCGCTTCCGCCAATTCCTTGCCGCGCTCTCTGGCGATCGCCTCGTAAGCAAAACGCAATTTCACCGGTCGCCGCGCCGTGTTGTGCCCGTCGCTGGAAACAAAATGAACCAACCCCTGGTCGATCCACGTCCAGGAATCGGCCTGCGCTCCGGCCCCGAACACCCCCGAAAGCGATCCCGCCGTCACCTGGGCGTAACATCCCAGCCGCACCCAACTCTGCAGCCGCTCCGGTTGCGACCTCAAAATCCCATTTCGTTCCGGATGCGTGATGATCGGCCGCAGCCCCATCAGGTGCAATTCATGCAACGTCTGGTCCATCGCCGGCGGAATCGAGAATTCATTGAACTCCACCAGTAGATAATCTTTCTGATTGATGCAAAATTGCGCCGCGTCTTTCTTCAACGCCAGCAGGTTTTCCGGGTTTAGGTGAAAGTCGCATCCCGTCGCGATCGTCAGCCGCCCATCCACCCGGCTTTGTAATTCCTCGCGTGCCGCTCGCACCTTTGCATAATCAAAGCGGTATTCGTTGCTTGCATGCGGCGTCGCCACCACACACTTGATTCCGTCGCGAATGGCGTCCTCCGCCATCGCCAATGAATCTTCGATTGTCTGGGCTCCGTCGTCGATTCCCGGCAGAATGTGGCAATGTAGATCAACCATGTGTACGTAGTATGCGTCATCCCCGCCAAGCGGAAAAGACTTGCCAGCCTCCCAGCACAAACATCAGCCCGGCGAACACCTCCGCCATCCGGCGCGGGTTTATTTTTCTCGCCAGCATCCCGCCCAGGATTCCGCCCACAAACACGCCCGGTATCAGCAGCGCTCCGGTATGCAAATCCACGTACCCCGCCTTCCAATACGCCAGGAACGCCAGCAACCCCGTGGGCGGAATCAGCGCAATCAGGCTGGTGCCCTGCGCTTTGTGCTGGCTGAAACCGAAAAGCAGGCTCAAGAGCGGCACCAGCAAAACTCCGCCGCCGATTCCCACTACCCCTGCCGCAACTCCACAAAATCCCGCAGTACAGAAAATTCCCAACGCCCGCAATCCGCTGCCATTGTGAGGCTCGGCCGCGTCCGGCTCCACGGCAACCGCGCCGGTCGTCTTCCTCCACAAGAGGGCCGCCGAAAGCATCAGGAAACACCCAAATATCATTCTCAGCACGCTCGACGGCATTGGCACCGCAATCTTTCCCCCACCGTATCCGCCGATCAGAAAACCCAGCGCGCAATAAATGCCCGCGCGCAGATCCACCTGTCCGTTTTTCCAGTATTCCCGCAGCGCTCCCAAACCGATTGGCGGCAACAAAATGAACAACGAAGTTCCCTGCGCCATGTGCTGGTCGTAGTGCAACAAGTACACCAGCGCAGGCACCAGCACCACGCCACCTCCGATTCCCAGCAACCCCACCAGCACCCCGACGGTGAGGCTCAACCCAACAATAAGCACAGTTGTCATCGTTTCAACGCTCGGCAACTCCCTATTCATCAAAAATTTAGGCGCCGCCCATCTTGCCTTCTCCTCCCGTGTCTTAGCAATCCGCTTCTCCTTGCTTGGCTCGGTACAAACCTTGAATTTCTGACAACACCTCCCCCTCCCGTTCCGGAGATTCCAGGGAAACTGCTATATTAAGAAGGCGTCCCGGCTCTCTGGCCTTCGGGCCGTCAACACCTTCTCAAGATTAGGAGCTTTTTTCACCTCATGGCTACGGATAGACGACCCGAATTCTTCAAAGGCGGCCAACTCAAAGTCGCAATTATAGGCTGTGGTTACGTCGGCCTTCCTCTCGCCCTCCGCTTCGCTGAAGCCGGCCACAAGGTCACCGGTTTCGACACCGATCCTGAAAAAGTACGCATGCTCAACGCCGGAAAATCCTACATCGAGCACATCCCGCAGACCAAAATCCAGCAGTTCGTAAACAGCCGTCACTTCAGCGCCGTCACCGATTTCTCCAAACTTGCCGAAGCCGACGCGATCATCATCTGCGTGCCAACGCCGCTAAACGAATATCGCGAACCCGACCTCAGCTACGTCGAAAACACCGCGAAATCCATCCAGCCGCATCTCGTCCGCGGCCAGCTCGTCGTTCTTGAATCCACTACCTATCCCGGCACCACCGAGGAACTCGTCCTGCCGATCCTCGAAAAGAGCGGCCTCCGCTGCCCCATCGTTACGGGCCCGGAAAATGAAAACGTCCCGCTCGATTTCTTCCTCGCGTTTTCGCCCGAACGCGAAGATCCCGGCAACAAACAGTTCGGCCTGGCGCAGATCCCCAAGGTCGTTGGCGGCATCAATCCTCCCAGCGGGCGCGCGGCGATTTCTCTCTACGGCCAGGTTGTGGCTCGTGTCGTTCCTGTCAGCACCACCCGCGCCGCGGAAATGGCCAAGCTTCTCGAAAACATCTTCCGCTGCGTCAACATCGCCCTCGTCAACGAACTGAAGCTCCTCTGCCTGCGCATGGGCGTGGACGTGTGGGAAGTCATCGACGCGGCCTCCACCAAGCCTTTCGGCTTCATGCCGTTTTATCCGGGGCCCGGCCTCGGCGGCCACTGCATCCCGGTGGACCCGTTCTATCTCTCCTGGAAAGCGCGTGAATACGATTTCTCCACCCGCTTCATCGAACTCGCCGGCGCAATCAACACTTCCATGCCCTACCACGTGGTCGATTCCGTCACCGAAGCCCTGAACCTCCACAAGAAAAGCCTCAGCGGCTCCAAAATCCTGGTCCTCGGCGTAGCTTACAAAAAAGATGTCGACGACTTGCGCGAGTCCCCCACGCTGAAAAT
>Ga0137403_10008116_pt1 | contig 11766 bp, 9 predicted proteins | sample CZOMad2_1_16fung_FD_122057 | JGI IMG/M metagenome (GOLD analysis project Ga0137403, IMG submission 122057) | Vadose zone soil fungal communities from Angelo Coast Range Reserve, California, USA - CZOMad2_1_16fungal (Hybrid Assembly) | ecosystem: Environmental > Terrestrial > Soil > Vadose zone...
TTTTAAGAAATTGCATAGGGGCAGTCTAGCACACCACCTTGCGTGAAGTATATAATCCCGCTTTAACTCCCTTTAGAATGAACACTTGTGAGAAACCAGGGGGAGGGGGTAGAGACTCTCGCGATCCGCAACGAAGATTGGCATCCCTAATCGCCGTGCGCAATTGGCATACGACGACGCGTGTATTGCCTCGCTTCCTTAGCCGCTGTTAGCGTCAGACACGGGACACCAGCCGCGCCTACCCCGAAATGCAGATCGCGTTTTTCGTTCAGGAGTTCCCATGAAATGGTCAGACAGCGGCGAAAGCCAGGACATCGAAGATCGCCGCGATGAGACAGGTGGAGGCGGAGGCTTCCAATTCGGCGGCCTGCACATCGGCATCGGCGGCGCCATCATTCTCCTGATTCTCAGCTTCGTCTTCAAAACAAATCTTTTCACCTTGCTGAGCGGTGATGGAGCAGCTTCCGGACCAGCGGAGGTCCGTCAACCCGACCCTGGGCGCAATGCTTCGGAGCGCCCGCTGGTCGCGTTCGTGTCCTTTGCGCTCGACGACACGCAGAAAACATGGACGCAGCTTCTTCCCGACCAAACCGGCAAACCCTATCGCCACGCCAAGCTCGTCTTGTTCCGTGACTCCACGCAGTCCGGATGCGGCGGAGCGCGCTCCACTACCGGGCCTTTCTATTGTCCCGAAGACGAACGGGTCTACATTGATCTCGGTTTTTTCGATGAGCTGAATCGCCGCTTCGGCGCCCCCGGCCAATTCGCGCAAGCCTATGTCGTCGCCCACGAACTCGGGCATCATGTGCAAAAATTGCTCGGCATCGAAGGCCAAGTGCACCAGATGCAGGAAAACAATTCGCGTGAAGCCAATCCCCTCTCCGTAAAACTCGAACTCCAAGCCGATTGTTTCGCCGGAATCTGGGCCCACTCCACCCAACAACGCGGCCTGCTGGAAAAGGGCGACGTTGAATCCGCACTCGGCGCCGCCTCCGCCGTCGGTGATGACCGCTTGCAAAAAAGGTCGACCGGCCATGTTAGTCCCGAGTCTTTCACGCACGGAACATCCCAGCAGCGAATGCACTGGTTCACCACCGGCCTGAACAACGGGACGGTAGCCGCCTGCAACACGTTCGGTCAGTAGCCACAATGTATTTTCTATATAACGAACCGCGGCTTGATGCTATCCACAGCGTGCGAATGCCTACGCACATCTCCGTATTGAAATGCTCGCGGTCATCGTGAGCATCTAGAGGCGTCGCGCCAAATCTGCAACATCACACGCAGACCGGCGTGACCAATGTCCGACACCTCGGACGCCAACGGAGATAGCAATGGCAAATCTTAATGGACTCAAAGTAGCGATTCTCGTTACCGACGGTTTTGAGCAAGTAGAACTTGTGGAGCCACGCAAAGCGCTCGATGCCGCAGGAGCAAAAACACAAATCGTATCGCCTAAAAACGATCGCGTGCGCGGATGGAAGTTTACCGAATGGGGCGACGAATTGCCGGTAGATGCCGCTCTCGACAAAACGCGCCCGGAAAATTTTGACGCCCTCCTGTTACCCGGCGGAGTCATCAATCCCGACAAGCTGCGCATCGAGCCAAAAGCCGTCAACTTCGTGAAATCCTTCTTCGATGCCGGCAAGCCGGTAGCCGCAATCTGCCATGGTCCATGGACCATCATCGAAGCGGGAGCCGCCCGCGGCCGCCGCATCACCTCTTGGCCCTCACTCAAGACCGATCTGCGCAACGCCGGCGCCGACTGGGTCGATCAGGAATCCGTGGTCGACGGCAATCTAGTCTCCAGCCGCAAACCCGACGATATTCCCGCCTTCAATCGCGCCATGATCGAACTCTTCGGCGGCGCGCGCGGCAAGGCCCAACACGCCACGCCGTGAAGCAGTGCATAAACTGAAGTGAAGCAGTGTGCTAAGGGGGCTGTGATGGCTACACATTCGGCAGGTTCATCTATGTGCTAAGCGCGTTCATCGATGTGTTAAGCGACCAGATCGGGCCGGCAATTGACGGGTTGCCCGCCACGCGCCTTTTGCCAATCTCTTTACGCTCATCGGCTGGTGGGCCATTTCGCGTGCTACAATTCGCGGATAAGTAGGCCCCTATGCCGGATACCGTACCCATCGTGGCGGAGACTGTGCTGGAAGTAATTTCTCCGGACGGCGCACGACGCTTTGCGCGCGTGACGCAAACGCCCTTCCTGATCGGGCGCGGTGCGGAAACCGGCAACCATCTGCAACTCTCTGATCGCCGAATTTCGCGCACCTGCGCGGCAATCGTCGTCGAGGCCAACAAGCACTACATTGAAGATCGCGGCCAGCGCCGCGGCCTTTTCGTCAACGGCCAAAAAGTGGAAAGCCGCGAGTTGCAAGATGGCGACATCATCAGCTTCGGCGTCGAGGACTCCTACGAAATCATCTACCGCTCCGCAGCCCACGCGGCCGAGCAATCCATTCCTAACCTCCTGACCCGCATGGAACACATCACGGGCTCCGACATCGTGGCCAGCGCCGGCGCCCGTCTCAGCAAGCTCGATCAACTCCTCGCGGCCACTGCGCTCCTGCATTCACAGCTTCCGCTCGACGAAGTGCTGGGCATGATGCTCGATCACGCCGTTTCCGTGATGGACGCCGATCGCGGTGTGCTGCTGGAAGCCGACGACAAGGGCGCCCTACACGTCCGCTTGGCGCGGCGCAGCGGTGGCTTGCGCCTGCCACCGGAAAGCCTGGCCCCCAGCCAGACCGCGATACAACTCGCCCTGCGCAAGCGGGAAGCGGTCATCACCGAAGATCTCGCGCAGGCCGAAATGGATTTGCAAGCTGCGCAGAGCATCGTCGCGCAACGTCTCCGCGCCGTAGTGGTAATTCCGCTTTACGCGTTTTCGCACGCCAAGACCACAGAATCCATCGTCAGCCTCCAGCAAGGGCAATTTCTCGGCGTCCTCTATCTGGATTCGCGGCGCCCCGCCGCTTTTTCCAAACTCGACCGGCAATTGCTCGACGCTTTCACCGATCAGGCCGCCAGCATTCTGGACAACGCGCGCTTGGTGGCGCGTGAACGCGAGCGCCAGCGCCTCGAAGAGCAGATCAACATCGCCCGCGACATTCAGCAAGCCCTGCTGCCGCGCAACTTCCGGGATTATCCGCATCTCTCCGTGACTGGTTGCAATTTCCCGTGCCTGTCCGTGGGAGGCGATTACTTCGACGTGTTTCCGCTCGGCGAAAATCGCACTGCATTTTTGATCGCCGACGTTTCCGGCAAAGGCTTGGGCGCCGCGCTACTGACCACCATGCTGCAGGGCGTTCTCTCTGGCATGACCTTGGGCACCGATCCAGCTCGACTGTTCAATCACCTGAATACTTTTTTGTGCGATCACGCGGAAGTCGGCCGATACGCGACGATGTTCTTCGGAATCTTGGACGAGAACGGCGGCCTCGAATACATCAATGCTGGCCATCCCTCGCCAATTTTGATCCGTCAAAACGGCAGCGCGGAAGAGGCGTTCACCGAAGGCTCCTTTCCCGTAGGTTTGGTGCCGCACGCCGAATACTTCACCGCCGCCGTAAAGTTGGAACCAGGTGACACCCTCGTGCTCTTTAGCGATGGCGTAACCGAAGCCATGGACCCCAAGGAAGATTTTTTTGGGATACCTCGGTTGGTGCAATTGCTCACCGGCCAGAACGACACTCCGCTCGACGAACTGCAAAAGCTGCTGCTCGAAGCCGTGGAAAACTTCTCGCGTGGCGCCAGCCAGGCCGACGATCTAACCTTATTGCTGGTGCGCTATCGCACCGCTGCAACATCAGTAGAGACGGAATTCCCGCGAACAACAACGTCCGCGTCAGCCGGCTGACATCTTCTTTTCCTGGTAGCTCCGCCAAGTGGTTCTGCATCAAATGTTTGCTTGACAGTTTGTGGTTGAAGTTCTATGAATGAGTTTACGCGAGACGCTGCCCCTCTTGTTCTGCTCGCGGATTGAGGCCCCCCGATGAATCCTTCACGTCGCGACTTCCTGAAATACACAGCGGTGGGCGGCGCAGCGGCTGCGGTCTTTGGATTCGACCTCCAGCCCGCCTATGCGCAATTGCGCACCCTGAAAATCGCGCGCGCAACTGAAACGCGTTCTACCTGCCCGTACTGCGCGGTGGGCTGCGGCACTATCATTTACACAATCGGCGACCGCGCGAAGAATGTGACCGCGCAAGTGGTGCACGTCGAGGGCGATCCCGATCATCCGACGAACCGTGGCACGCTGTGCCCCAAGGGCTCTTCGTTGCAGCAAGAGATCATGAACGACCGGCGCTTGCTGAAGCCGCAAGTGCGGCGGCCGGGTGGCACCGAATGGCAGGACATTTCGTGGGACGAGGCGATCAACGAAATCGCGGCGCGCGTGAAAAAAACGCGCGATGACACTTTCGTCCAGAAGGATGCGGCAGGACACACGGTAAACCGGTGCGAATCGGTTGCATGGATTGGCGGCTGTACCGACACCAATGAGTTTAACTATTTAGTTGTGAAAGCGATGCACGCCCTGGGGGTCGTGCATCTCGAAAATCAGGCCAGGGTTTGACACGGCCCTACGGTCTCAAGTTTGGGACCAACGTTTGGGCGGGGCGCAATGACCAATGGCTGGGTCGATATGAAAAATACCGACATGATGCTCATCATGGGCGGTAATCCAGCGGAAAACCATCCCTGCGGATTCAAGTGGCCGGTCGAAGCGAAACGCACGCGCAACGCGAAAATGATCGTGGTGGATCCGCGATTCACGCGAACCGCCGCGGTGGCTGACCTGCACTGCCAGATTCGCGCTGGGTCGGACATCGCGTTCCTCGGCGGCGTGATTCGCTATGCCATCGAGAACAACCGCATCGCCAAAGATTATCTGATCAACTACACGAACGCGGCCTTCGTCGTGCAAAAAGATTTTAAGATGCCGGCAGATCTCGATGGCGTTTTCTCCGGGTTCGACGCCACGTCGCAGACCTATAACAAGGCCACATGGAATTATCAAGGCGGGGGAGGCGGAGCGCGGAAGGATGCGGTGACCAATTACGCGCTGGGGGCCGCAGCGCACCCGCCGAGCAGCGGCACGCCACCAACGCCGCCTTTACCGGCGAATGTTGATTTTGACCTGACCCTGCAGAATCCCAATTGCGTGTTTCAACTACTGAAGAAGCATTACTCGCGCTATACGCCGGAGATGGTCGAGCGCATCACCGGGATTCCCAAAGAGCAATTTCTCAAGGCTGCCGACCTCTATACCTCGATTCGCAAAGACGGCGACATGAAGAAGGCGAGCACGATCATTTACGCCGTCGGATGGACGCAACACTCGTTTGGCACGCAAATCATACGCACAGCAGCGATTTTGCAACTAGTGCTTGGCAACGTTGGCCGCGCGGGCGGCGGCGTCAACGCGCTACGCGGGCACTCCAACATTCAGGGCGCCACAGACATGGCCGGCCTCTTCGATAATTTGCCCGGGTATATAAAGGTTCCGACGCCCGCGGACACTTCCTTCGACGCCTGGATGAAACGGATTACGCCAACTCCGTCGAAGCCAGCTCCGTGGGATTCGTTTAATTACTACAGCAACACACCGAAATTCGCGGCCAGCTATCTAAAAGCGCTCTATGGCGACGCGGCCACTAAACAGAACGGCTGGGCCTTCGACTATCTGCCGAAAGTGGATCGTAACTATTCGTGGGTGCAGATGTGGGACGACATGTACAACGGGACAGTCAAAGGCATGCTTGCCTTTGGCATGAACGGCGTAGCCATTGGCCCCAACTCCAAGAAAAACATTGATGCGTTGAAAAAAGCGGACTTCCTGGTGGTCGGGGAAATCTATCCGGATGAAACCAGCGAGTTCTGGAAATCTCCCGGGATTACCACTGACGAAATGAAACAGATTCAAACGACGGTGTATCGTTTGCCTTGCGCGGGATTTGCCGAGAAGGACGGCACGTTCACCAATTCCGCGCGCTGGGTGCTATGGAAGAACACGGCGATGCCAATGCCCGGAGATGCCCGGCTGGACCAAGCCATCGTGGCGCAAATTTTTCTGAAGATTCGTGAGCTGTACAAGAGGGATGGCGGCAAGTTCCCCGATCCGATCCTGAACCTGACTTGGAATTACAGCAACCCGTCGAGCCCGCCTCTGTTTGAAGTCTTGAAGGAAATTAACGGGAAGGCGCTGGCGGATCTAGAGGATCCCGCGACGAAGCAGCAAATCAAGGCTGGCCAGCAGCTTCCCGGCTTTGCCTGGTTGAAAGACGACGGTACGACGTCCTGCGGCAACTGGATTTACTCGGGTTGCTTCACCGAAGGGGGCAATCAGACCTCGCGGCGCGATCCCTCCGATCCTTCGGGTCTGGGTGTGCATCCGGGATGGGGCTGGTCCTGGCCTGCAAATCGCCGCGTGCTCTACAATCGCGCGTCGTGCGATGTGGACGGCAAGCCCTGGGATCCAACCCGAAAACAAGTCTGGTGGAACGAAGGCCAGCAAAAGTGGGTTGGCAACGACGTGCCCGACTTCAAGGTCGACTCCAAGCCGAAAGATCACATGGGCCCGTTCATCATGAATCCCGAGGGCGTGGGGCGGATTTTTGCGCCGCTCGCGGCTTTTGCCGATGGACCGTTCCCGGAACACTACGAGCCAATAGAAAGCCCGGTGGATAACGTGCTGCATCCGCAGCAGACGCACAATCCGGTGGTGAAGCGTTTCAAAACGCCGGAGGATAAATATGCAACGCCCAAGGACGGTTACACAGTTGTGTGCACGACCTATCGCCTGACAGAGCTTTATCACTACTGGACGAAGAACAATCCGATGAACGTGCAACTTATACCTGAGCCGTTTGTCGAGATTTCGGTGGAGATGGCCAATGAAATGGGCTTCACCGGCGGCGAAAAAATAAAGGTGTCGAGCATCCGCGGAACTTACATAGCCAAAGCCATGGTTACCAAGCGCATCAAGCCGTTGATGATCGACGGCAAAAAAGTCTACCCGATCGGCCTCCCGATTCATCAAGGCTATCGGGGAATCGCCGAGGACGAGGGCAAGGATGCCAGAACGCTGGCAAACCTTCTCACCCCGACGGTCGTCGACCCGAACGCCTACACGCCAGAGTTCAAGGGCTTCCTGGTTAAGGTAGAGAAAGCCTAGGTGCGCTGATGAGCCAGGAAACTCTACGCATACAAAAAATTTCGGCTCACGCTGGCTCGATTCCCGGCGAGGGCACGCAGCGGGAATTCCAGGTCTGCAAGCTGATCGACACCACGACTTGCATCGGCTGCAAGGCGTGCGAAGTGGCCTGCATGGAATGGAACGATCTGCCCTTTGGGGAGACCGTTTTCGATAACACTTACCAGACCATGCCGGAGACGCGGTGGAACTACTGGAACCTGATCCTTTTCAACGAACACGAGAGAGACGACGGCACGCTGATGTGGCTGATGCGCAAGAATCAATGCATGCACTGCGCCGACCCAGGATGTCTCGACGCGTGCCCGTCCGATGGCGCCATCGTCCAATACACCAACGGCATCGTCGATTTTCAACAGGAGCACTGCATCGGCTGCGGTTACTGCATTACCGGCTGCCCGTTCAACATTCCCAAATTCAATCCGGAAACCAAGCGCGTGTACAAGTGCACGCTCTGTGCCGACCGCGTGGGCGAAGGGCTGGAGCCGGCATGCATCAAATCGTGCCCAACAGGGTGCTTGCATTTTGGCAGCAAGGACGACATGAAGTTCCTTGCGGAGACACGCGCCAAGCAACTTCGCGATCATTACAATTTTTCCAATGCGGGCGTGTACGACCCGCCGGGCGTCGGCGGCACGGGCGTAATCTATGTGCTGCACGACGCGTCCGAGCCGGAAAATTATGGCGGACTGCCGAAAAATCCGCGCGTGCCGTTGACCGTGAAACTATGGAAGGGCCCGCTCAAGTGGCTTGGAAATGTGGCCATGGTTGGCGGCCTGATTGGATTGTTCGTGCACTATTTGCGCTTTGGGCCGAAGTCGCGCGAAGAGGAATTTGAGAAAAAACACGAGGGAGAACAGCCGTGAGCGCCGCGGAATATCGTGAACATCCGTCGCAACCCGTTCCTCCAGGCCGCATCCTTCGCTACGGTTTCCGGGAGCGCCTCACGCACTGGCTCGCCGGATTTTCTTACCTCTATTTACTTTTGACCGGCTTGGCCTTCTGGTCGCCGTGGCTTTTCTGGCTGGCCATCGCGCTCGGGGGCGGCCAGGTTTCGCGCATGTTGCATCCGTGGATTGGCCTCCTCTTTATCATTGCCGTCGTGCAGATGTTCTTTCTGTGGGCATCGCAGATGGGGATCACCGACAACGACCGTGCCTGGTTCCGCTCCGTGGGCCATTACATCCGCAACGAAGACGAAGCGATGCCGCCGGTCGGCCGCTACAACGCCGGACAAAAGCTTCTCTTCTGGGGATTCTTTTTCTGCGGCATTCTTTTGTTTCTCAGCGGCCTGGTCTTGTGGTTTCCGGAATATATCCCCTGGAGTCTTCGTTGGTTCCGGTACATCGCCGTTATAGTCCACGCTTCCACCGCGCTGCTCACCATTGGCCTGTTCATGATTCACGTCTACATGGGCGTTTTCGCGGAGCGCGGGGCCTTGGACTCTGTCATTTATGGCGACGTAACCGAAGACTTTGCGAAGCGCTTCCACCCTGCCTGGTATAAAGAATTGATTGGATCGGCTCCTCGCCGGAAATGAAGGCCGCACAAGCTGTAGCAGCCGAGTACGACGCGCGGATTCGCCGCGCGGAGTATCTCGCTTCCGCTCATCCCTTCGCCGCGGAGGTTCTGCGTTTTTATTCGCGGCTCGCGGAGTTCCAAAAAATATTCTCCGCCGAAATCAAGGGCGACGTGGGCACCGGATTGTCGAGCCGGAAGCTCGGCTCCGATCGCGCCAGGTCTCTCCCCTTTGATTCCATCAATGTTCTCCCGCGGCTGACCACATTCCTGGCCTTGCTCGCAGAAACCGCGCCGCCCGCTTTGGCCGCTGCGGCTCGGCAAATCTCTCGTCTCGACGCCGGCTCGCAGCGCGCATTGCTGTCGGCTTACTGGGAACTGGGCGGAAGCGATCAACTGCTTGGCCCCTTCGCGCTGTTTGTTCCGCGCGCTTTCATCCAGCCGATTACAGAACTCTTCGCTTCTCGAATAACCGCGGCTCCTGCTTTGAGCACCCAGCACGCTTGCCCGCTTTGCGGCGGGCTGCCGCTGCTCGGCGTTCTGCGGCCCGAAGGCGATGGCGGCAAGCGGCGGATGTTGTGCTCGTTTTGTTCACAGGAATGGGATTTTCGCAGGATTTACTGCCCAAACTGCGGCGAGGAAGACGAAAAGAAATTGCCTGTGTACGTCGCGGAGCAGTTTCCGCACATTCGCGTGGAAGCCTGCGACACTTGCAAGATATACGTTCGGACCATCGATTTGACGAAGGACGGAAACGCGGTGCCGGTTGTGGACGACTTGGCCGCAATCCCGCTCTCGCTGTGGACGCAGGAACGCGGCTACACCCGGATGCAGCCGAATCTGTTGGGAACTTAGCGCGCTAGAAAATCCCGGTCTTACGGCTTCGCCGCATCTGTTTGCGAAACCGCTTGAGTGTTGGAAGGTGCGGGCGCGGCAAAGCTCGCTGCCTTCAGATGCAGATCTCCATCGACGTACGCGGTAATCTCGGTGTCCTTGGTCATGGTGACATCCTTGCCGCGCACGAGCGAAATACCCAAGCCGCCTTTTTGATCGCTAGGCTGGTCCGCGCCAAAGGAGCGCAAGGCAATCTTTTCGTTGTTGGCCAGCAGCACCGACGCGACGCTCACATTTAGCTTGCCAGCTTTACCCATGCGCTTCTTGGGCTCCGCTTCCGTGACCGCGCCGACCGCCGGCGCTCCCTTGGAAATAATCGTGAGGCCGCCAACGACGACGTCTTGCGCGACCTCAAAATTCACTTCTTCGCCGACGTGCGCGGTTGCCGAAGACAGTTCGCGGCCCAGTTTCAAGTGGACGGGGGTCTGATTGCGCACGAGTATTTCCTGGGGCGAAGGAGCGAGGCGCGCAGCCGCGGCCATTCGCGCCGGATTATCGTAATGGGTCAGCTCTCGTTTCTCGGGCGCTGTTGGCGCCTTGAACGTTGCTCCCGGTTTCAGGAAACCTACGTTGCTCAGCGGAACAAAACCTTCATCGCCGGTGTCCGTTCGAACGCGAACAAAGGTATCCGAGCGGTCGAGCACCGTCACTCGCTGTCCGCACTTCAGCGTAGTGCTGATGTCCATCGTGGCCAAGGAACTATAAAGGTAGGCGTAGCCTTCCTGCCGCGCGCACTGAATCTGGCCAAGTTTCTGTGCGCGGCAAGTAAGCGGCAAAAGAAAGCAAACAGCCAGCGAAATCAACGTAGCGCTACGCTTCATGGTTCACCTGTAAACGTGGAATTTTCGACACCTCCATACCAACGCAAAGGACCGCGCGCAGCAATAGCCCGTCCTTGCAACGGTATATAAAAAGGTACTTGGCCATTTGGAGTGCGGCGGTGTTGTCGCCGCTTTTACGGTCGATTGGGTGGAGGATGGTTGGGAAACGATAGCCCTGCCTTTATTCCGGGCGACGCAGAGATTGCAGATCAATCCCCAATTGCTGGCACTTCTTGTAAAGGTGGCTGCGCTCCAAACCCAACGCGCGGGCCACATTGGTCATGTGAAAATTGTGGCGGCGAATTTCCACCAGCAGCACTTCCTTCTCAAATGCTTCGGTCCTCTCGGCAAGCGTTCCAGAAGATCCCGGCTCAGTATTTCCAGCTGGCGTCGCGGCGGCGCCGCTCGCGCTCGGCAAAATCATCCGGACGTCCGCGCCGCTCACCGGGCCTTCTCCCGCCAGGAGTACGAGGCGCTCCACTACATTGCGGAGTTCGCGCACATTTCCCGGCCAACCGTAGCGCCGCAGCTCTGCAATCGCATCGTCGGTGAAAATTTTCTCTTTCCACGCGTTTTGCGCGGCCACTTGCCTTGCGAAATGGCCGACCAGCGACGGGAAATCCTCCGGCCGCTCGCGCAATGGCGGAAGCGGCAACGGAAAGACATACACGCGATGAAACAGATCGCGGCGGAACGCATTCTGCTTCACCAGTTCCTCCAGATTGCGGTGCGTCGCCACCAGCACGCGCACGTTCACGCGAATGGGCTTGTCTCCGCCCACTCGTTCGACCTCGCCCTCTTCCAACACTCGCAGCAATTTCGCCTGCATGGCCACGGGCATGTCGCCGATCTCATCGAGGAAAAGTGTGCCGCCGTCGGCCTGCTCGAATTTCCCGGCGTGCTTCGCGGCCGCTCCGGTGAATGCGCCTTTCTCGTGGCCAAATAGCTCGGACTCGATCAATTCCGCCGGTACCGCCGCGCAGTTCAGCGTTACAAACGCATTTTCGCGCCGGGGCGATTTTTCATGGATCGCTCGCGCGACTAATTCCTTTCCTGTTCCGGTCTCGCCCAGAATGCAGACGCGTGTTTCGCTCGCCGCTACCCGTTCAATTTGCGCTGTGAGCCGAGCCATGGCCGCGCCTGATCCAATCAGCTCGTGCTTGCCGAGGCGTTGGCGAAGCTCGCGATTTTCGTCTTCGAGCCGTGTTAAACGAAGCGCATTTTCTACGGTGAGCAGCAATTTGTCCGTGGAAAGCGGCTTTTCCAGAAAATCCAGGGCGCCCAGCTTGGTCGCGCGCACCGCCA
>Ga0137403_10008117_pt1 | contig 11766 bp, 9 predicted proteins | sample CZOMad2_1_16fung_FD_122057 | JGI IMG/M metagenome (GOLD analysis project Ga0137403, IMG submission 122057) | Vadose zone soil fungal communities from Angelo Coast Range Reserve, California, USA - CZOMad2_1_16fungal (Hybrid Assembly) | ecosystem: Environmental > Terrestrial > Soil > Vadose zone...
AACTCCCATTGGTAACACGCCCACGCCGTATTTCCGTTCACCTTAATATAGGTGTTGCTGCGATCCATGCGTACCTGCTGCATCTTCGATCGTTGTAGTTTGTAGAGAGCTTCGTACGTCGCCCAACCCATGATTGGCGGCGCCCAGCCACCATTGACCACCGAGACCTCGTCCGAATAATTCTTGTGCATGCGCGCGGAGTCTCCGATCTGCCAAGCCCCCAGCACTTCTGAAATCATGTAGTCAATCTGCTGTTCGTCCGTCAGCGGCACCACTGGATTCGCGCTGTTGTTGTCCACCACTGCTGGAGCGTCCTTTTTCTTCTTCTTGTCTTTCTGCTGCTGCGCATAGGAAGAGCTCGCGCAAAGCACCAGCGTGGCAGCAATCCACAACAAAGCACAGATCCGCAACAGGTTGCGGCGGGCATGGACGCAATTCATGAAACGCACCTCAGGGAATCGTTCTGCGAAGAGGTTATTTACTCCGCCCAAGAATCGTACTTCTATTCCGCATCATTGCGAGCGCGAAGCGCTGAGCAGGTTCACAAAGAGGCGATAGGCTCCCGGCACTCCTTCCGGCAACTGGCGGAAGAACGCCAGGCCGGTGTAAATGTAAGTGCCTTTGCCGTACTTGGTGTAAACCAGTCCGCCGTTCAAATCCTTTTCACCGGGATCGTGCATGGAGAGCAGCGGCGTATATTTCGGATCGAATTCTGTCCAGTAGTAAAGTCCGCGCTCCTGCACCCAACCGTCAAAATCCCTCGTCGTGATTTTATTGGGCTTGTTGAGCAGCGGGTCATCCGGCTTCAGGAATGTGACAGCAGCTGTTTCGTCGGTGATGCGTGGCAGCGGCTCGCCCGGCTTGCTGGCAATTTGTGCGGAGTACGGCGCGTAATTTTTCCCGGCCCATGCAAAGTCTCGCTCGTACTGCACGAGCATGGTCCCACCGTTCGAAACGTAGTCGAATAATCGTTGGTTCGCACCTGGCAGATCGCTGCGTAATTCATACGCGCGAACGCCGACGACGATCGCGTCGAATTTGGACAAATCACCGAACGCCAGCGCCGCGGGATCGATCATATCCACTTGGATGCCCAGCATTTTCAACGCGTCCGGCACTGGTTCGCTTTCCGCCGTGATGTAGCCGATGCGTAGATTTTTCGGCACGTTGATCTCGAATGCGTGCACCAAGCATTGCGCGGGTTCTTCCCACAAAAGCGTTGGCATGGACGGCAGTGGCTCAATCGAGGTCGTAAACTTTTCCTCACCGCGCTTGGCGTAGGCGTTGATGGTCAAATTTCCTTCCGGCAATTGCGCCGGCGGGGTGACATGCACTTTCGCATAACGATCACCAACGCCATCGAATTTCACTTCTGTTGCATCGCTGATTTTCCATCCGCCCGGCGCGTCCAAACCCACACTCACCGTCGCCGGTTTGCTCGAATAGGAATGCACTCGTAGCAGCACATCAAAATCGTGCTGCTGCCCGGGTAGAATTTCGATCGACTGTTTCGGCTCGACCGCCAGTGAGTACGAAGGCACAATCTGCAACGGCACCAGGTCCGCGTGAGTCGAATTAGCATCAAAGAACTTCACTGGCTCGCGGTGCAGATACTCGTGCCCCGCGAGCCGGAATCGGATCCACACCTCTGCAAGAGGACCCGGCGACGCAGCATTTTGGTACTGAGAATCCGGCGACGAAAGGCTTCCGATCAGGCCGCCCGGTGACTTGGCATCGCTCTGCACCTGAATCATAAATGTTTGCTCCTTATCCACATCGCCTTCTCTTTTGCTCTGATTCAGCGTGGAAATGGACACGAATTTGGATTCGCCGATTTTGCAGGCGGCCTCCGGGCGGCATCGCGCATGTGCCAAAACGTGGAATTCTTCGCCTGCCGCCACATGATTGCGGTCCGCAAGTGCGCTGACGTCCAAGCCCGCGACCAGTGTGGCAGCTTTGTCGATTCGCGAACTCGCCGCGGTGCGATCAAGTAACTGCTCCCAGGCCTCTTCCTTTTGCGAAAACGGCGTCGGTCCGCATTTCTTTGGAGCGTCATCCAACAAAGCTGCCGCATGGCTGATTTTTTCGCCTGCACGCTTCCAGTCGAGTTGCAAAACGGCACCACGCGAGCTCTCGAGATCCCGGTCCGCGAGTTCAATCGGGGTGCAACCTTTGAATCGTTCCGCAATCGTCACAGCCAATGATTTCGGATCGAAAGGCCTTCCGTCTTCCCGGTGCACCGCTATGGGCCGCTGTAGAAACGTCGAACCTAGAAACAAAGTGATCCCCTGGGTGCGATGATTTGCAAATGCATCGATTCCAAGCTGCCGCCACGTGCGTCCGTAGGTGGAAGAAATTTCGTCCAGAGGAAGGACGTAGCCCCGCGGTTGTTCGCTGCCGCGCTCCAAATCCAGCACTTGCGACGTCGTCCAGGGCCCGCAATCCTCACAACTCGTTTTTGTTTTGTACGATTCATCCGCGGCAAGCTGTACCGCCCTAGGCGTCAGGATTCCCGCTGCTTGATGGTGTCCGTGACCGCCGTGCACGCCTCCCCAGTTATTGATGATGATGTTGGGCCGGAAATCGCGAATTAGATACACCATGTCGTCCAGCACCTGGTCGCCCCAGATTTTTTCTGTTTCCTGCGGTGTCTTTGAATATCCGAAATCCTTCGCGCTGGTGAAATAAAGTTTCACGCCGTAACCGCGTGTGGCGGCCAACAACTCCTGCGTTCGAATCAACCCGAGTTGTGGAGCCTGCTCCGGTCCAAGGACGTTTTGTCCGCCTTCGCCGCGGGTCAAGGAAAGCAGCGCCACATCGGCATGCAGTCCGCGCGCCAGGTACGTCAGCACCGCGCCACTTTCATCGTCCGGATGCGCCGTTATATAGAGGATGCGCGTAGTCACGCGAGCACTGTCGATGGCGTCGATCGTTTCCGGCAAGCCGCGCCCGGTTCCCGGCGACGAAGCAATCTGTGCCCGCAAAGCACCGCAAGCGAGCGTCACCATCCCTGTCACCAATAACATTGCGCGGCGAATTTTCAACACTTCCTCCAGGTTCGAGTCCAGGAAAGTCATTTACAACTGTTAAGGCGCCGCTTCGATTGACGTTGCGGCTGCACCGCTAATTTGATTCTTCTCGAACGGCCATTGTTTCATCGTTGCCGTCCAAACCAGAAACGCCAGCACACCCAGTGCGATCTCCAGCAATCCCCATTTGCGCGCTGCGCCAGTGTGCCAGAAGAGCCAGGCCCAGCCGACCATGGTCAAAACTGCCGGCAAAGGGTACAACCACATTTTGAATGGCAACCGCTCCGTTCCCAATCGTTTTCGCAATAACATCACGCCCACGGCCTGCCCGATAAACTGCACGATCAGCCGTACCGCCAGAATTCCGGCGATAGAGGTTTCCAGATCCAGCTTGATGCTGAAGAAAAATGCCAGCGTGCCCAGCGCCAGCAGAGAAATATGCGGAAACTTCTTGGTCGGATGCAGGCGGCCGAAAATCGCGAAGAAATTCCCATCCAGCGCCGCCGAATACGGCACCCGCAAATATCCCAACAACACCGAGAACACCGACGCCAGCGCGATCCACAACACCATTCCTGTCGCCACAGATGCCGCGGTGTGTCCGTACAGCCGCTCCACGAACGTGCTAACGATGAATTTCGAATTTTGCGCTTCGCGCCACGGGATCACTCCCAAAATGCTCGTCTGCATCGCCAGGTACAGCACAGTGATGCCTAGCACCGACAAAAAGATTCCGCGCGGAATGTTTTTCTCCGGCTCGCGTATTTCGCCGCCCAGATTGCAGATATTGTAATAACCCCAGTAGCTGTAGATGGTGCTCACCATCGCCGAGCCCAGCCCCGCGAACCATAAAGACGAAAGCGAAAACGCATTGGGCGGAAAATCAAATGCCATTTTCGCGTTGAAGTGCGTCATCCCTCCCCAAATCAGCCATAGCAGGGTTGCGATCACTCCGGCCCACAAAAATAGAGAAATTTTACCGATCGTGGTGATGCGCCGATACAGCAGGATTACCAGCAAAATCACTAGGCCGCCGGAGGTCGCCTTTGCTCCCCATTTTGAAAGCGGATGCAGGTAACCAACATAATGCGTGAAACCGATGGAAGCCGAAGCGATCGATAGCGGCGCCTGCACAAACGTCTGCCACACAAACAGAAACGACATCAGACGCCCCCAGCGCAGTGGTCCGTATGCTTCACGCAAAAAAACGTAGGAACCGCCGGCCTTCGGCATCGCCGCGCCAAGCTCCGACCATACGAAGGCGTCCAGTGTCGCAAGCACCGCCCCCGCCAGCCACGCCAACAGCGCTTGCGGGCCGCCCATTTTCTGGATCACGATTCCGCTCACAACGAACGGGCCGATCCCAACGATCTCGATCATGTTGAGCGCGACTGCTTCCTTCAGTCCCAGTCCGCGCTCTAACCCATCACTGCTTTCGTGGTTAGGCGGAACACTGGCTTGTTCGCCGTCACACGCTAACTTGTTTTCGTCCGCTCCCATCGCGTCGCTGAGAATAGCAGTTGCCCGCTGTCCCGGCACCATTCAATTGCCCGTTTCACATGCGCACAGGGAATCGAATGCTTTCGGGCATGCATCAAATGAACGTTCAGACCGACTCCATTCCTTATCTTCTTTGTAACTTGAAAAGAGCCTCGCCGCCGTTTCTTCATTGGGGACCGCTGTGTGCTGGCCGCAGCCGCCGAAGACATCATCCGCCGCCTCATTGACCTTTGCCCTCTCTCAATGAAATGATAGTCCGGCAAGCTTTAAGAGATGAGCGCGTCACGGGGAGAGCTGGCTCTACCCAGCGGCCACTTTGTGATCGCAAAGCGGTCAATTTTTGTGTGACCGCGAAGCGGTCAACGCGCCAAGCCGTTCATGCATCTGACCTCAGCAGTTGACCGCTTCGCGGTCACAGTGGACTTGGTCTGGCTCAGCGGATTCCCGCAGCACGCCGTGGACATTACAGGTGTGGCTTACTTGCAGCCCGGGCCATATAGGGCTGCGGGCTCTACTGGCAGCCCGCCCATATAAAGGGAGTTCTCATGAAGCGGTTTGGGGCAGTGTGCGTCCTTGCGTTCCTGGGGATTTTTTTGATCGCCGGATGCAATGATTACGGCAACACATTTCAAGGAAATACTGGCGCTAGCCTCACTGCCATCTCGCCTTCCATCGTCAGCGCTTGCACTACCAATTGTTCCGATCTGACGATCACTCTCTTTGGCGGACCGTTCGTTACCCAAACCGTAGCCCAATGGAACGGCAACAATCTCGCCACAACTCCCACTCTTGATGCGAATTCCAACGTCATAAATCTCAAGGCTGTTGTCCCGAAAGCGCTGATCGCCAACCCCGGTAAAGCTAATATCAACACTCTGAGCCCGCATTCCGGCAGCCAGAACAACGGCCTGTCGAACACCCTGGCTTTCATCATCAATCCACCGCCCAATCCTCTTCCTTTAGTCTCTTCGATTGCGCCGGGTTCTGCTGCTCCTGGCAGTTCTGGCGTCACGCTGACGATTTCCGGACCTTCTACGGGCGGCACTTTTATCCCTACATCCGATCCCACTGGCGGCTCCACCGTAAACTGGAACGCGAACGGCGCCCAGATCCCCCTGACTGTCACCAGCGTCACCGCCACACAGATTCAGGCCACCATTCCTGCCTCACTGCTTGCGACGCAAACATGTGCACTGGTTTCCGTTTTTAATCCGCCAGCCATTCCTACTGTTCCACCGAGCGGAGTAGGCAATCCCTTCAGTGGCGGCGGTGGCACCAGCTTCAATACGCCGGGCTTTGCCGTTTCCACCGACCCTGCTTTCATTGCCAGTTGCAATGCCACTGGCGTGAACCCGGCGGCCGCAAGAACTTCCAGCATCACTGCTGCCGAAGAAACCCCCGCTCTCGGACTCGATGGCCGCTACGTCGTCTATACCGCCACGCAAAACGGCCACACACAAATTTTCCTGCGGGATACTTGCACCGGCGCCCCGTCCGGTTGCCAGTCCCAGACCACTCTGCTCTCTGCCGCCAGTGACGGCACACCAGGCAACGCCGACAGCAATACTCCATCCGCAAGCACTGACGGCCGCTTCGTGGCCTTCAGCTCCGCCGCCACTAATCTCGTCGCCAACGCACCGTCAGGCCGCCAGATTTATTTGCGCGACACTTGCGCCGGCGCCGCAACCCAGTGCACTCCTCAAACCACGCTTATTTCCACCGACGAATCCGGCTTACTCTCCGGCAACGATAATCTGCTGCCTTCGATCAGTTCTTCCGGCCGCTTCGTCGCATTTCTTTCCGTCACCTCTTCGAAGTACGCTGCGAAGTCCGCGGGCAATCCAAACAGTGGTTACCGCCAGGTCTTTCTCCGCGACACCTGTTTTGGCGCTACCAGTTCCTGCACACCCGCCACCACGCGTATCTCACTCGTTCCCGGCGACGCTAGTTCTCTGCAAAGCAAACCCGCCGGCCCAGCCATTTCCAGTTCCGCCCAAGCCGTAGCCGTCTCCACCGCCACCACTCCCACTCTTTTCACCCGCACCATCCCCATCGATGACCGCGTCTTCCTGGCCCTAACCAACTCCACCCAAAAATAGTCTCGCTGTTCGTGTTTTTGTGGCGACTACCTTTAGGTAGCCATCTGGTCCTTCCTTTTGTAGAGGCCGCCTTCCGAGGCGGGCTCTACTTGTTTCTTTGCACGGCAAAAAAAAGGACGCTGACTGCGTCCGTTTTTCCCCTCATTACATCATTACTTCCTTACGCCTTTATTTCTTGTCCGATTCCAAATACTTCTCCGGTATCGGATTCCCCGGCCGCTCCGCATCCCAATAAATTTCCACGCACCACCACCGCTCGCCATCATAAAAAAATTCCATGCTATTGATCCCGCGATCAATCGGTTTCCCATCCTTGATCTCGCGCGACTCGTAGGTCGAATAAATATGGGTCATCGCGCCATACGAATCCGCCTTTCGGCTCAACTCATGTTCGAAAAATCCGTGTTCCAGAAAATATTTCCCGGCCCGCGCCGCATAGCCCGCCGGTGTCATCACCGCCAGATCCGGTTTTCCGCCTTCCTTGGGCACCCGCACGGCAATCAGCCGCGCATCCTTTGTAAACAGCGAATTAAACCGGTTCCAGTCCCGCGCTCCCGGCGGCCCGGAAATCACATCATAAATAGCTCTAACCATCGCATCCAGGCTCTGCACATCCTTGGGATTCGCCACCGCCGTCGCGGCGGTTGTTTGCGGATTCGCCGCAGGAGCGTCTTTCTTCTCCTGCGCCACTCCTCGTGGCAACAACCCTTGGAGCATCAATCCCGCCAGCAGCAAACCCAATGAAACAGTCCTCAATCGCAACATCCTCATTCCTCCCCACCCATCGCTGGTCGCTCATCGCTCATCTCTTCCCTCAGTTGAACCGTACCTTCACATCCGGCCGCTTCTCCAATTGCACCGAATCAATAAACCGCACTTGCCGGTCATCCAACGTCAAAATCATCGACTGCGTGCGAATCCCCTCGCCAAAAAATCTCACCCCGCGTAACAAATTCCCGTCCGTCACTCCCGTACAAGCGAAAATCATCTTTTTCCCAGGAGCCAGATCCATGGTGTCGTAAATCCGTTTGGTATCCTTCACGCCCATCTTTTCCAGCCGTTCGGCGTCCAGCGGTTTCGCAATCACCAGCCGCCCCAGAATCTGCCCGTTTAGACACCGCAAAGCCGCTGCCGTTAGCACTCCTTCCGGCGCGCCACCCGTGCCCATCACCGCATGGACTCCCGTACCAACCACCGCAGCCGAAATTCCCGCTGACAAATCGCCATCGCCGATCAATCGAATCCGCGCGCCCGCACGCCGAATATCCTCCACCAGCTTTTCGTGCCGTGGCCGGTCCAGCACAATGATCACCAGGTCTTCTACGTCGCGATCCAGCCGTTTAGCAATCGCCTTCAAGTTGTCCGCTACCGGTGCATCCAGATCCACCGCGCCCTTGCACGACGGCCCCACCACAATCTTTTCCATGTACAAGTCCGGCGCGTGCAACAATCCGCCGCGCTCGCTAGCTGCTAGCACCGCGATCGAATTCGCCGCTCCCGTAGCGCATAAATTCGTTCCCTCCAGCGGATCGACCGCAATATCCACCGCCGGAAAATTTGCTTTCGGCGCGTGCGTCGCCAGCCCCACTTTCTCCCCGATGTACAACATCGGCGCTTCATCCCTTTCACCTTCGCCGATCACGATAGTCCCGTCCATCTGCAGCGAGTCCATCGTCTTGCGCATCGCTTCCACCGCCACTTCATCCGCTTTGTGACGATCGCCAAATCCCATCGTACGCGCCGCCGCAATCGCCGCATTCTCCACCACTCGCAAGAATTCCAGGCTCAGCTCAGCTTCCATCGCTCTCTCCGTAACTTCGCCGCTCTGCCGCTTCGCATTTTCTTTCTTGATTTTGGGTGCCCACCCTTGGTTTTTTAAGGGTGGGATCTTCGATCTATCCGACTCCACTCACGTTCAGGCGGGGCTCAACTCGCAACATCCTAGTCCAATTCCCTTCACTCCGTCGACACCACAACACATTATCTTCAATGAGAGTCCCGTCGAACTGTTCACTCTGCGCACGAAGCGTCTCTGCGTTATCATTTTCCTTATCGCGCCATAACTCTCGCTCAGGAGCGCACCATGCTATCCACATCCTCCGACTTCCGCCGCATCGCCCTAAGCCTCCCACAAACCGAAGAGCGCAAACACATGAACCACCCCGACTTCCGGGTAGCCGGAAAAATCTTCGCCACCCTCGCCTATCCCAATAAACAATTTGCCATGGTCAAACTCACTCCCATACAGCAGGAAGACTTTCTCGCATCTCATCCCGCCGCTTTCCGTCCCGTCAACGGAGCCTGGGGCCGCAAAGGCTGCACCAGCGTCCTCCTCGCAAAAGCCACCAAGCGCGTCCTCCGCGAAGCCCTCCTCGCCGCCTGGCGCAATCACGCCCCTTTGGAGTTAGCGATTCCTTCTCGCGCCAAGAAATCGTAGATCTTCTGGCTACTTCTCTCCTGGACAAACTCATCTTGGTGCGCCTTTCAATCAGCGCATCCACGCAATTTGGGGCTCGACAGCCATAATGCACAGCGTCAACAGTTTCCAGATCAGAATCGCGACCGTTTCCGATTGCCTTCCGTTGGCAAACCTGCGAGCCCGCCTCTGGCCGGAGTCGACGAACATGCTCGCGAACTGGCCGCGATCCTCGCTGGCTCGGCGCAACGCGTACTTCCGCTAGTCATTTCCGTCGAGGAAGAAACCGGCGGCGCTCTCGTCGGATTTCTCGAAGCCGGCCTTCGCTCATGCGCTGACGGCTGCGACGAATCTCGCCCCGTCGGTCATGTGGAAGGTTGGTTCGTCGAGCAAGATCGCCGTGGCCGGGGCCTCGGCCGGGAACTCTTGCGCGCCGCTGAAGATTGCGCTCGCGCACCAGGCTGTCGCGAGATGGCCTCAAACAACGACCGAAGGCGCTACCTGGGGTTACGCCAGTTACCTAGCGTGGGAACCCCGAACACGCCGCGGCGTTGTCGTTCTCTCCAATCAGCTCACAGCCGTTGCGGATATTGGCAATCACCTGCTGAAACCGAGCACGCCGTTAGAGCCACCGACCATCACGCGGCACGCTGAAATCAACCTCGAATCGAAGATCCTTGATGCTTACGCAGGTCACGATGCCAAAGAAGAAGGTGTATTCCTAATTGTTCGCGAGCGCGACTCCCTGACCATCCAGCTGCCAATCGGCTGGGGAATTCCGAAATTCCGCCTCCGCCCGGAAAGTCCACGCGACTTTTTCGTCGCAGAGCTTGCCATTCGAGTCACACTTCAGACCGATCGCAGCGGACAAGTGAACGGAATTCTGGTTTATCCACCGCGCGGGCAACACGCTCTTCCTGCCAATCGAATAACTCCGCCGAAATAATTACAGCGCAGGAGAGCGCCAGCGCGTTCTCCGCGAATCTCTCACAATCATAGGCCTCAAGGTTTTTCTACTCAGTTTCTTCTACTCGCTACTTACTACCCACTAGTCAGGCCACGCACTCTCGCTTCGCTCGTTTCATTCCCTCTTTATCTCATTACTTCGTTACTTCTTTCCGCCATTTCTTTAGAATCGTCTCTATGTTGGATGCTCACCGTTTCGCACTCTTCTTCGCCGCCGCGCTGCTCCTCGCGGTCACTCCGGGCCCCGGCATTTTCTACGTCCTAGCCCGCACCCTAGCCGGAGGCCGCCGCGAAGGGTTCCAATCTTCCATCGGTACATTCTTCGGCGGACTCTTCCACGTCTTCGCCGCCGCTCTAGGAGTCTCCGCCATCCTGGCCGCCTCCGCCGTAGCCTTCCACACCGTCAAGTACGCTGGCGCCGCCTACTTAATCTTCCTCGGCATCAAAATGATCCGCTCGCGTAATTTGGAGTGCGGCAGCCCTGCTGCCGCTTTCTCGGATGTCCGCACGCCTGCAAATTCGGCGAAACTCGCTAACAACGTCGCCCCCGAAACCTCTGCCTCCTCCGGCAACGCTTTTCGTCCAGCCGCCGCGGCGGCTTTCCGTCAAGGCATCCTCACCGAAGCCCTCAACCCAAAAACTGCGCTCTTCTTCCTTTCCTTCATCCCGCAATTCATCGCACCGGATCGCGGCCACATCTTCCTCCAATTCGCCACGCTAGGCATCCTCTCGATCACCCTAAACACCGCCGCCGATCTTTTAGTAGTCGCCTGCGCCGCTCCCCTTGAACGCAAACTCAAATCCAGCCCCACCTTCCGCTCACGCCAACGCACCGCCTCCGGCCTGGGCATGATCGGCCTGGGCGCTTACGTGGCCCTGTCTGAAACCAAATAAGTATTTTCTTGCTTGCGGAAGGGGCTCATCTCTAACGACGCCAACAGCGTCAAGAATATTTCTCTTCGTTCGCCTGGCACACCGAACATCTGGTCGCAATTCCGTTCAAACAAGAACTGCTCGGCACCCTACCCACGGTTTGCTGGCATCGCGACCGGAACTTGACGGGAGAGAGGCGCCAGCCTATGGTTTCGAGTAACGGCGCCTCGTGGAGGTGACCCGCCTTTTCGTCGTAATTCCCCAGCCATGCATGTACCGGACCCCAAATTTTCCGAGGCCGCGAGCAAACGCCCGCAGGCCAGTTCGAATGCGAAAGGAGAATTTCAATGCGGCGACACGGGCCAAGGCTGGTTCCGCTTTTTATTTTCGTTGGGGCAGCACTCATTGCATCGTGTTCGAAGCCCTATCACGAGCCAAACGAACGCTACGTGTTTGTAGCCACAAATATTGACCTGCCATACTGGCAGGAGTCGCAGGCGGGGTTTCTAGACGCGGCCAAGGCGCTCGGAGTAAAGGGCGAACTCGTTGGTCCGACGGGCTACGCCCCAAACGCGGAATTAGGAATATTCCGCCAGATCGCTGAAGAGCACCCAGCCGGAATCTGCGTCTCCGCGGCGCGGCCCGAGATTTTCCAGGCGGCGATTAACGAGGCCATAGCCCAAGGCATACCGGTCATCTGCGTCGATGCGGATGCACCGAATTCGAAGCGCGTGCTGTACATCGGAACGGATAACTTCAAGGCGGGCAAAGAGAGCCTGAAACAGATGGCCGCCCTCGTTCCGGGTAATGGGAACGTTGTGGTCATAACGATTCCGGGACAACGTAATCTCGACGATCGAATGGCTGGCGTCGCGGACGCGCT
>Ga0137403_10008118_pt1 | contig 11765 bp, 15 predicted proteins | sample CZOMad2_1_16fung_FD_122057 | JGI IMG/M metagenome (GOLD analysis project Ga0137403, IMG submission 122057) | Vadose zone soil fungal communities from Angelo Coast Range Reserve, California, USA - CZOMad2_1_16fungal (Hybrid Assembly) | ecosystem: Environmental > Terrestrial > Soil > Vadose zone...
GAGAAATAAATCCAGCCGCTCCACTCGATTTGCGTTATAGGCAGGCATAGCGCCAGCACCAGCGAAACAAGTCCGACGCCGACTGGGATACTCCATCCGGTTACCTCATTAAACGTCATTGCTCGTTCTCGTGCGTTCAACCGCAACGGCTCCCGCAATTGCCACGCACGCAAATTCAAGAGCACCATCTCCAGTGCGATAGCGGTGAATCCTAATGCAAAAATCGCGAAGAGAGCGCGGACTTGCGATTCAGAATGCGCGCCAAGTACATGACCGACGCGACCGCCGCTGAGCAAAAACCACATGGAACTGAAAATCGCTTTGAGCGGGTAGATGTAGATCAACATCGTTACAATCATTGCCCAGCTAATGAAGATGGACACGCCGTCCTCCAGGCCGTAACGCCGGCTCCACAACCAATGACCGCGCCAAAAGATTCCCAGCACAATGATGCTCGCCACAAACGCGGGCACATTTTTGAAAGCTGCGAGGAGAGTTTCGATATCGTCGGGGATTTGCTGCGTAGCGATCACGAGCATGGTGATTGCGAACGCAAATGCTGCATCGATGAAAGTTTCCAGCCGCGTCATCGCAATGCCACGCAAGCGAAATCCGCCTAGCCGCGGAAGCGCATCCAATTCCGGTGGCAAACCGGACGTGATTTCCTGTGCGCGCTCGTGCATCTGCCTGGCGATATTACCGCAATCGGCAACGCGGGCTGTAGAATAATTTCTGGGTGAGTTTGTAGCCACGGTCCTGTGGACCGTCCCGCACAGATGCACATCTCTGAACCGGCCGCAGGCCGGTGGCTACAGGCGCATTTCTGGCAGCGTTCATTCTCGACAATTTTATGGAGTCGGTCACAATGGCGCGGTGATGACTCGCCATGGCATTCAACGAATGCTGTCGTGTTTTGTGCCGGGCGCACTGCTGTTCTTGTGGCCGATGGTGCTGTCTTCGGCCGCGACTTTAGATGACCTAAAGCAATTGGAGATCACTTGCTACGTTCCGTCCTATCTGCCGCAGGGACTCCGGTTGCAAAATGTCGAGGTCACGTACGACGAGATCCAGCAGAATGAAGATCAGAACCACCCGTTGCCACTTTACTCAATCCAATATGGAAATGGCTGGAACGCGACATTCACCATCGAGTCAGCGAGAGAAGGCATCGGCGACCGAAACATCATGGCCGACGAGGAGAACGCGGAAGAAACTGAAATCAAATCGCCGTTCGGCCCGATGTATCTGATTTACCGGCCAAAGGGCAAGGATGGCCGCAAGGCAGAGATCATTGCGAATTGGGTAAACGATCCCAACATGAACGACGAAAAAGGCAAAGGCCCGGACTCGCACCCGGTCCTCGGGCGGTTTCATGGATTTTCTGCAACCGGAATTACGGTTGCAGAGTTCACCAAGATCATTCAGTCACTTCACCCGATCGGGAGCGACAAGGCTCACACGTCGACTTTGACCGCCAACGTGCCTACAGCGGGAAAGTCTGCGCTGAAGATTCACCCGAAAGTTTTCAACATGATCGATTGCTGGATCTCGGATTCCGAGAGTCCGGTCGCTACGGAAATCAATCTGAATGCGGTAGAGAAGAATGGAAACCAGTTCAATGAAGATGGGCTGAAGGAAGACGGCGAATGGCTCAGTTATTCGTCGCCGGATACCGGCGGATTCATGCGCTACCGCGTGCTCGAGGCGAAAGGCAACCATTACAAAATCGAGTATCAGGAGAACGGCGGCGGCACGCTTACGACAGCGTCCACAATCGAGTTCGAGATTGACAAGCGGCACATTCGCCGTAACGGCAGCCCAATGACGATTCGCGTGCTTCGGGTGTCGTCTTACACCCAGAAATAGAACGTCGTCAGCCCCACAACTCGCGCGCCGGCATTCCGATTCTTCCGCTTCGATACGGAAGTCCGTTGTCACGATCGCGGGCGAGGAGTAGGGGACCATCGAGATCAACCCAATCGGCGTTGCTAGCGAGCAGGCGAGCGGGAGCGATCGAGAGTGAGGTGCAGACCATGCAACCGATCAGTATTTTGAAATTATTTTCGCGAGCGCGCTGATACAGTTGGAGCGCTTCTGTTAAGCCGCCGGTTTTATCGAGCTTAATGTTGATTGCTTCGTAGCGATTCTTCAGATGGGGAAGATCGATAGTCGTGTGGCAACTTTCGTCGGCGCAGACGGGGATCGGATGTTCGAGCGTTTCGAGCACGTCGTCAGCGTCGGCAGGAAATGGTTGTTCAATCAGCTCGACTCCAAGTTCGTTCAATGGCGAGACCGTGTTTCGATAATGACGAGGTGACCACGATTCGTTGGCGTCGATGAGCAGACGTGCATTTGGCGCGGCTGCGCGCACAGCTTCGACACGCGCAAGATCGCTATCGTCGCCACAAAGTTTCAACTTGAGAATTGGTAAGTCGATAGCAGCTGCGGCGGCTTCGGCCATCGTCGCCGGCGTATCAAGACTGATTGTGAATGATGTCTCGACTTGATCGGCAAGCGGAATGTTCGCCAGTTCCCAGGCGCGTTCGCCGAAGCGTTTCGCTTCCAAGTCCCACAGCGCACAATCCACCGCATTTCGCGCCGCGCCGGGCGGGAGCAAATGCTGCAGTTTATCGCGATCCAAATCATCGACGACCTGGATCGATTCGATCTGCGCAAGAACGGAATGGGCGCTTTGATCGTAGCGCGCGATCGGCACCCCTTCGCCGCGTCCGGTGTATTGTCCATCACTCACACTGACCGTTACGACACACGCGTCGGTGCGGCTGCCGCGCGAAATCCGGAACGGGTGATCAAGTGGCCAGATCTCTTCCTTGGCTTCGATTTTCAAGGTGGTGAGTGATACGCGACCAGCGGGAACATGCCAAACAATTTCAAAATTGAACGGTGACCCCGCAGAGGCTGTCTCAGCTTCCACTATGACCAAACTCATTGCACTAGTGGCGGCGGTCGCATTCGCAGCGGGAACGATGTTCGCGGGTGAACATGGCGATTGCACGAAGAAGGCTGGGAACGAAGGGAAGATGGCCTGCACGGCCTCTCTTGCGAGTCTCGACCTGACACCAGATCAGAAAACGAAGATGGAAACGGCGATGACCGAACACCACAAAGCGGGGTGTACGGAAGCAACCGAGGCGAAGTTCATGAAGGATGCCAAAGGCATCCTTACTCCGGAGCAGTTCGCGAAGTTCAAAGCGGAGTGCAACAAGAAGGAAAAGGTAGGCGCCTAAACGCGTTGTTTCGCAAACGGCGGTCGCCGCCGTTACTATCTACGAAATCATGATCGCGCTCGCTTCGGCGGGCGCGACTTGCGTACGCACGAAATCTTTACGCTACTTGAGAGGGCCGCCGTTTCCCTCGCATGCGTTTCGCCGTTACTAGATTGTTACTAGAATTTTTGAAAGCCCGGCCCGCTCCTCAGGGTCGCACCAGAATGCGTTTTGAGTAGCGAATGACCGGCGTTCCGCCAGTACGTCATCGGCGCATTCTGGACGCTTTACGGTATACGCCGATACGGGATTGAATCGCGCCATGAACACCGACGAGCAGGAACGCAAAAAATTAACAAACGCGCAACTGCGGGAGAAGTGGGGCGTGGCCGTACTTGTGCAAGAGTGGAAGTCGCGAACGGTTTGCCGGTTAGCTGGCAGAATTACACTGCGGCCCGGCGACAGTCGTATTGTGGGCGCTCATAACGCCAGCATAACCACCCTTCGCGACTACTGGTGGCATACTCGTGAGACAACCCAGGATGAGATCATCCGTTGGATGCTCGACATCGAGCGGGGGAAGGTAGCATAGTGCGACGCGCATTGGCCCGCACCGGAAAAACCAATCAAGGTCTGTCCATACTGCGAATTAGAGCAACTACGCAAGCAACTGACGCCGTCCGCACGATGACCAGCGAAAGATCATGCCTCCACATCTTTCGCCATTCAAGCAACTTTGATACTGCCCTCAACGTGAAACACCGGATCACACGCGACAAATTAAAGGCCGCGATCTGCATCACCGCAACTGCCGCCGGGCTGCTCTTCATGACGCTCAATTTGGCGGGCTGGCTGGCTGGAAAACATGATGGCTTGGCGGTCGTCTTGGACTTCTTCGCGATAATGTTTTGCGCGTGGGTTTAAGCTGGTGGATGCGCCAATGATTACACTTTGCCGTCCCGGATTTGTGCGCTTCATGCGCGGGGCGCTCTGTGATTGAATGCTGCGATGTGGCGGTTGTTTATGCTCTGTAGTGAACGGGCTGGCGTTGATTACATCGCAACGTTTCTACCCATCGCTACATTTGTCCTAAGCATTGCTGTCGCACTCGTTGCGTTCCAACAATGGCGTGTTGCTCGCAATAAGCTACGGCTCGATCTTTTTGAGAGGCGCTACACAGTTTACGATGCCACCCGAAGATTTGTGCGTGATAGTGTCCAAGACTTCGCGCATATAGACCAACACCTAATTGTGTTTAACGATGAAACCTCTAACGCTGAATTTCTATTTGAGGCCGACGTTGTAAATTACTTGGAACAAATTCGTCAACGGGCACAGGATAAGGATACCCTGTGGCTTAGTGATCCTAGTCAAATTACCGCGATGACCAAAACCTTTGTCCCTTATCTTGGATTTTCGAATGTCAAAATCTAGGCGCCTTTGCGTCACCCTACCCAGCCCGCGCAATAAATCGGCGCTGTAGCATCGATGCCGTTGCCGCCGATGGAATGGTTTACGGCGCGCGGCGCGTAGTGATTCAATGTCGTCATGAACACGCTTGCCAAACTAATCGCTTCAATCGCGGCTCTGATCGTCTCTCTCACTCTCGCTTGGATCGCAACATCCGGATTGTTAATACGTGATGAAGTACGTCTTGAAGGGCTCCCGAGGATTCAACTGGTGCACTATTGAAGTCCGGCCCGCAAAGATCATCGCGGCGTCGATCTGATTTCCGCTGCGCTAGAATTGTTTTTGATTGCCGGATGGCAAATAATCCGGCCATGATGTTATCGAAAGCCGACTTATGAAACGACAATTGCTGCTGTTCATCATTGCTTGTCTAGTGATAGCTGGCTGCACTGCGCTCGTGAGTTCGGACTACCAGCAGTACGAAGGTAGAAATAATGTCCATGAAGGTACGGGCGGAACAAAGGTGGTCGTGGACGGTGTTGATTTTTGGGCGAACGGCTCTCCGCCGCGGAAATTTGCCATTTTAGGCGTAGTCACAAGCGATGTTGGAGCGGGCTTCGGAGATCAGGCACTCATCCGATCTTCGGTGGCGAGTCGCGTTAAGCATGTCGGCGGCGATGCCGCTGTTCAAATCACCAATAACACGACATTTTCAGGTATAATGCATCTCGCACCTAATATTTACACTGCCACGAACACGAGGACGATGAGCTTTGCGATTATCAAATACATTAGGTAATCGCTTTCGCCTTTGAGTTCCGCGGATGAACTTCTGGATCGCATATGCAATCGCGTTCGTCGCATGGTGGACATTGTACTTCTTTGTCTCAGACAGAATGACTGACGCTGGGATCGGCTGGATCAACGCGATGAATCCGGCGAGTAAGGCGCAATCATTGCTTGCCGGAACACTAACGCTCGTTAAGCACATTCTCTTCGGTGCGTTGATGATTGTCGCATTGGTTTTCCTAGCGCTGCATTATCCGTCGTACCGCAACTGGGCCTACGGGCTTGGACTCGTTTGGAATGTTTGCAACGGCCCTTGCGGTAGGCACAGTCGCGCTGGTCGTCATCGTTGCGCTGTGGTTTGCCGGAGTATAGCCTGAAAGCGGTTCACGTCTCGCCAGAGCGGATGTCTGCGCGATTAGGGCCATGTCATCGGCGATTCCTGCACTCTTTACGAATCACGGCGCTTCGTGATTGAATACCGCAATGAGCAACGATGAACCATTGGAGCTACGCGATTTCGTCGCCGAGACAATCAAACAAATAATCGACGGTGTTGCTACGGCCCAACAATACGCGACAAGCAAGAAGGCTATCGTAAATCCGCGACCACTAATGCACCACGTGCCTGCTCCCGAATCAATTTCGTTCGATGTAGCAATAACAGCAGCGAAGGCACTAAAACGCACGGCGGTATCGCCGTGTTCGCCGGAGCACTCACACTTGGTTCTAAAGGCCAATCAGAGCGAAGCAATGAAACTGTAAACCGTATTCAATTTTCAGTACCTGTTTGGCTGCCAATGGGCGAATTTCCCGGTGCGCCCGCCGTCTCTTCACGCTGACTGACCGCGAAAGATCACCTCGGCCCGCTGCTCAGGATCGCGCTAAAATCTTTTTGATCGGCGGATGATTGCGCGGTTAAGAACATGTCACCAACGATTCCTGCACGCCTTACGGCGCGCGGCGCGTTAATCTTGATTTCCGATGCGCTGCCGTTCAGGTCATCCAGAATCGTTTTTGATTGCCTAACAGATCATTTTGCGGGCAGCATCATCGACGAATGCAATTCTGGTTAACCATTCTTGGCGCGATCCTCGCAATAAGCGGTGGATTTGTTGAAAAAATATATCAGCGACGGAAGGAACGGGAAAGTCTGCGCGCAGCCTTAAGGGCTGAGATTCAAGCGATCTTGGCCATTGTTGAGCGACGCCATTATATCGGAGCCCTATCGAACGTGATCGAAGCGATTAAAAGCGGTCCACCCAATTTCTTTGAAAGACGCTTTGGAAGCCTCCACGACATAGTTTTCAGAAGTAATTGCGACAAACTTGGGCTTGTGTCTCCCGAGACGGCAGCGGAAACAGTGCGCTTTTACTTCCAAGTTTCGTCCGTTGTGTTGGATCTTGATTTGCTCCGGGATGCAGCTGATTCACCGGGTTTGCAGGCGCGTTATGGATTGAACCAACGCGACAGAAACCTCGCGTTTCACGAAGAACTATTGCGACTCAGCGGTGAAACGGTTGAATTAGGTAACGACCTCATTCAGAAATTGGCCAACCGAGCGCCGTAAACTGCACACGTTTACGAAGTCCGCCCCCGCACAGATCATGCGGCGTCAATCTGATTTCCGATGCGCCGCCGATTGAAGCAACTGCACCCCGTTTTTGATTGCCGGATAGCAAACGATCCAGCCTTAGTTTGTGGGCGGCCTATACGGATGCCATTTGTCTTCAGCTGCTTCCCATTGCTGGATTTTTCCGGAACGGCGATAAACGCGGTAACGGTCAACAGCAGGACTCGTTTCGGGATCGCCACCGCATTTGGCGTTGTGGATTTCGCGGAGAACGAATTCGAAGTAAGCGTTCGTCGTCTCTTCGGTGCCGTACGCGATACAATCCAATGAGATTCGCTTTTCGTAGACGCGGTCGCGCGTAAGTGTGCGATCGAGCAAATCCAAGGCAGCGTCCTCACTCAGCGGATGAGACCGCGAACCGGCTCGAACGACGATGGGTGAAATTAAAATTGCCGCGATAACAGCTGCCGTAATCAGGCGGAACTCAATTTTCATATCAAACGAGCGATTTGATCGCGCAAGATTCAACAATTGTCATCTGACGAAGCAATCCACAAGATCGACCCCATGAAAATCACCAAAAACATCGGAATGCTTTTGCTCGCCGTTTACTTAATCGTCGATGGTCTTTTAGGGTTCGGCTTGAATCTGGGTCCAGCCATCTTCCTGCTTTACGTTGTCGCACTGGCGGCGGGCATTTTTATTCTCATCGGCAAATAAAGTTAATCCCGTCCCCAACATCGCCGGCGGGATTCAGCTATTTCAAATATTTATCGAACCACGCCACCGTCTGCTCCAGCCGATCGACTTGATGCTTGGGTTCGATGAACATATGACCTTCGCCGGGATACACGATCAGTTTTGTGGGCACGCCTAACGTCTTCAGCGCGTGCCAGAATTCGTACGATTGCGACGCGGGGCATTCCGCGTCGCGCTCGCCGACAATGACCAGCGTCGGAGTCTTTACATTCTTGATGAAGTGAATAGGCGAACTCTTCTCATAAACGGCGGGATCATCGTAAACCGAAGCGCCGAAGAACGGGATCATCCATTGGCCTATCAGGTTCTGGCCATAGTAACTTTGCCAGTTCGCAATGCCCGCACCGGCGACAGCGGCGTGGAAACGATTGGTCTGCGTGACAGTCCACATAGTCATGTAACCACCGTAGCTCCAGCCAGTCACCCCTAGATGCGCAGAGTCGACTGGATATTTCTTTGTCGCTGCGTCGATCCCGGCGAGGATGTCGCGAAGATCGCCGTGGCCGAAATCCTTTACATTCGCGCGGGTAAATTCTTCGCCCTGACCGTAACTTCCGCGAGGGTTCGGCATCAGCACGTAGTAACCGCGTGACGAGAGAGCGGCGATGATGGCTCGCGACATTCCGAAGCCGGCGGGCCAGTCGGGCGTTACTGCGCTTGAAGGTCCGCCATGGATGAGAACAACCAGGGGATACTTCCTGCCGGACTCAATTTTTGCCGGTGACAGAAGCCAGCCCTGGATATTGAACCCCTCGTTCGCCCACTCAAGGCTTTCGGCTTTACCCCACGTAGCTGATAACGTGGAGTTGTTATTCGTTAGCTGGTGCCATTCACCAATCGGTCCGACCCAGATCTCCGGCGGCGTATCAAAGGTACTGCGTTCTGCGGCCGCGAATTTGCCGTCCTTTGAAAGGGCAAAGTCAGGGAAATTACCGAAAGCGTGAAGAGCCTCGGCACCTTTCCAGATTGTACGCACCGAGTCGTTGGCCGGCGTCAATTCGGAGACCGCACCTCCACCACCGATTATCTCGGTAAAAAGAATGCGATCTGGCGTTAGCCAAAAAAGCGAACTCACGGAGCTTTTTCGATCGCGGGTGCGGTTCGTCAGGTCGCGGCCCTCAGCTGAGATTGTGAAGAGGTCGCCACCATGAAATCCTTCGTCACTCATCAAGCCTTCGATGAATGCGATCGACTTGCCATCGGGCGACCAGCGCGGGACGGCAACTTGGTGCGAAGGTTTGTAGATGGATGTCGCGTTGCCTTTTGCGATGTCGATCGTGTAAACCTGTGCGATCCACCAATTGTTATCGCCAGGTCCCGGCGCAGCCGTTACGACGAACATTTTGTCGTCGGGCGACCAATCGAAATCGTAGATGTGAAGATTTTCCGGAGAAACCTGGCGTACCTGCCCGCTGCTAACATCGAGAACGGCGATCCGCTGATTATGAATGGCAGTGTCGATTACGCCGGTTGTCGTTGGCGCTGCCATTAGGGGGCCACCGCCGGTCGCGCCTTCAACGTACAGGAAAGCAATCTGCTTTCCATCGTGCGACCAGCGGGGCCGGGCAGCGTATCCTTTTAAGTTTGTAAGCTTTTTAGGATCGGGACCGTCGGTCTTCACAATCCATAGTTGGCGCTGCGCACCTTCATCGGCACTGGAAAACACTGCGAGTGTCTTGGAGTCAGGAGACCACGCGGGATCGAAATCGGTTCTTTCGCCGCTGATCGGAATGTTTACTAATGTCGCTGGTGCGTTTCCTGAGGTCTCGCGGATGTAGGTTTCCTTCGATGTAGATGCGGCGGTCGATTGCACCCATGCGACGTGTGTGCCGTCGGGCGACAAGGCCACGTCGCCATACAGAACAGTTTTGCCCAACTGTTCGGTCAGCTGCTGCATAGTCTGAGCGGTTAACGTCATCGGAAAGAGACAAACCAGAAGAAGATGCTTCATGTTGTGATTCTGACAAAGATACGGTCGAGCGACAAGGAAGCGCGATTTCTCAACGGTGAATTGTGATCGCGTGTTTGAGTAGGCGAGTTCAGACTTGAAAACATGAACCCGGATTCTTCACCGCCATTGCCAAAAGTGCGCGCGATCCGCGTCCGAAGTGAGAGACATGGCGCAGATCACGTGTTTACGAATAGAAATCAAGCGCTCCATCCGATATCATAATCGATGGCTCGGGTCCGGATCCGCTTGGCAACGTCAGGCGATTCCCATGCCATGGCCGAACTGCGCTATCGATTCCGTACTGAAACGGAGTCAGCCACAGAAATCAGATCGCGGTTTCTACGCAGATGTACATCGTGGATGAGGAAGCGTTTTCGCTCCGGCTCTTCTCCGTGGCGCTGTTGGGTCCTCGACGATGGCAAACAGTTACTCGGCCACGTTTGCGTGCAATTGTTTGAGAAAGTCCCCAATCCGGTTAACGAACCGGAGCTTCATGCTTACGTCACAAACTTTTATGTCATCCCGGAAATGCGGAGCCAGGGATTTGGAAAAAGGTTGTTGGACAAAGCGCTGTCATGGTGTCGCGCTCAGGGAACCGACGCGATTATTCTCTGGGCGACTCCGGGAAGCAAATCGCTTTATCGGCGATGCGGCTTGGTTCAGCCGACGGATGTCTTCGAACTGCGAGATGGAGTTGCTCAAACGCGCTGACTTCAATGTTGAGCCACCTTTGGAACCGTTTACCCGCTTATCGCTGCGAAGACTTTAGCCAAATTGAATCATGTTGATTACGCTGGATGACCTGCGCCGCTTTGCAGTCGCGCGCAGTCTTTTCAAGCCCACGACGCTGAAACGCGCTCTCGACCGACTCGGCTTTGTTCAGGCTGATCCGATCCGTGCGCCTGCTCGTGCTCAGGACTTGATACTCCGTCATCGTGCTAGGAACTACCATGCCGGCGATCTCGAACGCCTGTACCCAAAGCTCGGGATCGAAGAGGATTTCTTTGTCGTCTACGGTTTTCTCACAAAATCTATACAGGCTCTGATGCATCCGCGCGCGAACGCGGGGGTGCCTGCCGACGGTTCTAGCCCTTGGCCCGCCGCGCGCGAAAAGCTGGCCCGGCTTTTACTGCGGTTTGTGCGGAAACACGGTGAAGTACATCCTCGCGAAGTAGATAGTTATTTCTCACACGGCACCGTCAGAAACTATTGGGGAGGTTCGTCGAATGCGACGACGCATTTGCTGGCAGCGATGCATTACCGCGGCATGCTGCGTGTGGTAAGACGGGAGAGTGGCGTGCGCATCTACGCTGCACAGCCGGACGGGGCTGAGGCGACCAACACAGCCGAACGCCTTGCGCGGGTTGACGCACTTGTCGACGTAGCTGTGCGAATCTACGCACCGTTGCCCGGTCCCTGCCTGTCTGATCTTGTGCGCCGGCTGCGTTTCGCTGTTCCGCAGTGGCGAAGCGAATTGAAGAATGCATTGAAACGGGTCAAACAGCGGCTTTCCCATGCTCTCGTCGACGGCGCCGATTGGTATTGGCCAGCCGAGGAGGATGTGGCGCATTTTGAGCCGCCGGACACGGTGCGTTTACTGACGCCCTTCGATCCAGTCGTGTGGGACCGCGACCGCTTCGAGCTGTTGTGGGGCTGGCTGTATCGTTTCGAGGCTTATACGCCGGCGCCTAAACGAAAGCTCGGGTATTATGCAATGCCGCTGCTTTGGCGCGACCGCGTGGTTGGTTGGGCGAATCTCTCCGTGGAGAAGGGGAGACTTAAGTCTGAGTTTGGCTATATCGAATCGCGTGCGCCGTATGAGCGTTCCTTCAAGCGTGAGCTCGAGGCAGAGCTCGATCGCATGAGAGCTTTCCTGTCGATTGGGAGGTGAAGCGAATTCTAGCTCCGGAGCGCTTTGGTGAAGCGAACGAGTTCGTCGGCGACCTGTTTGATTCGCGCGGTGATGTTTTTGTCGTTGATGCGCTCACCGTCGAAAGCATGAGATGTGGCAAAGGCGAATCTCGGAATAATGACGCAACGAAAATCGAGCATAAGGCTA
>Ga0137403_10008119_pt1 | contig 11765 bp, 7 predicted proteins | sample CZOMad2_1_16fung_FD_122057 | JGI IMG/M metagenome (GOLD analysis project Ga0137403, IMG submission 122057) | Vadose zone soil fungal communities from Angelo Coast Range Reserve, California, USA - CZOMad2_1_16fungal (Hybrid Assembly) | ecosystem: Environmental > Terrestrial > Soil > Vadose zone...
GCACGCTGATAGCACCAGCAAGCCGAACAATAGTGTGATGAGCCCGGGTGAGCCGCGCGATATACTTTGCTTGCGGGATCGAAAAACAGGGACGGTCAAGTCTTTGAGAATACGGTTCTCGCCTCCTGGGTGTTTATTGTTTTTGTAAGCCATTAACGGTTGCTCTCGAAGTTTCATCAGTTTTCCTCTGAAGTCCAAGGCAAACACTGTGCCATGGACTTTAGTCGTCAAAATTTGACACTTATGCTTTGGACTTTAGTATGTGTCTGAACTTTTGGTACAGGTTCGTAGGTCCGATCAGGACAGACAGGTTGAGTTCGAAGGTAAACCTGAAGACTCGTTTGGCGAACTTGCAGAAGCCCGCTCTAGCTTCTCGGACCTTGGACCAATGCGCGGTCAGGGTTCTCCAGCCAACGGATCATGGTGATCGCTAAGGCCACGGTGGTAATATCAAGGGGCTTGCCACGCATAAAGTGGTCATTGTCTAGATCAGCTAGGGTCACGCCGCCCGGGAAAATCATATCAGACAATAGCGAAACGCCGTCATTGGGTCCGTATTTCCGCAAGGAGAAAAAGCCTCTGCGGCCCCAAAAAGAAATGCTGCCGGTAACAGGAATGCCAAGGTGGTTAAGCACGAGCACGTGTTCGGGGACGCGAAAGGAATCGAACCGTTGACGACCGCGTGCGGTAGTTAAACTTTCCTTGCCGGCAACGTCCAGCTTACCAACTAGAAATTCTAACTCCTGGAAAAGAGGTTCATCCACCAGCGGGGTGCCCTGAAGTACGCCTACGGTGTTGATCCATGCGGCAACGTGACGGGTCTCAGCGGGCCCCAGCCTCGTTAGCGCTAACGCGACTTCCGCACCTGACTTGCTGGCGCTGATGACGATCAGCCGACGGCCGCTCTGCATGCGAGCGCGAATGGCGGCAGCTACCAGATCCGCATTCGCCTCAATGGCGCCGTCGTCTTGGGTTTCGACAAAATGGCAGGTGAGCCCCACTTTTTGTAGCGCCGCCCGCGGAGCAGCCAAATCGGCGCCAGCGCCAAGGAGCCGCTTATACAGATAAATAGGCACGACCAGCACTTCATAGTCGGCGGGTAATCTTACCCGACCTTCGGGGAAGGCTTTGCGGGCGTAATCGTAGGCTTGCTCGAAGGCGCTCCGAAAGCGACGATTGACGGGTATGCGCGCAATTTGATCCGCCAAGTATAAGGCGGCGAAGTCAACAGAAAACTCATCGCTCAATCGTTTGAGCTCGTTCCGGTCAGGCAGGCTGCTGGCGCTCTGATAGACGCGGTCGATACGCTCATCGAGCGCGGCATCGGTACGTTCTCCCGCGAGGTAGCTGCCCAGGTAGTAACGCGCCGCTTCCGAATCGACCCGAGTTTCTATAGTTTGCATCCCCACCCTGCCGCGCACCGGCAGACCAGCACAGGCTGATAGCAACAACAAGGCGGCTAACAAAATGGTGAGCCTGACACCGCCTCTTAGGTGTTTGTTCTCGGTTCCAAATCTAAAAAACGAAGCGAGAAACCAATTGGGATTTTTATAAGACATTGACGGATGCTCTCGGAGTCATCGTCTCCTCTGGGATCCAAAGGCAAATATAATGCCATGACTTTAGTCGCCAAATTTAATCGATTTGTGATTTGCTCTTTCAACAAGTGAGATCTCCTCTGCAGGGAAATAACTAATGAGTCGCGAATTCCATACTGTCAGTACGCATTTGGTGCACTAAAATAAATCACGTGAGCCCACCGTGCGGAATCGCTCGCTGGAAAGACGTAGCGTTCATGGCACCTGCTTTGCTCCTCTCATTGATGTTAAAAATACATGAAGGAGAGATTATGAAACGAAAAAAAATTGTATCAATCCTGTTCTTGGCGGCGGCCGCGCTAGCTCTAAACGTAACGCCGGCCAGGGCACAATCCGTCGGTGGAAGCCAAAGCGAGCGAAGCGGAAGCGACACTCAAACTCCAGTTGCGCCGAGTCCGGGGGACGCAAGCAAAGCCCAAAAGGGGTCTGCCGGAGCGAGCAAATTGCCGAGCGGCACGGCTCAAGGAACGAAGGATACTTCTGTGGGTGGCACCCAAAGCGAGCGCTCCGGAGGCGATAGTCAAACTCCACTCCCGAAGGGAAGTCGCTCAGCGGCATCCGAGGATTCAATCAAAGCTGGACAAAGCACAAGGACGGTTTCTGGGCGCCAGGGGATGGGCGGGGCGCAGGATGTGAAGCAAGCGCAAGAGGCTCTGAAGAATCAAGGACATGATCCAGGTCCGATTGATGGGGTGATCGGGTCTCAAACCCGTCACGCACTCAGGGAATTTCAAAGCAAGAATGGGCTTAAGCAAACGGGTATGCTCGATGCTGAGACTAGACAAAAGCTAAACATGGAAAGTTCATCTTCCGCGCCTTCGCCAAGTTCAGCAACAGGACCCGCCGGCAGAAGCGACTCGACGAAACAAAAAGAATCTCCGATGAGCAAGTAGCCCTTGCCAACAATTTGATAAAAAAGAGAGGGAACATTCATTCCCTCTCTTTTTTTATGCTGAAGTTTTTACCTTAAAGCCGGGATATATTCTTGTCTGTTACGACGGGGAGCTTCACTTCCACACTTGAATTCGGTGGCGGACCACACCGGGAAATCCCACAGAGACGCGATCAAATCTACCTTGTCTCCTCGCCAAAAGCTGAATCACTCTCAGAACTGCAGACGGAGTAGGGAGAGACGGTGTTTTTTTCCGATCACGCACGGTCAACGGTCGTCCTGCTCCATCCAAAACGAGCGCCTTTGTACCGCTGCCGCCGATATCCATCACAAGCGTTCGAAATCCTTTCCGTCAATAGCCCGTGAGATCTTCTTCGCCAAACTCATTCTTGCCGCCGAGCAATTGTTCTAGTAAAATTGCCAGATCTGTCGGAAATCCGACACAATTCGCGCTGTCTTCTTCAGTCGGGTTTTATAACGTCGAATTAGTTCGACCATTTTATCTTGTGTTTGCCTTCGTTGTTGATACGATGCCCATAACCCTCGGCACGAGGCGTAACAACGCTCGCACTCGCTAAGCCCTCGAGCAAAAATAAGGGTCAGGACTTCATAAAGATTATTGCAGTCTTGCGTCGCCGACTCGCAGCTTAGGAGAAGCCAGGTGAAGAATTCGTGGGGAGAACTTGGCGGTATTTTTGATCGCCCATTGAAGCTCCGCTCCCATCTAATTGTGCTGGTGCTCGCCGCGTTGCTGCCGGTATTGATCTTTACATTCGCGATGTTCCGCCAGAAAGCTCGGCTTCAACATGAGGCCGTCGAGCGGGGCATGCGGGATACGGTTCGCGCGTTGTCACTGGCGATGGACCGGGAGATCGGCGCTATTCGAGCGATCTTGGAGACGCTTGCAGAATCACCCCACCTCGACACCGGCGATTTAAGGAGCTTCCACGAGATCTGTAGACGCGCTCTGGCGAACCGAAAAGAGTCGCGGCTCATTTTGTTTGACCGATCAGGCCAGCAGCTGATGAACACGGCTCGTCCGTTCGGAACTCCGCTGCCGAATCCGTTTCGGGATACTGCACCGGCTCAAACGGTTGACACTTATCCTCACCTGCCGTTGGGGGGCACAGAACCCGTCAAGAAGACAATGGAGACCGGCGAGCTAGCTGTGTCGGACTTGTTTGTCGCTCTCGATTCGAGGCGACCGACGATTGGGATAAACGTTCCCGTCGTTCGAAACGGCAAAGTCCTGTATGCGCTCGAGATGGCCTTTCATCCCCGAATCTTAACGGATCTGCTGCTTGAGGAACGCTTACCCGCCGACTGGATCGCGGCACTAGTAGACAAAAAGGGCGTCTTCATTGCTCGAACAAAGGCGCCGGAGCGATTTGTCGGCCGGGCTGGCACCGCAGAGCTGCTGAGCCAGATCGCAAAATCGCAGGAGGGCTGGGGCACCGAGCGGACCTTCGAGGACATTCCAGTCTACCACGCTTTTGTAAAATCGGATCTCACGGGATGGGTTACGTGGGTGGCTGTGTCGCAAGCTGTAATCACTGACCCCATTAATCGCTCCATCGCCGCATGGGGAATAGGCGCAATAATGCTATTTCTTCTCGGCCTCACCGCTGCGACAATCCTCGGCAAGCGCATCTCAACTCCCATCGCAACCCTCGCGGAATCGGCCGCCGCGATACAACGCGGCGAGCCGGTTGAGCTGCACGGTTCGGGAGTCCGAGAGGTCATCGAGCTTCGCTCCGCGCTGGTTACCGCGGGAGAAGCTGCCCGACTAGCCGCTGTCGAGCACGAGGGTCGTCTCGTCGAACAACGCATGCGGCGTCTTGCCGAAGTCGGCGCCGCTCTCGCTGAATCCATCGATTATGAAAAGACGCTCAACCGGCTGGCTGATTTGATGGTGCCGGAGCACGCAGACTGGTGCATTATCGATCTACTGCAAGAGGGATCGAACGTCTGCCGCCGCGTTGCCGTGCGCACCGGCAGAAAAGAGCTGGAATCGTTTGCTGATGAATTTCTTCGCAATTACGCGCCGGACCTGAACCGGCCACACCCTATTCTCAAGGCCATAAAAACCGGCCAATCCGATTACACGCTCGAAGCTGATGACTCATGGGTGAGACCGCGCGCTCGAGACGATCGTCACCGTTTTTTGCTTGAGCAAATACAAGTGAACAGCGTCATTATCGTGCCGCTGCGCGTACAGGGCCGGGTGGTTGGGACGTTATCGCTCTTCGCCTCGCGCTATTCCGGACGTAAATACACGATGGCGGACGTGCAATTCGCCGAGGAAGTCAGCCGCCGCGCATCAGTCGCCCTGGACAACGCCGGGCTCTTCCGTGATTTGTCGAAAGAATTGAGTGAACGAAAGCGAATCGAAGCGGCTTTGCGTCAAGTCAGCGAGCGTTTGGAGCTGGCGCAGGAAGCGGCAAACATAGGCGCGTTTGAACGGGACCTCGTTACCAACGATATTACTTGGTCGGCCTCCCAGGAGAAGCTTTACGGCCTACTGCCTGGAAGCTTCGGCGGCAAGCACCTGGACTGGGCAAAAAGAGTTCATCCAGATGACATCGTCGCTGTTGATGCCGCCGTGCGTCATGCCGCCCAAAACAAGAGTTCGCTGAATCTTGAATTTCGCATCCTTCGCCCCGACGGAGTAGAGCGTTGGGTCGCCAGTCAAGCACGAGTTTTCGTCGACGAACAGGGCAACCCGCGCCGTCTGCTCGGGGTCAACATCGACATTACCGAGCGCAAGCGCGCGGAACAGGCGTTGGCCCGCAGCCGCGACCAGTTCGAGCGCATGGCGGCCACCACCCCGGACTTTTTATTTATCTACGACTTGATCGAGGGCCGCAACGCTTATGAAAACAAGCGGCTGGAAGAGCATCTCGGCTATACCGATGCCCAACTCAAGGCTATCGCAGGCGACTCTATGGACGCGCTCGTGCATCAGGAAGACCTTGCGCCGGTACGTGAGCAGTATCGTCGCTTTGACACGGCCCCCGACGGCGAGGTGCTGGAGTGGGAGTTTCGATTGCGTCACGCCGATGGCACATATCGCTGGTTCCATGTCCGCGCGACGGTTTTCGACCGGAGCGATAATGGTCGCGTCTGCCGGATCATCGGACACTCGCGGGACGTGACGGCCCAGAAAGAGACCGAGGCGGCGCTCAGACGGTTTAGCGAGGACTTAGAAAAGCTCGTGGCCAACCGGACAGACGATCTTGTTAAATCAAACGCCGAGCTCCTGCAGAGCTTCACCGAGCGCGAAACGCTGCAGGACCAGTTGCGGCAGGCGCAAAAGATGGAAGCCATCGGCACCCTCGCTGGAGGCATCGCCCATGACTTCAACAATATCCTCGGTATCATCCTCGGCTACGCGCAAGAGTTGCTGAACAAAGACGGAGAAGATCCGCCGGAACGTGCCCGCAGCGTTGGGGTGATCTTGGGCGCTGCGGAACGCGGGGCGAAGGTCGTGAAGCAGCTGCTGACTTTTGCCCGTAAGACCGGCACGGAACACAAGCCGCTCGATGTCAATAGTCTCGCCCGGGACACACTGGACATTCTCCGGGAAATATTTCCCAAGACCATAAACTTCAGACTCGACCTCGATCCAAGTCTTCCCGTCATCCAGGGCGATCACAACCAGCTGCAGCAAGCGCTCATCAATATCTGTCTCAACGCCAGGGATGCGATGCCCGAAGGAGGCACGTTGTCGATCCGCACTTCCCAGACTACAGCCGCTGACGTGAGCCGGCATTTTCCTGAAGCGGACGGGGCTTACGCGCGCATCGAGATCTCCGACACAGGCATCGGAATGAACGATGAGACCCGTCAGCGAGTTTTTGAACCCTTCTTCACCACCAAAAGAGAGCAAGGTGGCACTGGCTTGGGCCTATCGGTCGTGTATGGAATTGTTCAGGCCCACGGCGGTTTTATCGGCGTAGAAAGTGAAACAGAGCGGGGGACCAGGTTCACACTTTTCCTGCCGATTCCTGCTCAAACCTCGCTTCCGCCAGAGCCTAGAAGGGACGGACTAAAAGAACGCTTCTCAACCGGCGAAACCCTTCTTGTTGTAGAAGATGAGACGCACCTGCTGGAGTTAGTCCGATTGACGGCTGAAAAGCGCGGTTTTCGGGTGTTTGCCGCGAAGGATGGCATAGAGGCAATCGAGGTCTATCAAGAACATTGGAAGGAAATTGACACGGTGCTGCTGGATTGGGGGCTACCACGGCTGGGAGGGAGCGCGGTCTTCCGCAAGTTGAAGGAAATGAATCCGCGGGTGAAGGTAATCGGCGTCAGCGGGTATCTCGATTTCGATCTCAGAGATAACATGTTGAGGGAAGGTGTGCAGGATTTTCTTCAGAAACCTTGCACAGCGAATGAGATCCTGGCCAAGGTGTTGTCCTACTCCCAAACAGCCTGAACCGCGCTCGACTCCTGATGGGGGGCTTTAACCGTTCCAGAAGCCAGACTCTCCATACGATAGCCTTTGCAACAGCCTAAAATGCTTCATCGCCTCTTCACAGATGTGGCGTAACTTCTTCCACAGATGGAAGGCATCATCGGCTTCCGCGAGTAGGTTCTTAGCGGCAAAGAGTACGGGAAACTCCCACAACGCGGAGGGCTAAGATTCCGGATCAGGACCAGTCTCGTTCGCGAAAAATTCGGTTCCCGTGCTGCTTGATATTGCTACCGCAAGCGAAACGGCTACATAGATCCAGAGGCGGTTCCTGATCATTCAAGCCGTTTCCTCCTAGACATATATCGTAGAGCTGGTACGACGATTGCGTCAACCACGGACGCACTACGGGGGAGACGTGCGCGCTCGTTCAAAACCGGCGACAACAAATTATCATCCGGCAAGGCATCACAAGAAAAGTCGGACTGCGCCAGAGCTAAATCCGGTCTCGGTGCGTATTCCCCGAGACCGCGACACCGTGGAAGTTCGCCTGGGCAGCAAGAGCATTCACTTAACCAATCTCCGCAAGGTCTTTTGGCCGGACGGGGGTTTTACCAAAGGCGACCTGATCCAGTTTTATTTGGATATCTCTCACGTGTTGCTGCCACACCTCGCTCACCGCGCGATGGTGATGAAACGCTATCCCAACGGCATTTCAGGCGATTTCTTCTTCATGAAGCGCGCTCCCTCGCCTCGACCCGAATGGATCGAGACTTGTAGCATCGAACATGCTTCGGGCAACGTCATCGATTTTCCGGTGATCCAAGACCTTTGCTCTTTGCTATGGGTGATTAATCTAGGTTGTATCGACCTGAACCCGTGGTATGCGCGCTGTGATGATGTCGACCGTCCCGATTACCTCCACTTCGATCTCGATCCGGTTAAGGGAGCGACTTGGGACCAGATGTTGGAGACCGCTGCCATAGTCCACCACGCCCTGGACGAGCTAAAACTGCCATCGTTTATTAAGACCACCGGCTCGAGGGGTTTTCACGTTTACGTTCCCATTGTTCGCGGGCCGACCCAAAAAGAGGTTTGGACCGTTGCCAAACGCTTTACCACCACTTTGGCCTCTTTGTATCCAGACCTCATCACGGCGGAATATCGCATCGCCAAAAGACCGAGCAAGCGTGTGCTGGTGGACTATAATCAGAATGCCTGGGGCCGGACGCTTGCCTCCATCTACTCCGTAAGACCACAGCCTAAGGCCACGGTCTCCACTCCCATCACCTGGAAAGAGCTCCAACAGGGTGTCCGGATCGAAGATTTCCGCATGGATAATGTGCGTCAGAGGATCAAGAAAGTGGGCGATCTCTGGGCGCCTCTACTGGCGCATAAAGGGCGAGCCAAATTGGAGTCACTTTATGGCGCTGCCGATTAGTCCGCCCTACCCTCCTATGGAAGCCTTGCTCGTCGATACGATTCCTGCTGGCAAAGATTGGCAGTACGAGCCCAAATGGGATGGCTTTCGTTGTCTCGCGTTCAAGGAGGGGAAAAACATCGAGCTGCAGTCGAAGAGCGGACAGTCTCTTGGGCGCTATTTTCCCGAACTGATTTCTACACTGCAGGAGATTAAGGCCAAAAAGTTCGTCCTGGACGGCGAGATTGTCATTCCGGTAGACGGAAGCTTCTCTTTCGATGATCTGCTGCAGCGAATTCACCCCGCGGAAAGCCGGATCCGGAAATTGTCTCAAGAGTATCCCGCGAATATAATCGTCTTCGACTTACTGGTTTCTGCCGATGGAAAATTGCTGGCCAGCCAACCGCTCAAAGAACGTCGACGGCTGCTAGAAATCTTTGTTGCGCAGTACCTGGCACAAAATCCAACCCTTCAACTCTCACCGGCAACCCGTCAAATCAACATGGCCCGTAGTTGGCTCGGGATGGCCGGCGGTAAGCTCGACGGCATTATCGCAAAACGTTTGGACACGAGCTATCAATCCGGCGAGCGCACAGGGATGCAAAAAATCAAGCGGCTGCGCACCGCCGACTGCGTCGTTGGCGGTTTTCGTTATGCCTCAAAAGGAGGGGCCCTGGGCTCACTTCTGTTGGGCCTTTACGATGATGGCTTGCTTCATTACGTCGGCTTCACCTCCAGCTTTTCGCAACCCGAACGAAAAGCGCTGCTGCAAAAAGTCGAACCGCTGATCCAGCCTCCCGGCTTTACGGGCAACGCGCCCGGCGGGCCGAGCCGTTGGAGCACCAAGCGCTCGGCCGAGTGGCAGCCTCTGAAGCCAAAACTGGTGGTGGAAGTGCAATACGATCACTTCACCGGGAACCGATTCAGACACGGCACGAAGTTCTTGCATTGGCGCCCCGACAAGTCGCCAAAATCCTGCTCGATGGACCAGGTCAAACCCGGCAGTTAGGCATGATGCAAGAGACACTAAATCCGGTATCGCAGGAGTACGGAAAAGCGATGAGCGATTCGAGCGCTGCGAACATCCGTAGACGACTCCCCATCGGGGCGGAAGTTCTAGGCGACGGCGAGGTTCACTTTCGCGTCTGGTCACCTCGATCCCGAGAGGTGGAAGTTGTTATCGATGGCCAGGCAAGTGACCAAGCTGTTATTCGATTGGCCGCTGAACCCAACGGTTATTTTTCCATACGCACCGCGCGAGCGAAAGCCGGTGATCTCTATCGCTATTGCTTGGATGGGAGCGCAAACGCGGTCCCGGATCCCGCGTCTCGCTTTCAGCGCGAAGGTCCGCTGGGCCCGTCCATGATCATCGATCCGGCACGATTCCTATGGCATGACACCGACTGGGAGGGCGTTAAAATCGAGGGACAAGTTATTTACGAAATGCATATTGGCACGTTTACCGCCGAGGGCACGTGGAAGGCCGCGGGCCAACAGCTTAAGGCTTTAAAGGAGCTCGGTGTGACCGTCCTGGAGATCATGCCGGTTCACGACTTTTATGGCCGCTATGGATGGGGATACGACGGCGTCGATTTTTTTGCCCCGACACGGCTTTACGGTACTCCGGATGATTTTCGCGCCTTCATCGATGACGCTCACAGCACCGGCCTCGGCGTCATCCTGGACGTGGTTTACAATCACGCCGGACCGGAGGGCAATTTCCTCAAAGACTTTTCGTCCGATTATTTTACCGACCGCTACGCCACCGAATGGGGTGAAGCGTTCAACTTCGACGGGCCCAATTCCGGCCCGGTGCGCGAATTCTTCGTTGCCAACGCGGGGTACTGGATTGACGAATTCCACCTGGACGGATTTCGTCTGGACGCTACACAAAATATTTACGACGCTTCCAAGGTTCACATTCTCGCCGAGATCACCCATCGGGTGCGTCGAGCTGCAGGCGGCCGCGCGACCATCGTAACGGCGGAGAATGAACCGCAGGACGCGCGACTGATCCGATCCGTTGAGAGCGGCGGCTATGGAATGGATGCGATGTGGAACGATGATTTTCATCATTCCGCCATGGTCGCGTTGACCAGCCATAATGAGGCCTACTACTCCGATCATCGCGGCACGCCTCAGGAATTCATCTCAGCGGTGAAGCGCGGCTTTTTATATCAGGGACAATACTATTCTTGGCAGCGGCGGCGCCGCGGTAGTTGGACGGGCGGGCTGAAGCCGGCTGCGTTCATTCATTTTTTGCAAAATCATGATCAGGTCGCCAATTCCGGTCTGGGGCTCCGAGTCCACCAGGTGGCCCATCCGGGGGTATACCGGGCGATGACGGCGCTTTTTTTGCTGTCGCCACAAACGCCCCTGCTCTTTCAAGGGCAGGAATTTGCCGCCTCCAGCCCGTTTGTTTTTTTTGCCGACCATAATCCGGAGCTGGCGTCCAAGATTAAACAAGGCCGGTTTGAATTTCTCAAGCAATTCCCGAGCCTCGCGAATCCAGATATGCAATCGCGGCTACCCGATCCCACCGACCCGCGCAGCTTTGAATCGTGCCGGCTCGACTTTTCTGAGCGCGAGCGCCATCACGAAACCTACGCTCTACACCGCGATCTTCTGAGCCTTCGCCATAGCGATTCGGTCATCAAGGCTCAGCGTCCCGGCGCTGTAGACGGGGCCATGCTCAGCGATGACGTGTTTGTCCTGAGATTTTTCGCGGAAGACGGCAACGACCGGCTGTTGCTCGTCAACCTGGGCATCGATTGTTCCTTGACTCCTGCCCCCGAGCCGCTGCTTGCCTCCCCTGCCGGTTTGACCTGGCGGCTCTTATGGTCCAGCGAAGATCCCCGCTACGGTGGCCACGGCGCAGCGCCAACCGAAGATGAGAGCCGGTGGTTCATTCCCGGCAGAGCCGCATTCCTGCTCACAGCCCGAAAATCATGAATCCAATCATTCGGAAAGTAACCTTTTCGCCGGCCACAGCCGACGAATCGGAATTCGATAGAGAACCCGAGTGGCTCGTGGCCAATGGTCTGGGCGGTTACGCTTCCGGCACCGTTTCCGGGGCGGCTACGCGACGCTACCACGGGCTGCTGATTGCGGCGCTGTCGGCTCCCTTCGGCAGAGTTCTCATGTTGAACGGGCTGGCGGAAGAATTTCACTTGCCGGATGGCCGGGTCGTGGGGATCCTGGACTCCGAAGATGAGCTCAATCTCGCCGGGATAGTCGATCTGGCATAGAGCTTCAAGATTTTCCGACAGCCCGAATTCCTCCCCATGCAGCGGCTTCAAGATGCTGACGGAAGGGAACTCGGCGGACTCGCCGCTGTGGCTGCAAAAGAACTGTCGGACAAGAATGCCGGCGATCAGCGTGTAGAGAATGCCGATGCCGGCACAAAGGAAGCAGAATGCGCCGATAATTTCTACGAATTCG
>Ga0137403_10008121_pt1 | contig 11762 bp, 11 predicted proteins | sample CZOMad2_1_16fung_FD_122057 | JGI IMG/M metagenome (GOLD analysis project Ga0137403, IMG submission 122057) | Vadose zone soil fungal communities from Angelo Coast Range Reserve, California, USA - CZOMad2_1_16fungal (Hybrid Assembly) | ecosystem: Environmental > Terrestrial > Soil > Vadose zone...
CGCGACGTGCGCCAACAAGTGCGTCTTCTGCTTCATCCATCAGAATCCGCGCGGCCTGCGCAAGAGCCTCTACGTCAAGGACGACGACTTCCGGCTGTCGTTCCTGCACGGCAACTACATCACGCTGTCCGACCTGGACGAGGCGGCCCTCGAGCGCATCGAGGCGCAACGGCTGTCGCCGCTCTACATCTCTGTACATGCGACCGATCCGTCGCTCCGCCACGCGCTCCTCGGCCGCCCGCGACACGGTGCCGAGATCCTGCCGCGGATGGAACGACTCGCCCGAGCCGGGATCCGGATGCACGCCCAGATCGTGCTGTGCCCCGACTGGAACGACGGCGGGCACCTCGAGCGCACGGTCGTCGATCTCGAGCGACTGCATCCGCACGTGACGACCACGGCCATCGTGCCGGTCGGGCTCACGCGGCACCGCGAGCGGCTGCCCCAGCTCCGACTGCTGACCGCGGATGAGGCTCGACGCCTCGTGGTGACGATCGAGCGGTGGCAACAGCGCTGCCTCGCGACGCTGGGGAGTCGCTTCGTCTTCGCCGCCGACGAGATCTATCTCCAGGCCCAGGCCCCGCTCCCCGAGGCCGACGCCTACGAGGGATTCCCCGTGGCCGAGGACGGCATCGGCCTGGTGCGCCGCTTCGAGGACGAGCTCGGCCGCGCGCTTGGGCGCGTCGGTCCGGCGCGAACGCTGCGCAAGGTCACCGTCGTGACCGGAGCGCTCTACGGACCGCGCCTCGAGCGCTGGCTCTCGCCGCTGGTCTCGCGCGGCGTGGACGCGCACGTCGTATCCGTCCCGAACGATTTCTTCGGCCGCACGATCACGGTGGCGGGACTCCTGACCGGGCAGGACATCCAGCGTCACCTCGCCGGCCTCGATCGCCTCGGTGACGAGGTGCTCGTCCCCGCCGTGGCGGTGCGTGACGGCGACGGCGTCTTCCTCGACGACGTCACCCCGGCCGATCTTGCCCGGGACCTCGGTGTTCCCGTCCGCGTCGTCGAGCCGTCCGCTCGCGCCCTGCTGCGAGCGCTACTGGGATAGGCCGTCGTGCAGACCACGCAGCTCCGGCCGACCCTCGCCATCGTCGGCCGGCCGAATGTCGGAAAGTCGTCGCTCTTCAACCGGCTCGTCGGGCGCCGGCAGGCCCTGGTGCGCGACGTGCCCGGCGTGACGCGCGACCGGCTCTACGGCCGCGTGGAGTTCGAGCGCTGGCAGGCGACGGTGATCGACACGGGCGGGTTCGATCCCTCGTCCGTCGAGCCGCTCGTCGAGGGCGTGCGGCGTCAGGTGCTTGTGGCCGTCGACGAGGCCGACGTCATCCTCTTCGTCGTCGACGCGCGAGAGGGCGCGACCGGGCTCGATGTTGAGATCGCTCAGATCCTCCGCCGCGCCGGACGTCCGGTGGTGCTCATCGCCAACAAGGTCGACGCGGGCGGCCAGGAAGGCGCCCTCGGTGAGCTCTACCGCCTCGGCTTCGGCGAGCCCCTCGCCGTCTCGGCCGAGCACGGCCGTGGCGTGGCCGAGATGCTCGAGCGCGTCCGCGAGCTCTCACCCAAGCCGGACGTGGCCGAGCGCCCGGTCGAGCGCACGCGCATCGCGATCATCGGGCGCCCCAACGTGGGCAAGTCGTCGCTCGTCAACGCCATGGTCGGCGACGAGCGCGTCCTCGTGCACACCGAGCCCGGTACCACGCGTGACGCGGTGGACACGCCGTTCACGCGCGACGGCCACCCGTACGTGCTGATCGACACCGCGGGCATCCGGCGCAAGGGCCGCGTCAACGAGCCGCTCGAGAAGCTGGCGGTCGTCATGGCGCTCAAGAGTCTCGAGCGGTGCCAGGTGGCCGTCCTCGTCATCGATTCGAGCGAAGGCCTGACCGCGCAGGACGCCCACATCGCGGGGTACGCCCACGAGGCCGGCCGGGCCACGGTGATCGCGGTGAACAAGTGGGACCTGGTGCCCCGCGGCATGGTGAGGAAGGCCGAGGTCGTCGATCAGGTGCGCGATCGTCTGCCGTTCCTCGACTACGCGTCGATCTGCTTCACGTCGGCGGTGCAGGGCGACGGCCTCCCCGATCTGTTCACCGCCATCGACGACGCGGCGGCCGAGGCGCGCCACCGGGTGTCGTCCCAGGAGATCACGGCGACGCTCCAGGAGGCGTTGACCCGGCGGCCGGTGAGCATCGGCGGCGTGCCGCTCACGCTGCAGTCGGCGACGCAGGTCAGCGTGGAGCCGCCGACGTTCGCGCTGCGTGTGAACCGCCCCGGCGAGGTTCACTTCTCCTACGAGCGCTACCTGCTGAAGTCGCTGCGCCACGCGTTCGGCTTCGCCGGCTCGCCGATCCGGCTGGCCTTTCGCAGAGCGGTCGGGCCGAAGGCCCGTCGTCCCGGAGCGCGTCGCTCGTGAGGCGCCGGCGGCCGAGTGTGCAGGGGCTGGCCGCCCTGTTCGGCCTGGTCGTGCTCGTCGCGCTCGTCATCCTCGTCTCGAGCCCTACACATCGCGCGTTCTATCTCGGCATCGGAGCCGAGCGGCTCCCGACCCGCCCGTTCCCGCTGCCGCCACTGCCCGGGCTGATGCGGACGGACGTGCCCGTGATGGCACCGGTCGCAGTGAAGCGACGCATGTTGAGCCCGGACGCCGAGGGCAAGCTGCTCGTTCCCGTCGCCGACGAGATTCCGTCACGCCTGCCCGCCCCCGGTGTTCCGAAAGGCTGGGAGGTGAAGGAATTCGCCGGCAAGGCCGACGTCGAGCTGGTGCGCGCCGAGGGGGGCGCCGCCATCCGACTGCGCAGCGACGCCACGTCGTTCCTGCTCTATCGCGACGTCGTGGTGGACGTCGAGCGCGCGCCGATGCTCTCGTGGTCGTGGAAGGCTGTGCGGTTGCCGTCGCGCGGCGACGTCCGCCACGGCCCGACCGACGATCAGGCCGCGCAGCTCTATGTCGTGTTCCCGCGATGGCCGGCCGCGACGCTGAACAGCGACGTCGTCGGCTACGTGTGGGACACGACCGCGCCGGTGGGATCCGTCGTCACGAGCGCCAAGGCGCCGAACGTCAAGATCATCGTCGTGGAATCGGGAACGGCGCAGGTGGGCTCGTGGGTGCACTACCAGCGCAACGTTCACGACGATTACGTCACGCTCTTCAAGACCCGGCCGCCGCGTGTCGGCATGGTGGCCTTCATGACGGACGCCAACGACACGAGCTCGGCGGCGGAAGCCTGGATGGGCGAGGTCCAGTTTGCCCCGCGCGCGTTAGATGGCCGGAAAAGCCCAACGTCCATGCTAAGATGACGCGCATGGCTGAAATGGACGGACCCGAGCACATTTACGACGAAGAGCCGCCCCGCAGCATCTTCTCGGCCTTGTGGTTCCGCGCCCTGATCGTCATTCTCGTCCTCGGCGTCATCGCGGCCGTCGCGGTGCCGTACGTCCTGGACATCGTGAACCCGCCGGTGGTGAAGAAGACCGCATCGGCGCCTCCGCGTCCAGCCGCAGCACCCGTCGCACCGGTGGCGCCCGAGCCAGCGGCAACGTCGCCGTCGCTCCCGCCCCCGTCGGCGCCGCGCGCAGAGACGTCACCGGCGCCCGTCGTCACGCCGCCCGCTCCCGCCGCCATCACCGGCAAGCCCGTCGAAGCCAGGAAGCCGGCGACGAGCACCGTGAAGCCGGGGACCGACACGCCGAAGATGACGATGGCCGTCGATCCGACGAAGCCCGCGGCCCCGAAGGCCGCGCCGAAACCGTCGGCTGCCGCGAGCAAGAGCACGGACGGTTCGTACTGGGTCCAGGTGGGCGCCTACAAGAATCAGGCGACCGCGAAGGCGGTGGCCGCCCGACTGCGCGAGCAAAACTACACGGTCGTCGAATCGGTCAAGGACGGCGGTGGTGCGATACCGTCCGCGTCGGCCGATACCGCGGGCGCGGGTGATCGCTACAACGTGTTCGTCTCCGGCTCGGCACCGAGTGAGCTGGCCACCAAGCTCTCGGCCAAGGGCCTCGCCGCCGACGCCGTCGCCGGTGGCGTCGTGGTCAAGCCGAGCTTGCCACTGCGCGACGCGGTGGCGCTCTCGCGCGATCTCGCCACCGACGGCCTCAAGGTCCAGGTGCGGCGGGCCGGTGGTGAGCGCGCCCCGGACACCCCGGCCGCGAGCGCCGCCGCCAGCGCGTCCTCGGGCGACACCCTGTATCGTGTGCGCGTCGGGGGCCTCGCCGATCGCGCCGCCGCGTTGGCCACCCTGAAGGAGCTGGAGGGGAAGGGCTACAAGCCGTTCATCGGGCGAGGAGGCTCGTAGCGATCGGAGGGAGGTGAGGGGACGCTGTGACGAAGAACGATCTGATCAACGCCGTCGCGAATCACGGACTGTCCAAGCGGCAATCAGCGTCCGTCGTGGAGTCGGTGTTCGACATCATCTTCCGGTGCTTCGAGAAGAGCGAAGACGTGAAGATCGTCGGATTTGGCCACTTCCGCATCCGGCGCAAAGCGTCGCGGCGCGGACGCAATCCTCAGACGGGCGACTCCATCGAGATCACCGCCCGCAAGGTGCTCACGTTCAAGCCATCGAAGGGGCTCAAGCAACGGATCAACAGCACACAGTCGAGCTGACCGCGAACGGCGCCGAGCGGCTCTACTATCGCATCGGCGAGGTGGAGTCCATCACGGGCGTGCCCGCGTACGTCCTCCGCTACTGGGAGTCGGAGTTCAAGCTCCTGCGGCCCAAGAAGAACCCGGCGGGGCAGCGTGTCTACCGCCGACGCGACCTCGAGCTCGTGCAGCGGATCAAGACGCTTCTCTACGACGAGCGCCTGACCCTGGAGGGTGCCAAGAAGCGCCTGCTCGCCGAGTCGCGTAAGGGCACCGAGCAGCTCCAGTTCGGGCTCCGCGATCACGTCTACAGCGACGCGCTCCGCCGCATCCGCGAACGTCTGACTACGCTGCGAACGCGGCTGAACGGTTGAGGGCCTCGGTAGCGCACAGAACTCCTCCGCCCCACCAGGTCACCCAGCGGCTCGTCCTCTATCTCAGGCAATAGAAAGATATATCTCCAGGTATATAGCCCCACATCCGAACATTTCGTAGCGTTTTAGGATGAAAAAAGACCTCCTTCGCATCGGCGCAGCGCTTGCTCTGCTGATCTCCATCGTCGGCCTTGGCGCGGACGTGAGCCTCGGAAAGGCACGGCCGCGCACCGTGGCAAGCTGTTCGCCAATCGATGTCCAACGCGCGGTGGACGCTGCTCCCATTGGGGGAACGGTGACCTTACCCTCCTGCGCGTTTACGGCCTGGGGTACGACCGTCGTCATCACCAAGCCGATCATATTGGAAGGTCAGGGCGTAGGCCTGACGACGCTCCGTCGTCAGGCGGGTGGTGCGCTCATCATGTTCCAGGTCACGGGAGTCACCGGCTTCGAGATGCGGAATCTCACGCTCGATGGCACCTTCGATACCGACCCGAACGTGTATCAGGACATGGGCCTCGGTCTTACGGACGCGGTGGACTTCCGGATCCATAATGTGGCTTTCCAAAATCTCTCCCGAGGAATCGAAATCCACGGCGATCCCATCGTCACCCGAGGCGTCATCTACCTGAACACGTTCACGGACATGTACTACCTCGATCCCGTACGCGGAGCCCTGGGCTACGGTGTTGTCGTGTACGGCAGCGGCACCTGGCCCCCGCTGAGGCTCGGTACGGCGCAGAGCGTCTTTATCGAGGACAACACGTTTACCCGGAACCGGCATACTGTGGCCTCGAACAACGGCTCGCGCTACGTCTTCCGGTTCAACTGTCAACGGTCACCCAACTTTCCCCAGGTGCGGTCATCGAAAATTCCCCACCCCGGGTTAGGTGGTGGTGGCCTCGACCGGCTTCACGAGGCCCGCTTTGAGCTTGTCCTTCAGCCGGTGCGTATTCCGGCGATCGTGATCGGTCAGTCCGGGCGATCGTGATCACCCGTTCCGGTGATCGTGATCGCTGATCGCTCGTCGGAGCGAAGCGACGGTCGCGATTCTCGCTGCTCTCCTCCTTCCTGACAAGTAGGTCGACGTCTCAGAGGGTGGAGTCGGGCCTCGGCGCGGGGGGTACTCAGATAGCCACCCCGAGCGAGATCGCCGCTCCTGAGCCAAATGCGCGATCGCCTCTCCGATGTCGCGGGCCGTCAATCCCGCTTCCGCGGTGCGGACGGCTTTGTCGTCGCAGAGGCGGCTGAGTCTGTGGCCGCGCTGTCGGTGCGCTGCGCCTTGGCGCGGACCTCCCGCATCGAGGGTCCATGGAGCTCGATGACATGGGCGGTGTGAATGAGCCGGTCGCAGATCGCGTCGGCGAGCGTGGGCTCACCGATCACGTCGTGCCAGGCCTTGACGGGGAGCTGACTGGTGATGAGGGTCGACGCGCGTTCGGCGCGATCCTCGAGGACCTCGAGCAGATCGTGGCGCTCGGTCGTGGCGAGCGGCACCAGGCCCCAGTCGTCGATCACGAGCAACTCGGTCTTGGCCAGCCGGGCGAGCAGGCGCGTGTAGGAGCCGTCGCCGCGCGCGACGTGGAGGTCGTGAAACAGGCGCGCGGCCCGGGCGCAGTAGGCCGAGTAGCCGGAGCGGCAGGCGCGCTCAGCGAAGGCTTCGGCGAGCCACGACTTGCCGATCCCGGTGGGCCCGAGGAGGAAGAGGTTGCGATGCTCGGCGATCCAGGCGCACGTCGCCAGGGCATGAAGCTGGGCCTTATCGAGACCCCGCCGCGGGCTGTGCCAGTCGATGTCTTCGAGCGACGCTTGGCGGCGCAGGTTGGCGGCCCGCAGTCGCCGTCGGAGTTTGCGTTGCTCGCGATGCGTCCACTCGGCATCGACGAGCAGGCCGAGACGATCCTCGAAACTGAGCTCGGCAAACTCGGGATTGCCGAGTTGACGGTGGAGGGCCTCGGCCAGGGCCGGGAGCCGCAGGGCGGTTAGTTTGTCGACGGTGGCGTGAGCAAGCATGGCGTCGTCTCCTCTCCGGTGTAATAGGCACGGCCGCGAATGTTGGGGTGGCTGGGCGAGCGCGGCGGGGGCGCGGAGGCGTCGGGCAGGGCGATCCGGTCGGCGCCGCTCGCCAAGATGTTCTGCACGGTGCGGTAGCGGGGCGCGCCGAGGTGCAGGGCCCGCACACAGGCGGCGTCCATTCGCGCCGCGCCGTAGGTCATGCTCAAGCGCATGAGGCCCAGACACGCGCGATAGCCCTGCTCGGGATGCGGCTTGCTCGCCAGCAGCGCGGCGACGAGCGCGGCGGTGGCGGGGCCCGTCGTCTCCGCCCAGCTGATGAGGCGCGAGGGCGTCCACTCGGCGTGCGCCCGATGCGCGTGCGGCATGTGGGCGGGCTCGGTGGCGTACTGGCCGCGGCCCCCGCGTCGGCGATGCGAGGCGATGCGCCGGCCTTTGAGAAACAGTTCGACCGTGGTGGCGGCGAGGCGGACCTCGACCCGTTGATGCACGAGCTGGTAGGGGACGCTGTAGTAGTTGTGCTCGACGAGGACGTGGTAGTCGATGTTCACGCCGGCGTCGCGCCACTCGGCGAATTCATACCGACTGGCCGGGAGTGGGCGGAGCAGCGGACGATCGAGTTGCTCGAACAACGCGCGGCGGGAGACGCCGAGCTTCCGCATCGGGCGCGCGTTGAGCGGCGTGAGCAACTCGCGAACCGCGGCGTTCAGCTCCGCGAGGCTGAAGAAGCGGCGGTGGCGCAGCACGGCCAGGATCCAGCGTTGCGCGACGAGCACGTTCGCCTCGACGACGGCTTTGTCGCGCGGGTGGCCGGCGCGCGCGGGCACCACGGCCGCGCCGTAATGCTGGGCGAACTCGAGATAGGTGCGATTGATGCTGGGCTCGTAGCGGCATGCCTGGGTGACGCCGCTGCGGAGGTTATCGGGCACGAAGATCGCCGGCGCGCCACCGAAGAACTCGACCATCCGCACGTGGGCAGTGATCCACGCGGCGAGATTCTGGGACGGACAGGCTTCGGCATACACGTAGCTGCTCGCGCCGAGCGCGCCGACGAACAATTCCACGGGCCGGACCTCGCCCGTCGTGACGTCGTAGATCACCGGCCGCTTGCCCGAGAAGTCCACGAAGGCCTTCTCGCCGGCGCGGTGGATCTGGCGCATCGTGGGCGCCAGGGTCCGCGCCCAGTCGTGATAGTGCCGGCAGAACTGGCTGTAGCGATACCCGTCGGGCTCCCGCGCCAGGTACTCGAGGTGCAGCCGCTGCAGGGTCACGCCGGGCCGTTTGAGCTCCTGGTGGATCCACGCCATGTCCGGCAACGGCCGCGGCACGCCGACGACGTCTCCGATCCGCCGGAACAGCCGAGCCTCCAGCTGCGCGTCGTCGAGGTCGGCGGGTAGCGGCCATGTCAGCGCCGCGCGCTGAGCCCGGCGGCAGTACTCCGACACCGTCCCCAGGCCCACGCCGCACGCGCGGGCGATCGCCCGGTGGGGCAGGCCCTGCTCGTACTTCAGCCGCAGAATCTCTCGCACCTGTCTCATCAGTAGCCTCTCGGTCATGTCGGTGGGGTCCCTCCTCCGCGAGGGCACCCTACCGGGCACGTCTGGCTACCGACGAGCGATCAGGGTCGGAATCGGCGATCACGATCCCCGGAATGGGTGATCACGATGCGCCGGAATCGGTGATCAGGATCGAGCGGAAGGAGCGATCACGATCGGCTGGAACGAGCGATCAGGATGCGTCGGAACCCGCAGCCGGTAGGAATTGCCGCGGATATTGATGGTGATCGCGTGATGGAGCACGCGGTCGAGGATCGCCGTGGCGATCACGCGGTCGCCGAAGACGTCGCCCCAACTGCCGAAGCTCTGGTTGCTGGTCAGGATCATCGGCCCGCGCTCGTAGCGGCGGCTGATGAGCTGGAAGAAGAGATTGGCGCCGGCGCGGTCGATCGGGAGATAGCCGATCTCGTCGATGATGAGCAAGCGCGGGACGGTGTAGATCTTGAGCCGCTCCTCCAGGCGCCCCTCCGTGGCCGCTTTCGTGAGCGCGGTGATCAGCCCGGCCGCCGTCGCGAAGAGCACGCGATAGCCGTGCTCGATGGCCTTGAGTCCGAGGCCGACGGCCAGGTGGGACTTCCCGACGCCGGGTGGACCGAGGAAGACGACATTCTCGCCGTGCTCGATGAAGTGACAGCTGCTCAGGGTCTGGATCTGCTTCTTGTCGAGCGAGGGCTGGTAGCTGAAGTCGAAGGTCTCCAGGCTCTTCACGAAGGGGAAGCGCGCCAGGTGCGTCCGCATCGTGACGTGCTTGGCCGTCTTCGAGGCCACTTCTTCAGCGAGGAGCGTGTCGAGGAAGTCGGCGTAGGAGGCCTCCTTCGCGGTGGCGTCCTGGAGGAGGGCCTCCAGGCGCTCCCGGCTCTTGAAGAGCCGGAGCCGCTGCATCTGCTCCTGCAGCCGCTCGAGCTGCGCGGCGCTCACGCCGTCACCGCCGGCGCACCGAGCGCCTCGTAGATGGCCAGATCGCGGATCTCGACCTCGGGCACCGCCGCGCGCGGCCGCTCGCTCGGGAGCGAGGACATCACTCGGCGGGCCGTCCGCGCGATGGCGCCCGGGCCATGCTCGGGCCGGACCCGCACCTGATATTTCCCGGGCACCTCCTCATGCTCCGCGACGAGCGTCCCGCGGTGGGTGATGTGGAGCTGCCCCGCCCGCCGCGTGACCTCCACCGTTTGACCGATCAGGGTGAAGGGCACCGAGTAGCGATTGGTCTCGAAGCTCACGAGGTAATCTTCGGCGACGCGCCGCGGCTGGCTCGCCTCGAGCCGGAAGCCAGGCTGACCGGCCGTCGCGACGAGCGCGCTCTGCTCGCGCGCGAAGCGATCCGTCGGTCGCTCGTGCGTGGTGCCGTGGATGCGCGCGTCCGCGATCTCCCGCTGCCACTGGTCGAGCTGCTCACGCAGGTCCTGCTCGTCGACGAACGTCCGCCCGGGCAGGAAATTCCCTTTGAGGTACTTCACGCCGGATTCGACTTTCCCCTTCGTCTGGGCGCGATAGGCGCGGCAGAGATGCGGCTCGAAACCCCAGTAGTCGGCAAACTGCTTGAAGGTCGCATTCCAGATGACCCGCCCGTCGTCCCCGGGCTGGCACACCGTGCGCGGCCGGTCGTAGAGGTGCTCACGCGTGTGGCCGCCGAAGTAGTCGAAGGCCCGTTCGTGCGCGTCGAGGAATTGGCTGAGCGTCTCGCCCAGGCATGGCTCATGGAAACTGCGCCGGGAGAAGCCGAGCGTCAGAATGAACACGTGGAGGATGACGGGCTGGCTCCGGAAGTAGATCCGCGCCTGGCCCCAGTCGATCTGGCTTTGGTGGCCGGGCGGCGTCTCGAAGCGCACCGTGGCGCGCTCCGCCGCCTGCTCCGCGGCGCGCAGCGGACGCACGAAGCGCTTCACCGTCTCATAGCTACCGCGATACCCGCGCGCCCGGCGCAGCTCCTGAAAGAGAATGCGCGCCGAGTACTGCACCTCGGGGGCGCGGGCGCGCAGGAAGCTCGCGTGCTCGGCGAGCAGCGTGTCCGGGCGCTCGGCGCGCGCGTACGGCTGCCACGCGAGCTCGCCGAGAATGCCGCGCACCGTCTTGCGATCGAGCTGCAACTGCCGGGCGATCTCGGACTTCGACCGCCTCTCCGCGTGGAACAGCCGATGCACCTCGCGCCAGCAGTCCTCCCGAACCATGCGTCCCTCCCCGAGGGGTGTGCCCTCGGGGCCAGTGTCGGCGGTGGCCGCCGTCGCGCCCGTCAACAATGTCTCCGTCATGACGATGCCCTCCTTCGTGAGGAGGGTGGGGAATTTTCAATGACCACCGGTGGGGATTATTGGGTGACCGCTGACAACCCCAGCGTGGATGTCGCCGTCGGGCGTCGAGGATCGCGCTCACGATCTCCTCGGAGGTCTGATTCGGCGAGCGCCGCGGCCGCCGCGAGGCCTCCTCCAGGCCGGCCGGGCCGTGGCGCACGTAGCGGTCGATCCATTTGTAGCCGGTCTTCCGCGAGACGCCGTAGAGCGCGCACAGCTCGGTGATCGACCGCACGTCGCGCAGGTGATCGGCGATGAACTGTGTCCGCTGGTCCATGGGTGATGCCTCCCTCCACGGCATGGGCACCTCCTCGGTGCCCGGCCAGTGTTTCGGGTGTTACCCATGTCCCTGGACTAAATTGTTACCGATGTCTCCGGACCGTACCGGCCGCCCTAACAAGCAAATGCAGCCGGCGCCGGGGAACGGCTCGGCTGATTTGCGGCGTTCGGCTGCAATGAGGTGAAGGACGACGTGGAATCGGACGCGGGCGGTAAAATCCAGTACGCATTCCGACGGCCCAGATTTCCGATCCTCTGCGCCGTCGAGCGCGAACTGCTCTCGGCCGGCTCGCTCAACGCGTTTCAACGCCAGATCAAGCACCTGGATCTTCAGGACGCCGAGGCGCTCGACATTGTCGACGCTACCGGCGAAGGCTGGAGCTTTCATCCAAAGCTCATGCTCGTGTCACCGCTGACCTTAAAGAAACGCTGGAAGAAGATCGAAGTCATCCGGCTCTTCAACGAGAGTCACAATCCGCGCCGAATCGGCACGGAGTACCCAGAGGCATACATTCCTCGTCGGTCGCTCGGGCGAATCATCGCAGAGGTAGCGGCCTTGGCCGCCTATGGAAAGCCGAACAAGCCGCTGCACCGGACCGGGGCTCCCGTTGCTCTCTCCGGCCGGTGAGCGGCGGCGTTAGACAGATAGCGACAAAATGGC
>Ga0137403_10008122_pt1 | contig 11762 bp, 14 predicted proteins | sample CZOMad2_1_16fung_FD_122057 | JGI IMG/M metagenome (GOLD analysis project Ga0137403, IMG submission 122057) | Vadose zone soil fungal communities from Angelo Coast Range Reserve, California, USA - CZOMad2_1_16fungal (Hybrid Assembly) | ecosystem: Environmental > Terrestrial > Soil > Vadose zone...
CTGCCGTCGCAGACGCTCAAGGAGTGTCGGCAAGAAGTCGAAGACGTGATCCGCCATGCCGCTGCCAACGATCCGTTCCTCGGCAACAACCCGCCGACGGTGAGCTGGGAAGGCTTCCAGGCCGAGCCCTTCGTGCTCAAGAACCACGAGCAGGTGCGCGTCGTCCTGGCTGCCGCCCATAAGGCGGTGTTCGGCGCGGCGCTCGAGGACAAGACCTCGACCGGCACGGCCGACAACCGCTTCTTCGGCCTCTACGCTGGTATTCCAGCGCTGGTCTATGGCCCGCAATCCGACGACATCCATGGCTTCGACGAGCGTGTGAATCTCGATTCAGTTCGAAAAATCACCCAGGCGACGGCCCTGTTCATCGCCGAATGGTGCGGCCTTTCAAAGGCTTAGGTCGTACCTTAGAATATAATCGCGTTGCCGATGCGGATTGACGGAGCTATGCGGTGGGCGTAGAGTAGCCACCATGGGACTGCATCCCGTGTGCCGGCTTGGCCGCTGCGGGGTGCCCATTGGGGAGTGAAGCGGGAGCCGAAAGGCTCCCGCTTCTTCTTTGTGGGGAGGGGCGGCGCAAAAGAGGAGACAAGCCACCTAAAAGCCTGATGCCATCAGCATCAGGGCTGTCTCCTGAGGAGGAGACATTCAGGAGACACCGTCGCCTACCGCCAACGCCGGCCGGTCGCGAACATGCCCACCGCCACGCCTCCAACTCCCAACCCCATCATCATGAAGCCTAATTGTGAAACCGTGGAATAAGCCAGGATGCGTTTGATGTCGCTCTGGGCAACAGCGATGCTGGCGGCAAACACGGCAGTAATGACACCGACCCAGGTAACGACTTGAAGCGCGGCGGATGTGCCAGTCGCACCGATGGGAGTTGCCGCCATCAGCGGATAAACCCGGGCAACCAGGAACACGCCGGCGGCGACCATCGTTGCGGCGTGGATGAGCGCGCTCACGGGTGTGGGACCTTCCATGGCGTCGGGCAGCCACACGTGTAGGGGAACCTGGCCCGACTTGCCAACTGCGCCGCAGAAGATCAGCAGCGCGATGCCGGTCGAGACGACCATGCCGACGCTTGTCGTTTGGGCCACGAGCCTGGTCAGCGTTGTTTGTTCCAGGCATCCCTTGCCAGAATCGTAGAAGAGCAGCGTGTTGGCCTGGGAGTAAAGCCACACCATGCCCAGCAGAAGCGCGAGATCGCCGATGCGGGTGGTGATGAAAGCTTTCTTGGCCGCGGCAGCCGCGCTGGGCTTGTGATACCAAAAACCGATCAGCAAATAAGAGGTCAGCCCAACCAACTCCCAACAGATAAATAGCAACAGGAGGCTATTGGCGATAACCAGGCCGAGCATCGCCGCGGCAAAAAGCGATAGAAAGCAGAAGAAGCGCGTGAAGTTTTCGTCGTGAGCCATGTAGCCGATGCTGTAAATGAAAATCAGCAGGCCGACAAATGACACCATCACCAGCATGACCACCGTGAGAGGGTCCAGCACCCAGCCCAACTCCAGCCAGGCGTCGCCGAACTGGAACCAGCGAAAGTTAAAGTGGCGGGGTGCCTCCCCATTACCGGAATGCTTCAATGCATTTGCAAAGGCCACACAGGACAAAATCAGGGCGACGCCCATCGAGCCGATCGCGAGCGAAGCTGCGAATTTGCGCTGCCGCTGCTTTGCCAATGCGGAGACGCCTGCCGCGAACAGCGGCAAGACCGGAATCAGCCAAAGATATCGGATAATCCAGTTCAATCACCCTTTCATCGAATTGATCTGATCCACGTTGGCCGTTTTGTAATGCCGGTAAATTGAAATGATCAAAGCGAGACCGACCGCCGCTTCGGCGGCCGCGACACCGATGGAGAAAATCACAAACATGACGCCCGTTAGAGCCTGCGGATTCGGGCCATAACGCCAGAAGGCAATGAAGTTGAGATTCGCCGCGTTGAGCATCAGTTCGATACCGATGAGTACGATGATTGCGTTGCGGCGGCTTAAAGCGCCTGCCAAACCGACCGCGAAGAGCGCGGCAGACAGAAGGAGATAGAAGGAGAGAGGGGTCATAGGGCAAAATCCCAAATCCCAAATCCCAAATCCCAAACAAAACCCAAGCTCCAAATCCCAAATGAACCCGGGCTTCCCTGTTTTGGAGGTTGGGATTTGGAATTTGTTTGGGATTTGAGATTTGGGATTTGGGTTTTCACCTTTCCTCCTTTTCGTGCATAGCGATGATCACGGCCCCGATCAGCGCCGCTGTCAGGAGCAGCCCGATCACTTCAAGGGGCAGGAGGTATTTGGTCATCAGTTGCTCACCCAATTCTCGGACCGAAACCTGCGGCGCAGGAGGCAGATTGCGATCAGCAACCGCACTGCGAACAATCGTCATGGCCAGAACGCCGAACACAACAACCGCCACGGAAATGCCGCCGAACCAGGAAGGTGAAAGGATCGATGGTTGCGGTGTCTCGCTGCCGCGCGTCAGGAGGATGGCGAAAACGATGAGGATCGCCACCGCTCCGATGTAAACGAGGATTTGGGCGAAACCAATGAATTGGGCGTCGAGCTGCAAATAGAGCGCCGCCAGCCCTGCGAATGCAACGGTCAGCGCCAACGCGCAATGAACCAGATTGCGCAGGCTCATGGCCGCGATTGCTCCTGCCAACGTGAGCAGCCCCAGAATGATGAAAGAAGCCGGCATGCTCAAATGGGGAAATAGTCGTTCATTCCGCGTATCGATAGGTTCGTTTGCCGACATCGCTGCCCAGGAGCAACCCGCGCGCGAGCATGACGTATGGGCCCAACACGAGAAGCGAGCAGATCAGCCACCGCGAAAAGCCCGGCGACAGAAATCGCCAGATTCCGGCGGTGACCAAATTGATCAAGGCCATGGGCAACATGAACTTCCAGGCGAAGTTCATCAGTTGATCCATTCGCAGGCGCGGCAGTGTGCCACGCACCCAAATGAAAACCGCAATCAGCGCGAGTAACTTGCCAAAGAACCAAAAGTAGGAGGGTATCCATGTTAGAAAGGAAAACGGCGCATGCCAGCCACCGAGGAACAGCGTGATCGCAAGCCCGCTGACGGCAAACATGCCGATGTATTCGCCGAGGAAGAACAGCGCGAACTTAAAACCGGAATACTCGATGTAATAACCGGCAATGATCTCAGATTCGCCTTCAGGAAGATCGAACGGCGAGCGATTCGATTCCGCCGCCGCGGCGATCATAAACAAAATGAATCCCGTCAGGCCCCACGGCGTCAGCACAAACCATCGCGGCAGGCCGCCGGCGTAACCCGCCTGGGCTTCGATGATTTTGACGGTGGACAGAGATCCTGCCATCATGATAACGGTGACGGCCGAAAGGATCAGCGGCACTTCATAGCTGATCATTTGTGCGATGGCCCGCATCGCACCGAGGAGCGAATATTTGTTGCGGCTCGACCAGCCCGCCATAAATACCGAGAGTTCAGTGGCCGCGCCCACGGCAAAGAAAAACAACACCCCGGCATCCATATCAACCGCGACCATATTGCGGCCCATAGGCACCACCGCCAGCGCCAGAAATACGGGTACGACCAACACCAGCGGCGCCAGGAAGTGTACGACGCTGTCGGCGGTGCGAGGAACAATATCTTCCTTGATAAGGGCTTTCACTCCGTCAGCCACCGGTTGCAGGATGCCAAAAGGACCCACACGATTCGGACCATACCGGTTTTGAATCCGGCCCAGCCCTTTTCGCTCAAGGACCGTGGTGATCGCAAAGAGTGAGGCGAAAACGGCGATGAGCAGGACGACAGAAATGATCGCTGAAATGATTGGCTGACCCTGAGCCGGACCAAACCCTACTGCCCAGTGTTTTATAGTGACGAAGATCTGGTCCATTATTTGGCCAGCGCCGGCACGCTGGCAGGGGAAAGAGGTTTGGGAGCGGCAGCGGCTTTGGCTTTGGCTTCGGCTTTGGCCCTTTCTGCGGCCAGGCGCGCGTCAGCTTCAGCGGCCTCGGTCGGATGGAGCTTGCGGAAGTAGGTGTTCGATTTCGAAAGGTCGTTTTTGTGCTGGAGCAGATCACCAAACCGGTCGCCGGTGCTCAACTCGAATTCGGTATCCATTTTGATGGCATCAAAGGGACAGACCTCGACGCAAATCTGGCAGCTCATGCACACCGAGATATCAATATCAAAAATGGCGGGATAGATCTGCGCTTTGCCGGCGTGATCGGGCTTCTTATCCTTGCTCTTCGTGATGTAGATGCACTGGGGCGGACATTCCTTTTCGCAAATTTGGCAGGCAACGCACCGCATCCCCGCTTGCCAATCATCTCCATCATAGACCAGGAACGGGAAATTCCTGGCGGCCTCCTTCTGCGGCAGCCGCTCTTCAGGATATTGGACTGTCGTAAGCCGATCTTCTTTGACGTAACTGCCAAGAAAATTCCTGGCCGTCTCCGCCATGCCTTTAACTATACCTTCGCCGAGCATAATGAGCGTTGAGAGTTGTGGGTCAATAGTTGAGGGCCCTGATCTCGCAGAAAAGTGGCGGCGTCGGACAAGCTTACGGTCTCTTCCTTCTCACCCCAGCCCTCTCCGTCCGGGAGAGAGAGAATCGAAACCTGTCGGTTGAATAATCGTAACGCATCGAATTGCGGCGAGTCTGACCGATGGCGCTCCCTCTCCCTGAGGGAGAGGGCTGGGGTGAGGGGGAAGAGACCGTCGAAAAACCAGAGATATGCGATGCTGGCAGTCACATCTCCCAAAGCAAACGTGTTCATCTATCTGCCTCCCCCATTACAATATCCACGCTGCCGAGAATGATGACGACGTCGCCAACCAGGTGGCCCAAGCACATGTCTTCGAGGATCGTCAGATTTATGAGACTCGGCGGCCGAACCCGGTAACGATATGGATTAGGAGTGCCGTCGCTAATTAAGTAAAATCCCAGCTCGCCTTTTGGGGCTTCGATGCGGCCATAGGCTTCGCCGGGCTTGGGCCGGAATCCTCGCAGCTTTGCCTTCGGATCGACGATTGGCCCCTCTGGAATATTGGGCAGGCACTGTTGCAAAATTCTCAACGACTCACGCATCTCCAGAACGCGAATCATGTAGCGGTCATAGACGTCGCCGTGTTCGCCTAACGGGACACGGAAACTGAACCGATCGTAAATGCCATACTTGTCCACCTTGCGGATGTCGTAGTTTACGCCGCTGGCCCGCAGCATGGGACCGGTGATGCCGGCGTTGACGGCCAGGTCATGCGGCAGAACGCCCACCCCTTGCGTGCGCGACATGAGAATTTCGTTTTCATTGAGTAATGCCTCGAACTCATCGAGAAATTGCGGAAAGCTCTCTACGACTTGTTTGGTTTGCTCGAGCCAGCCGGGAGGCAGATCGCACCGGCAACCGCCGAAGCGCATATAATTGCACATCATCCGCGCGCCGGTCAATGATTCGAATAGGTCGAGTATCTTCTCGCGTTCGCGGAACGCGTACATGAGCGGCGTGCCGGAAGCCCCCATGTCTTGAAGCAGGAAGCCCCCAAGGCAGGCATGGTTCTGGAGCCGCGTTAACTCGGCGGTAATGACGCGGATATATTCGGCGTGTTCGGGTACTTGCAACCCGGCAAGTTTTTCCACGGCTAACGCGTACGCCCAGTTGTTTGTCAGCGAACAAAAATAATCGAGACGATCCGTATACGGCATCGAACCGAGGTAGGTCGTGTTCTCACCGATCTTCTCGTGATTGCGATGCAAGTAACCGAAGACGGGCTTGAGTTTCACGACTCGCTCGCCATCGAGCACGACATCCATCCGGAACACGCCATGCGTCGACGGATGCTGCGGCCCCATTGAAACTTCGAGTAAATCGCCCGGATCCACTCCTGAAACGGATGGTTTCGGGCGAAGCTCGAAATTCTTCGGAGGTCCTGGGGCGATGAGTGTGTCAGCGTTCATAGATCAACCCGTCGCCTTCGGCGCGTTATGACTGGCCGCCTTCTCCAGCACTTCATCATGAGCGGTCGGTTCGTATTCGTAATCATCCGGTTCGACGTAATCTTTGCGCATGGGAAAATCTTTGAACTCATCCCACATCAGGATGCGCCGCAAATCTGGATGGCCGTCAAAAATGACGCCATACAGATCAAAGATCTCGCGTTCCTGGAATTCGGCCCCGCGCCAGACAGATGTTAGTGAGGGGACGTGGTTCTGTTCTCCGCGATCACCCGTCCGCAGCCGCAGAACGAGTGGCCCATGCTTCAGTTCCATCGAATAAAGATGATAAATCGCCTCAAGATAGCCGGGCTTTTTCTCTTCCACCACCTGGTCCAGCTCCTTCTCGACGCCGTCGATGACTTGCTTAACCTTGATCGTTTTCTTTACCACTGCGTCCAGCCAATCAACTCCCGTTACGTTTGACGCATAATCGAAACGCAAGTCTGCAGCCTCGCGCAAAAACTCCGCGACTGCCAACCCGTGTTCATTATCCACGAGCAGAGAATGCTGGCCGGCCGGGCTGCCGTTCTGAATGATCACCAAACGGGCGCCGGCAATGGCCGCTTCAATTCGCGTCTTGATTTGTTCCAATGTTTCCACAAGTAAATTGCTAATCGCCTATCTCCGCACGCTGGGCGGATGCCACAACCCGGGATTGTTCGCCGGTTCCAAATCGTGCTCGCCGTACTGCGGCACCGGAAACTCGCTTGGGGCATCAGCAACAAGGTGGCGCGGACGTTCCGCTCCGGTGAGTTGCTGTTCATCGATCTTCCGCTGCAAAGTCATGAAGGCGTGCAACAACGCCTCCGGGCGGGGCGGGCACCCAGGGATGTGCACATCCACAGGGATATATCGGTCAATGCCCTTAAGCACGTTATAGCCTTGCTTGAAAGGACCACCAGAGATGGCGCAAGCGCCCATGGCAATCACGTACTTCGGTTCGGGCATTTGGTTATAAAGTCGCACGACTTGCGGTGCCATTTTTTTCGTGACGGTTCCGGCCACGATCATTAGATCCGCTTGCCGCGGCGACGGGCGGAACACCTCAGCGCCGAACCGGGCCAGATCCCATCGCGCCATTGAAGCAGCTATCATCTCGATGGCACAACAGGCCAGCCCAAAACCCAGCGGCCAGATAGAGTTCTTCCGTCCCCAGTTATAAAGCTCCTCAAAGCTCGTCACGAAGACGCCTTGCTTTTGTAATTCGCTTTTTAGTCCTTCATCCATGGAAAAATTGGGGTGTCCGAGTAATGGAAATTGTCACTTCCACGTCAACACGCCTTTCTGCCAGGCCCAGGCGAGGCCTTCGACCAGTAACAGCAGGAACACGATCATCGCAACGAATGCGCCAACGCTCAATCGAGTAAAGGCGACCGCAAAGGGCAGCAAAAAAATCGTCTCCACATCGAAGATCAGAAAGATGATGGCATAGAGATAATATTCGGCTTTGAACTGCACCCAAGCGTCGCCCTTGGATTCCAAGCCGCATTCATAGATGGCGTTTTTGTCCTTTCCTGGCTTGCGCGGTGAAAACCTCCTCGCCCACAGCCAGGCCAAAACCAGCGGGGCGAGCGCAAAAGCCGCGGCACCCACCAACAGAACAACAATTAATAAATACGGGCTGTAATCTGCTTGCATCACGTTTGTTTATCGTTCGATTACCGTACCAGTGGCTAAACCACGCGTCAAGGAAAGCAAACCATAGGGGCTTAACTTCGCAACATTTGCGAAAGATGAACCGAAAATTGCTGAAGCCCGACCAAAGACCCAACCGATACGCGACTGCCCAGACTGGCTGATGGCACACATGCCAAAGGCTTCGCCACAATCGGCGCGCTGGCTTGCTCGCGAAGCGTCTGGAGTGCGGCGTATTCCGCCGCTTTCGGCTCTTAGCTTATGGCTCCTATCCAGCGCGGTGGCTGATTCCAAAGCGCGGGAAGACCGCGCACTCCAAAGGCTTCGCCAGTCGGCGTTTACTCGCGAAGCGTTTGGAGTGCGGCGCATTCCGCCGCTTTTGGATTGTATTTGCACTTGTTTTTCGCTCAACGCTGCTAACCTTTCCACTGTGAACCCAAACCAGGCTGAGCCGCTTTCCCATTCGTTTCCCAATTCGATCCGCACTCTCTCGCTTCCGCCCGGCCGCTCGGTTGGCCTTTCGACTAAACTGCCCCCCAAAGACTGGCCTCACGCGCCGGTGCATCGCCTTTCAGAAAATGCTGTGTATATCGTGACCGCCGGGACACTGAATAAGAATCACCTTTTCACCACAGACGCAAAACGTGACCTGCTCGAAAGGATGCTGCTGTCCTTGAGCAAGCAGCACGGCTGGCAATTAGAAGCATGGGCGGTCATGGCCAATCACTATCATTTTGTGGCACGGGGCAATCAGCACTCCACGAACCTTCGAGAGTTTCTCCAAAAATTTCATTGCGACTCTGCGTGCGGGGTTAACGAGGCGGATGGTCAGCCAGGCCGAAAGGTGTGGTATAACTTTTACGATACCCAGATTAACTCATCAGTATAGCTATCTGGCGCGGCTCAATTATGTGCATCGAAACCCGGTGAAACACGGCTTGGTGAAGGTGGCTAACCAGTATCCGTGGTGCTCGGCAGCGTGGTTCGAGCGCACGGCTTCGCCGGCGCAGGTCAAGACGATCTACAGCTTTAAGACCGACAAGGTCAATGTGTACGACGATTATTGATCAGAAAGTGCGGGAATACCGGGTAGTCCAAAAAACGCTGCCGTGATCCTGTGCCCTGACTAACTCGCGAAGCGTTTGGAGTGCGACGTATTCCGTCACTTTCTCATGGAACGGCTGCTCGCGAGAGAATTTTTCACGAACCAAAAAGCGACAGAATGCGTCGCGCTCCAAACGCTTCGCGAATTTACCTCGCCGCCCTCTCCACTTTGAGCTTCAGGATTTCCTGGATCGGAATTTGGGTCCAAAACTCTTCCTGGCCGGCACCGGAGCGGCCCCGGTTTCCTTCGCTCGCTTCGATGAAAAAGGGCGCGCCATAAATCCGGCCATCAAATTCGATGCGCACTTCGCCGCGCGCGCCACCGGGACAATGACCTTTGTAGAAATTGACCATTGCTTCCACCTCCCGAATGTCCACAGGTGATTCAAACTCGATGAACTCATATTCGCGACCCGGAGAGGAGCGATGATCTTTGTAATAGTAACCTTCGGGCGAGCGCGTGTGCTGGAAAAATAGAGTTTCCGCGCCTGAATGCGCCGCGGCATAGAGATCCAGATCGACATTTTCTTTCCAACGAATCCCAATTTTCATCGGGCCGGTCATGATCGAGGGAGGTTTCTGAGCTGTTTGCAGAGAGTCACGAGTAAGCCAATCGGCGACATCCACATTGCGGCTGACGCGGAGCATCTCGATTTTCGTTTGCTCGGGATCAATGGAATACTTCGCCGCAACCGCAGCAGCTGCCTGCTCACCATGCGTGTGACAAAACCCCTGAAGGACGGTGGGCAAATCGCCCGAGAATCCGGCCAGTTGAGATCCGTGCTGCGCGAAATAGAGCGTCCAAAACCGCGTCACCCTCTCTTTATGCAAATCGTTTAGCCAGGGATCGGCAAAGTAGACCCAGTGCACGACGAGCGGCGAGCTCGCGGACCCGTTAGAGCCGAATACCGATTTTTCCCGCGCAGCCAGCAAGTGGCCGTCCGAGGGAAAATAGCCATCGACCATAGAAAAAACGGGTTCTTTAGCATCCTGATAGAGAGGGCTGCCGATCAACAGGACCGTCGATGGAGGATTGGTCGACGTCAGGTTTTGCGCGAGAAAATCCAAAAACTGAGGGACCTGGATGCTGTCCTCGAAATTGAGCCGCGCGTTGGCAGGTTTGGGATGGTCGCTGACGAGAAATGTCTTTAGATCGCGCACGGCCCCCGCGAACTGATTGGCGCGCGTTTTGGGGCTGGCGAAAACTCGAGCATTCGGGAGCGTCACCCGAGTGATACTCTTCAAATCGAAGGCATCGTAGATGGCCAGCGTGCTGTTCAAAGGCAAGTCTTCCACCAGCAAGCGGATTATGCCGCGATAAACGTCCTCTTTCACGTTCTTCTCAAGAAATGGTGAGAGGCCGATGAGGAAGGATTGAGGAGGCGTCGCCGGCTTCGAATTCTCGGCAGCGGTTAGACTGGATGCAACAAAAAGGACTACGAATAAATGTTTCATAAGCAAATAAGATTTTGCTGAATCCGAATTCCGATTCAGATTTCGGTATTCGGATTTCGGATTTCTGCTTCAGTCTCCATTCCCAGTCCCAACCGGCGACGACGAAGCCGCCAATCGATTTGACGACGGGCCCGTTTCGATATGGTGCCGCAGATGTTCCGATAACTGATCCAGAATCACTTGCTTCTTCTGCGTTTGATCCTGCCGGCGCGCTGATTCGCGATGGAAGAGAGACTTGCCATAAGCGATCAAGGCGGCGAGTTGATTTTCGAGCCGCACCAGATTTCCATTGGCCTGGCTCAAATCCACCCGTTCGCGGGCGATGCTCTCCTCCAGAGCGCGGCGTTCCGTCTCCAACTGCGCGAAGGCCGGATCACGCGCCAGTCGAACCGGCCGATGTCGCGCGTACAAATTGGTGAGGTACATGCCCAGGACCGCGGAGAGAAAGATCTCGGCCATGGCTTGGCCGGCGACGGTGATTGCATCGATCCATTTGGCGCCCGCGAAATTGAGCCGGCTCACCGGTCCGGCGCCCGTAGAATTGGAATCGAACAATGTCAACGACGCGATTTGTTCATTGATGCCTTTGGATAGAGTCGGATACACACATGCATAGGCTGCGACCCAGACCACAACGCCCAATATTCCCAGGAACAGACAAGTCCACAGATAGACATCCCGCCTTCTAGTTTCCTGGAGGAAATCCCAGCCGACCTTCACCGCCAGGGCGCCCACGGGCAGCAGGGCCGCCCATAGATAGGAGCGAAACGGATTTTCCCGGAAGGTGATGAAACCGGACTCGAGCAGGTTGAAGGAAATATTCAAAACCCCAAAGGTGATCAGGCAAATGATTCCGAGCGCACAAGCGGCAAACATAGCCACATCCCATGCGTTCCATGGTGAATTTGGTTTGCAATCTTCCTCGCCATCCACGGTGACCGGCAGGAGCTGGGTCTTCTCGCTCAAAACAAGCTCGGTGCTCTTGAGACGTCCTTCCAGGAACGATAGCCTTTGCTGATGGACTGTTGCCTGCTCGCGGTACTTTTCCCATTCCACCGCATGGTGATGCATGAAAAGGGCGCGATGATATTTCTCAATCTCCTCGTGGCCCGAAGGGTCGGAATTCTCGAGCTGGTTCTGAATGAACTCGAGGTGGACAGGGGGAGTGATGGATGGAGAATTGGACTTTGATGAGGCGCCATTCATAAGCCTGTTTCAGCCGGGCGGTTATTTTTTCCCGGAAGCGGGAGAGTCTTTCGGATCTGGCTCCTCGCTTTCCTTTTGTTCCTTCACCTTGTCGCGCTGCTTTTCCAGCCGTTCGAGTTGGTTCTGCAACTTTTCCATTTGACGCTGCAGGATCTCGCGCTGGCGCTTCAAGGACTCCATTTGCTGGGCCATGGCCTCATGATGTTGTGCGAAATCGTGCGCATCGATTTTGAATTCCTCTTCCATCGGACGCATCTTTTTATCAGCGAAGGCGCGCTGCATCTCGCGGGCGGCGCGCCTTGCTTCCTCACCGGCGCGGGCTGCCTCGCGCATCGCTTCTTCCCTTATGCGCGCGATCTCTTTTTCATTAATG
>Ga0137403_10008123_pt1 | contig 11761 bp, 11 predicted proteins | sample CZOMad2_1_16fung_FD_122057 | JGI IMG/M metagenome (GOLD analysis project Ga0137403, IMG submission 122057) | Vadose zone soil fungal communities from Angelo Coast Range Reserve, California, USA - CZOMad2_1_16fungal (Hybrid Assembly) | ecosystem: Environmental > Terrestrial > Soil > Vadose zone...
AATGAAGAGCCCTTGCGCGGCATAAAGGGTGCCGACGAGTTTGCCCAGGCCAACGAGCACGGAGAATCCATTTTGCCCCACCGTATGGGCAACGGCAGCTCCAACGCCAAATGGAGCAAAGCACATAACGATGCCAGTGAACTTGAACATCACCTCGGAGAGTCCCTCAAAGAACTCAACCATGGTTTGACGGGCCTTGCCCCGGACACGACCAAGGGCCACGCCGAAAATGATTGCGAAAATCACGACCTGCAAAACGTCGTTGCGCGCCGCCGCATCCGCCAGGCTTTGAGGCGCGAGATGTTCGAGCACAGCGACGAGACTAAGCTTGGTGACTGGCAATTGGGCGCCACCGGCCGCAGAGCTCAATTGAATCCCGTCTCCGGGCCGGACCAGGTTCACCGCGGCCAGGCCAATCAGGAGGGCCAGGGTGGTTACGATTTCAAAGTAAACTATTGATTTGAGCGCCAGCCTCCCGACAGCCTTCATGTCGTCGGTATGCCCGGCGATCCCGATCACGAGCGTGCTGAAGATCAATGGGACGATAATGCACTTGATCAATCGGATGAACAGGTCGGATAAAATTCCGGCTTGGGAGGCTGCCTCAGGAAATTGCCAGCCGAAGAGAATTCCCGCGATCATCGCCAGGACGATCCATTGGCTCAAAGTCAGGCGGCGGAGTAACCCAATCATTTTAATAAGAGGAGGTTGGCAGCAGAATCATCGTTTTCAACATCATTGTGACGATTGCGAGCGTCACTCTTTCAATTGAGGCTGGAGAATGACGGCTTTTCGTGGCTTCCCTACCTGCTCTTGCTAGTCCGGCTCTGAGAGCATACAATCTGCTCGCATCAAACCGCTATAAGGACTGATTAGTTTCAAAATAACTCATGGCGATGACATCTCTCCCGGCCGATTATCACATGCACACCCCGCTGTGCCGCCATGCTTCGGGCGAGCCGACTGAGCTGGCCGCCCAGGCACTCAAGGTTGGCCTAAGTGAAATCGGCTTCTCCGAGCACAATCCCATGATGCGCGACGATTGGGATGATTGGCACATGCTCCAGGCAGATTTGGACAATTACGTCGCCAAGGTGGAAAAAGCCCGCCGCGATCATCCGCAGCTAATTATCAAGCTGGCCATGGAAGTGGATTTTATCCCCGGCCACGAAGAGTGGATCCGTGACCTGGCGGCGCGGCATCCGTGGGATTATTTGATCGGTGCTGTGCATTACGTCTCCGATTCCTGGGACCTGGACAATCCAAAGAAACTCTCCGAATGGAAACAGCGCGACCCAAATGACGTGTGGACGGCATACTTCGAGCGTCTCACTATGGCGGCGGAGTCAGGGTTATTTGAAATCATCGCCCACGCCGACCTGTGCAAGAAGTTTTGCTTTTATCCGGAACAAGACTGCACTCATTTGTTCAACCGCTTCCTGGACGCCGCAAGGAAAAAGGGCGTCGCCATGGAGCTGAACACTGCTGGGCTGCGCAAAAATTGCCGGGAGATTTATCCTAGCCCAAAGATTGTCCAGATGGCGGCGCAAGCCGGTGTGCCGATTACTTTCGCTTCCGATGCGCACGCCATCGACGAAGTCGGCATGAATTTCGTTGAGGCAGTCGCACTGGCTCGTGGGGCAGGTTACACGCACTGTTGCCGGTTCACTCGGCGTCAACGCGAGGTCGTCAAGATTTGACCTTCGCCGTGGGTGGCATACGGTTCCACTGCGGCACCAGAAGGAAACCGGCCACTGCCAAGGCCACGCCGAGCCAGAGAAAAATCGGATTCCAGATGTCATGGCCCTGGCCAAGGACTTTTCCCGCCCAGCCAGGCAGCGTGACCCCAAAGATTTGGCCTACTGAGCCAAAACCATTTACCAGCCCGCTCGCGGTCGATGCGCCTTTTTTGGTGCCGAAATCAATGGCCGCTGTACCCGCCACCAGCGAATCGGGTATATAAATCAGAAAACCAATAAGAAACATGCCGGAGCCGATGGCCAGTCGGCTCGGCGGCAGATAACGGAACGCCAGCATGAAGGCCGCCAGGCAGAAGAGGGCGATGACGCAGATGGGCATTCGCCTGGCCCTGAACAAACGATCGGAAATGAATCCGCCCGCCAGCGTGCCCACTGGACCGGCCAGGTCGAACATGCTCCCGAGGAACCCTGAACTTGCTGTTCCAGTGCCCAGCAAGTCGTTGATATAAACCGGGGCCCAATACAAAAGTAAATAGCGCGTGGGTTTGACCAGGAAGTACACCGCGGCCAACAACCAGACCATCTTGTTGCGCAAGACTTCGCCCACGACTTTCCAGGAGCCTTCGGGTTCCAGGCCGGGCGTGTCCTGGGGATCGATGACTGTCTCTGGTTCGCCGTGGTACTGTTCTATGGGCGCCAGGCCAACATCTTCCGGGCGATTACGCTGAAAGAAATAAAACAGGATCCAAATCAATAAAAGAACGCCTGCGGGAACGAAAAAGGCATAGCGCCACCCAAGTTTCTGCGCGGAGTAACCGGCAACATTCGAAGCAATGAAACCTCCCAGGGCATAATTGGTGCACCAAAAACCCATGATGCTTCCCCGTTCGCGTTGGGAAAAGAATTCACCAACATTCTTTGACAGTGGCGCCCATCCGCTGGCCTGACACAACCCCTGAATGGCGAACAGAGCGCCCATGAGCACGACGGTACTCGAGCAGCCCATCGCTACTGCGGCAATCACAGATGCCAGCATGCCTATCAGAATGATGGCCCGGGTCCCTAGTTTATCCCCGAGGGTGCCGAACAGGAATTGGCCCAGCGCGTAGGCGATCGAATTGGCGCCGTCGATCCAGGACATGTCCCCGCGCGTTAAGCCCATGATCTCGGGCTTCTTCAACTCGTTCTTGGCGACGGAAAAAGACTTGCGAGTCAGGTAAAAACCGGCATACGCCAGCCAGGTGATCGAGAAGATCTGCCAGCGCCAGCGTTCATACTTAGGGTTCCGGTGGTTGCTCATTCCAAAATGTGCTTTCTGCACTGAGCAATAACTACGACAGGCGAGGCGGTGGTTAAAGGAAAGGTCATGCGGGGGATCCTAACTGCACAGTGTCGCAACAGCCAGCAAATCTGTACCGCGACATCTTTCACGAGTTGCCAATTCTTCACCTTGGCCCGTTCGGCATTGCTTTCGCGGGAACATTCCGAGAAGCTCTGCCCTCACAAACACATGAATGAACCGACGCAAATCGCCGGATCAGGTCCCCGGCGCGACTTTGTTAAGAAGTTCCTGGCGGGGTTGATTAGCACGCTCATGGGATTTGTTCCGCTTGGGGCGGGCCTGGCGGTCTTCCTTGATCCGCTGAGGCGGAAGACTTCAAGCGGCGGACTTGCACGCATTGCATCGTTGGAGTCCTTGCCCGCGGATGGGATTCCGCGCAAGTTCCCGGTCGTGGCGACGCGCGTTGATGCGTGGACTAGATTCAGGCGGGCGGCCATAGGGTCGGTGTACCTGCGTCGAACCATCGACGACCAGGTGCAGGCCTTCAATGTGGTGTGTCCGCACGCCGGCTGTTTTGTCGATTTCCTCCCGGATAAAGGACACTATCATTGTCCATGTCACAACAGCACGTTTACCATTGCAGGAAAAATCGATAACCCGTCCAGTCCCGCTGCGCGCGGGCTGGATTCCCTGGAAGTCCAGGTGCGGGACGGCGGGGAAATTTGGGTGAAGTTCCAAGAGTTCCAGGCTGGTCGTGCCGAGAAAATTCCCGTGGCATGAAGTCGAGAAAAGCTCCGGACGCCAACCCGCAGGCTTCGGGACAACTCGGTCGAGAACCAATGGAGTCTCCTCCAAAACCACCTCGCGTTGCAGCCGTTGTTGATTGGCTCGATAATCGGACGGGCTGGCGGAAATTTCTGCACGCGGCGTTGTACGAAAACGTCCCGGGCGGCGCTCGTTGGCGTTATGTTTGGGGAAGCACGCTGACTTTCGCCCTCGCTGTTCAGTTTATCACGGGTGCTTTCCTGTGGATGGCTTACAGTCCGAGTTCGCAAACCGCCTGGGAAAGCGTTTATTATATCCAGGATGTCATGACGGCCGGATGGTTGTTGCGTGGTTTGCATCACTATACCGCGCACTTGATGATCATCCTGTTGGTTCTCCATTTAATGCAGGTCGTGATTGATGGCGCATATAAGGCGCCGCGCGAGGTCAATTTTTGGTTTGGCGTCATCCTGCTTCAACTCGTGCTGGCGCTTTCGCTGACAGGCTATTTGCTGCCGTGGGACCAAAAAGGCTTTTGGGCAACCAAAGTCGCTACTAATTTGGTCGCTGTGGTGCCCGTCCTTGGGCCCTCTCTGCAGCGCATTATCGTTGGCGGCGCCGATTACGGGCATCATACACTGACACGTTTTTTTGCCCTGCACGCCGGCATCATTCCAGGAATGATCATCGCTCTGTTGACTGGCCACATTTACCTCTTTCGGCGCCATGGGCTGACTGCCAAACAACCGCTGGCGAAACCGGATGCAGCCTTCTGGCCGGACCAGGTGCTGCGCGATGCCGTCGCCTGCCTGGCGGTTCTGGCTACGGTTTTGTTTTTGATCCTGCGGCATCGGTTGTTTTCCCAGACCGGACCTCTTGGCGCCGAGCTTGGTGCCCCGGCGAATCCGACAGAACCATTTTCGGCTGCGCGACCTGACTGGTATTTTTTGTTTCTGTTCCAATTCCTGAAGCTGTTTCCAGGTGGAACGGAGATCTGGGGCGCGATTGTCATCCCTGCTTTGGCGATGCTGCTCATTTTCGTGATGCCATTTATCGGGCACTGGCGACTGGGACATCGCTTCAACCTCGGAATGCTCTATTGCCTGCTTGCCGGCGCTGGCCTGCTCACATACCTCGCGGTGGTGGAAGATCGCGGGAATCCGAGTTACCAGATTGCCGTCCGGGCCGCCGACCGGGAGGCTGAGCGCGTGCGGGTACTGGCGAGAGTCGAGGGCATACCGCCCGAAGGCGCAGGGGCACTGTTGCGCAATGATGCCTTAACGCAGGGGCCTAAGCTGTTCGCGCAAAAATGCGCCGGTTGCCACCGATATGACGGCCATGACGGAACCGGGAACCTTCCAACCGACCCGCAGGCCGCTTCCGATTTGAAAGGCTTTGCCTCCCGCGAGTGGCTAACTGGCCTCCTGGATCCCGAGAAAATCAGCACCTCGAATTATTTTGGCGCGACAAAGTTCGATGGCGGCAAGATGGCGAAATTTGTCAAAAACAAAGTCGCAAACTATTCCGCCGAGCAGAAAGAGAATCTGCGCAAGGTGATCATCGCGATCTCGGCTGAGAGCGGACTTAAATCACAACGCGTGGACGATCAGCGCGACGCCAGCATTGTCGAAGAAGGCCGCGCGCTGCTTCGCGCCGAAACCAAATGTGTCGATTGCCATCAATTCCACAAAGCTGATGAGGATGCGACTGGGCCTGATCTGACTGATTACGGTTCGCGAGGCTGGCTCGTCAGGTTCATCAGCGACCCCGGGGACCCAGGCTTCTATGGTGACCGCAACGACCGCATGCCTGCATTCGGGAAGAAACAAATGCTCAGCGAGCGGGAGATTGGTTTGATCGCAGACTGGTTGCGGGGAGACTATCAGGTGGAGGCGACGAAGCCCGAGTGACACCCAGCATGCTTCATAGTGAACTGATCCCCGCTCGAGAGCTTTCTTCCCGGCGGCTGCTCATCATGCTCCACGGTCTCGGCGACAGCATTGCTGGATATCGCTGGTTACCGCCCGCATTGAACCTGTCGGGGCTAAACTACCTGTTAGTCAATGCTCCCGATCAATATTACGGCGGTTATTCCTGGTATGACTTTATCGGTGACATTAGCCCGGGCGTCCATCGAAGCCGGAAATTGCTTTTCCAACTGCTCGATTCGCACCGCGCGGCTGGTTTTCCGGCGGACCAAATTCTTCTGGGTGGCTTCTCTCAAGGCTGTCTCATGGCCCTGGATGTCGGTCTGCGCTACCCACACCACTTGGCCGGCATTATTGGCATCAGCGGTTATGTCTGTGAGCCGGACAAGTTGCTCAAGGAACTTTCGCCCGTGGCATTGCAGCAGCGCGTGCTGATGACCCATGGTGTGCTCGACCCTCTCATCCCATTCGCCGTGGTGCGAGAGCAAGTCAATCTATTGAAATCTGCCGGCCTGCACATCGAATGGCATGAATTCGTCAAGCCTCATACGATTGCTGGCGAGCCTGAGTTGGCGGTGATTCGGGACTTCATCCGAAAATGCTACGACGGTCTGTGAACGGGGCCTCACCTTTGTGATTTAGTGAATTGGGGATGAGCTAAGTCTGGCCGACCAGCAATTACCAGTCCGCACTGCTTCTTACCGGCTGCCAGTCTGAAGCCAGATTTGCTCTGGACGTGGAGCCTGCGTCGGTTGCCAATCGAAGGCCCTGTCAACCACCTGCCGCATCCGTTGGAACCACCAATTTGCCCGGCTCAGTCGCTTTTGGCGCTTGGTGATTACGAGCAGCTGGCCCGCGTTTCCCAATCCCAATTCCAATTGTGTATCAATCATATTTACCTTTCTTTGTGCCAATCGTATCGGCGCCGGTTGGACATCCGCCGTCCAAGGTAAAAAATAATTGAAATATTTTTTGCGAGGCAATTGACCCAAATTCCCGCTCTTGAGGCATGCTTCGCGGCGTGCTTAACTGGCAACCGATGGCTAAACCGGCTAAATCACAGTGGCATTTTGGCGAGTTGTTTCCTGTCGAACAAATTGCGCGAAAAGTCCTTTCGGTTAGCGAACTAACCTGGCAAATCAGGCGATTGCTGGAACAGCAGGTCGGGCGCATTTGGGTCACTGGGGAGATCACTAACTTTCGCTCTCAGTCGTCCGGCCATATCTATTTCACGCTCAAAGATGCCGAGGCACAGCTAAACTGCGTCTTGTTCCGAGGCGAAATGCAGGTGGACCGTTCGCTTCTCGAGGATGGCCGCAAAGTCGTCCTGCAAGGTGAGGTCACAGTTTATGAATCACGCGGACAGTATCAACTGCGAGTCACGGCGGTTGAATTGCAGGGCATCGGCTCGCTGCAAATCGCTTTCGAGAAGCTAAAGCAGAAGCTTGGGGCCGAAGGGTTGTTCGCCTCGGAACGCAAACGCACGTTGCCGAAATTTCCCCGACGAATTGGCGTCGTCACCTCACCCACCGGGGCGGCGATTCGCGATGTATTGCACGTTGTGCAGCGTCGCAATCCGGCTTTGGAAATCGTGGTGGCGCCATGCCGTGTCCAGGGCGACGGAGCGGGAGCCGAGATTGCTGCGGGAATTCGGCTGTTGAATGAGTTCAATCGAATACAGAGCGTCGGTTACGATCAGGGCCGCCCGGCTTTAGCTGCTGCGAGGCCGTATTTTGATCTCATACTCGTCACCCGGGGAGGCGGCAGCCTGGAGGATCTCTGGGCCTTCAACGAGGAAATCGTGGCCCGCGCCATTTTTGAATCGGACTCGCCGGTCGTGTCTGCGGTGGGACATGAGGTCGATTTCACCATCAGCGATTTTGTGGCTGACTTGCGCGCTGCTACTCCGAGCGCCGCAGCGGAAATCATCACTGAAGGAGTGTTCTCAAGCTGCCAATTTGTTTCTGAGGCCGGCAGCCGGATGAGGCTCTTGTTTGGGCAACAGTTGGCGGACAAGGAGGGGTGGTTGACTCGCGCTGCTCATCGTCTCGCGCGGTTGCACCCGCGCCGACGGTTCCAGGACTGGTTCCAACGGTTGGACGATCTACAAAGCAGTTTGGTTCGGTGTGTGAAGCAAGAAGCGCGGCGTCAGCGTATAGCCTGTCGCAATTTGACCGATCGTTTGTCGCGCGTGCGACCCGCTCAATTGGTAAAACAGCGACGGGAAATGTTGCACCAGGAAGAGCAACGGTTACGAGAACAAGCCCGTCACCAGCTTCAATCCCGGCATGACCGCATCGCAACTCTCGAAGCGCAATTGCGTCTGCTCGGTCCCGAGCAGGTGCTGGCGCGTGGTTACAGTATCACGATGGAAGCGGAAACAGGGAAAGTTGTGCGCGAAGCAGGACAAGTCAAGTGTGGCCAGCGGCTCCGAACGCGGTTGAAAGTTGGCGAAGTGGTCAGCACAATTGAGCTGTAGCGGCTTGGGGCCTGGGTGGAACGGCGCGCAGAGCTGCAGCCCTGTGCTCGAGCGCCTGGGGGCGAGAGTGCATCGGAGGTGAGAGCCGCCGCTGCCGGTGTTAAGGACCAACTCCAATCCGCATCGCCCGCCATTGATGGCAGGTGCCCGGCTGGATGGTAATCCATCCAGTCAGGACTCCTTGGCCTGCTCGGAGCAATGCTATGGATTGCTCGAGCTGTTAGTCTTACTTTCCGAACTGCTGGCGCCGGTCCCCGTACCTCCCTGACTCGTAGCCCCACCCTGGTTATTAGTTTCGCTCGTGCCGAACGTATTGGTACTGGTCATTACGCTTTTGTTCGGCGCGTTCGTCATGATGCTGGTAATCCCGCGCTCGGTTCCATATTGATCGCTCGTGCCGCCTTGCTGCTGGTTACAACCGGCCAGCGCTAGACCCGCACAGACGATCAGGATCGCTTTTTTCATAATTGATTCCTTTATTATTATTTCCGTTCTGACCAACCTAGCTCATCTTTCACACTCCGAGGCGAGGGGAACGAAGACAATGGAGTGAAGACCCTACTTCCTGAATCTTCTTGAGAATCACGACAGTCATACTTTGACTTCCGCTCGTGGCGGCTGGCGTGCAGGAGTTGGCAGAAGGGCGGAAATGACTGCGTGACCTTTCTCTCTCGGCTTGGTCAAAGCAAATACAAACCAAATATCAAGCTATGTCTAACTACTCATACGTAGCGATTGATCCGGGTGGTCTGGAGATGCGGGGCAATATTGATGTGTCTGATCAAACCGAGGCCTTGCGACGAATCCGTGAGATGGGCCTCTTCCCTACCAAGCTCGTCTCAAGCGGCGCGCGACGAAATCGGCCAATCCGTTTCTTGCCTGGGACGGTGCACAAAGGCACAGCGATTTCGCTACGCTGGTTTAGCGGCCGGATAAAGCCTGCCGTTCTCGCCGGCTTCACGCGGCAGCTCGCCACACTCCTCGAGGCAGGCATGCCGTTATTACGCAGTTTGCACTTGTTGCAGGAACAAACTGTGAATCGGAGGCTCAAGTCAACCACCGCCGCCCTGGCGCAGGGAATTGAGAACGGCAGCTCATTCGCCGAGGCGCTGCTCGCGCATCCCAGGATCTTTGATCAACTCTATGTAAATATGGTGCGGGCGGGCGAAATCAGCGGCGCTTTGGAACTGACTCTGAAGCGACTGGCCGAGTTCATGGAGAAGGCACAAAAAATCAAAGGCAAGGTCAAGGCAGCACTTGTCTATCCCTGCGCTGTGCTGGTTGTTGCATTCGCGATCATGGCCCTTTTAATGGTCTTCGTCGTGCCCAGGTTCAAAGGTGTTTTCGATGGGCTGCTCGGTGGCGTCGCCATGCCGGCTTTCACTCTTTTCGTTTTCAAGCTTAGCGAAGTCTTCAAGAACCACGCCTTATTCACCGGCGGCGTTATCGCCGGCCTGGGGTTTTGGTTTGGGGTAACGCTTCGCACAAAGTGGGGACGCTTCATTTTTGACCGCTGCAAGCTCTCTGTGCCCGTTCTCGGACCTGTTTTCAGGCAGGCCGCTATCGGCCGCTTCTCCCGAACCATGGCAACCCTGGCCGGCAGTGGCGTGCCCATCCTCCAGGCGCTGACGATCGTAAAAGAGACAGCCGGGAACGTGCTGATCGCCAATGTCATTGCCAAAGTGCATGCGAACGTTAAGCAAGGAGAACCCATTGCACCCACATTGAAGTGTTCGGGCGTTTTCCCCGTGATGATCACTGGTATGATCGATGTCGGAGAACAGACCGGCGCGTTGCCCGAGATGCTCGCGAAGATCGCCGACAATTGCGACGAAGAGGTCGAGAACGCTGCCAACGCCATGACGTCATTGTTGGAGCCCGTAATGATCGTATTCCTGGCGGTAATCGTAGGAAGCATTGTGATTGCTATGTTTTTGCCATTGTTTCGGATCCTGGAGATAGGTTTCGACGGAGATGTGGCAGAACGCAGCACAGGGGCACGCACCGACTAGCAGAACCTGCTACTTCGTCAGTCGGAAAAATTGTGCGCGATTGGTTGCTGGGAGCGAAACAATGTATTGATTGTTAGTCAGCGTCGGAGTTTGGCCCGTAAGCGAAGTCCAGTTTGTTGTAGGGAGCTTTAGTGTGGACTGAAGTTGGTAGCCGCCAGCGGTCCCCGGCCAGGAGAGAATGATGTTGGTTGCCGATCTCGATATGGAAACCACCAGCGGAGCGGCGATGAGTTCCGTAATCTGGGTGGACCAGGCGGTTTTGCTCGAAGGATACATTGTCAGAGCCCAGAAATGTGTGGGCTTGGCCGGGTCCACGCTCACAGCGCTGTAATCACCCCAGCGGCTGTCCATCTCATTGGTGCGATACGCTGCGACTCCCGCCTTCAGCAGCACCAGGTTGCCAAACCTTAACGTCCCGTTAATCGGTTCACCCAGCACCGCGTATGAGCTCACTGAGTTGGTCGCGCTTGAAGCGTTAAAGGCCAGCGCCACTGTGCCGTTACCGTTCGCTGCGATTGAGGGATAAAACAAATCCAACACCGCGTCGGTAATCACTCCTGTATCGATCAGGTTCAGGGTTGGCGCATTAATCCTAAACCACTGGATTGCTGCCCGGTCGTCCATTTGCGTTCCGTGCGTCGCATAAATCACATCGCCCACCCGATAGACCATTGCACTGATGCGTGCGTCACCATCGTCAATATTTTCAGTAAGGCCGCCCAATTGCAGGGGATTTATGGGAATAGAGTAGGCTGGGATAGAAATAGTTATCGGACTGCCGAGAGTCGCGGCGCCCTCAGAGGCGGCATTTTGAATCGCAACACCTACCAGGTTCGAGTGAAGCATGTAGTCGAACCCCAAGTCCCCGACGGCTAATACTGATTCGGAGCTGGTTGCTGCGCCGATGGTAGCGCCGGCGGCAGCAAGACAGCTGCCCGTTGGCGAGATGAGCGATATGTCCGCCATGTCTGGCGACATGCCATGTTGTCCGGACGGTCAGAAAAACAAAAACTGCCCGGATTGCCCGCTCGTCGCGATGTGCATGTTGACAGTCGCCCAGGTTGAGCCGTCCGCGGCAAACGTTATTCAGGTTTCTTTTGAAACCCGCAGGCTGTCCTACGCGCTCGTCGATTTGATCGCCGATGGCCTCGTTGGCGCCCCTCCGGACCATCCTCCTCGAATCTCGACCTGATCGGCGTCACCACGCCGTCTGCTGCTGCGCGGTCTCAGGGCCGCGCGGATAAACGCATGCCGCTATGCGGCACATCAGGACATCGAGGATTCAACATGAAAAGCTACAACTACGCGCGTGCCCTCCGGGCCGCGCTGATCGGCATCGCCATGATCGGGCCGGCCACGGTCGCCCGCGCCGACATCAAGGACTATGAGTTCCAACTGGTCGATAAGACCGTCAAGAAGGGCGACGCGGTCATCTCGGTCCGCCTGGTCCACAAGCCCGACGGAAAGCCTATCTCCGGCGCCGTGATCTTCGCCAAGAGGCTGGATATGGCGCCGGACGGCATGGAGACGATGAAGACCACCATCGAAGCGATCCCTAGCGCGGAGCCTGGGGTCTACAAGTTCAAGGCGGCCTT
>Ga0137403_10008124_pt1 | contig 11760 bp, 12 predicted proteins | sample CZOMad2_1_16fung_FD_122057 | JGI IMG/M metagenome (GOLD analysis project Ga0137403, IMG submission 122057) | Vadose zone soil fungal communities from Angelo Coast Range Reserve, California, USA - CZOMad2_1_16fungal (Hybrid Assembly) | ecosystem: Environmental > Terrestrial > Soil > Vadose zone...
GCCCCAGACTCTACCCAACTCAGGTGTAACGCATGTCCTGAAACAACCTGTAACGGATGTCATGAGACCAAACAGCATTGCCGTGCCCCTACTGGTGGCGGAGGACGGAGCCTGATAGGGCGCCGGTGGAGCGGTTGTTGTCGATAACCAGAGTTCCGTTGACCAGGACGTAGTCGAAGCCGACGGAATAGGAAAGCGGCTTGTCGAAGGTGGCGGTGTCCTGAACTTTCGCGGGATCGAAAACCAGGATGTCGGCCCGGAAGCCGGGACTGAGGCGGCCGCGGTCGAAGAGCTTGAGCGAGTTGGCCGGGAGCGAAGACATTTTTCGCACGGCGTCTTCGAGACTGATGACGTGTTCTTCGCGAACGTACTTGGCGAGAATGCGAGCGAAAGTGCCAAAGGCGCGCGGCGCGGAGCTCTGGCCGAGGCTGGCGGCGGAGTTGGCAGGATTGATGGGAGCGGCGTCGCAATCGATGGAAACGAACGAAGCACGCAGCGCGGCCTGCTTTTGGCCTTCGTTCATGCTCTTGGGGCTGACGAAGGGATCGCCTTGCTTGATGAGGTCAAAGAAGACATCCCAGGGATCCACGTTGCGCCGCTTGGCGGCTGCCTGCACGGAGAGGCCGTTCAACGATGCGTCCCCCTTGGGGCCGACGGAAGAGATCAAAACGTTGTCCCAATTGCTGCCGACCCAACGATACCAATTCTCCCAGTCCGAGGTGGTTTCCATTTCGCGGCGAATTTCCCGGCGGAAAGAAGGAGCGGCGAGCGATTTGACGAAAGCGTCCGAGCCGGCAGCGAAATGGCGCGGATGAACAAGAGCGCGCAGACCCAGACCGTTGCGGATGTAGGGATAGATGTCGGCGGTGATGTCCACGCCTTGCTCGCGAGCTTGTTGGATGAGCTTAAGAGCTTGTTCCATCAGCGGCCAATTTTCTTCGCCAGCGGCTTTCAGATGATAGATATGCACGGGAATGCCGGCTTCCTTGCCGATGCGAATGACTTCCTGAATGGCTTCGAGGAGATGGGTGCTTTCGTTGCGCATGTGGGAGAAATAGACGCCACCGTACTGCGCCGCGACTTTGGAAAGCTCGATAAGTTCTTCGGTTTTGGCGAAAGTGCCGGGAGGATAGATGAGCGCGGTGGAGAGGCCGACGGAGCCGTCTTTCATGGCTTGGGCAACCAGGGATTTCATTTCGGCGAGCTGCTGCGGAGTGGGCGCTTTGTCTTCATCGCCGATTACGATTTCGCGGACCTGCGTGGCGCCAACGTTGTGGATGACGTTCATAGCGACGCCTTTCTTCTCGAGAAGGGCGAGGTATTGGGCATAGGTGCGCCAGGAAATTTTGAAGCTGGCACCTTCGATGTCTTGCGCGGCGGTGCGGTCGTTCTGTGGGGCGAGAGAATCACCTTCGCCGACCATCATGGTGGTGATGCCCTGGCGCAGCTTGCTCTCGGCACTGACTGGATCGAGAAGCAGCGGCAGGCTGCTACCGCCCATCATGTCAATGAAACCGGGAGTGACGACGGAGCCTCGAGCATCGATGGTGCGGCCGGCGGAACGCCCAGCAAGGCTGCCGATTTCGGCGATAACGCCGTCGCGAATGCCAACGTCGGCGCCGAACCAGGGATTGCCGGCGCCGTCGACGATGCGACCGCCGGTAATGAGCACATCAAATGGCTTGGCGGCGGAATTGGCCTGTGCCGCGGCGTGAGTTGCGAATAGAAGACAGCAGGCGAGAAAAAAAACAGTGGCTCGACGCATTCGGATGAACTCCATGATCTGGCGATGAATGCGCGCATCGTATCACGAGAAAAGCTGGCTTTGGCGCAGGTCATCCTGTCAAAAAAAAGGGCGCCTTTTCAAGCGCCCCGAAGTACCCAGATGACCGCAACGAATGGCGACTAGCTGGACTGCGGCTGAGGCTGCTCGGCGCGCTTTTGCTTGATTTCTTTGATCTTTTCGAGCAGGTCGTCGGCCTGCTTCTTGAGACCGGCGCGCTCGTCGTTGGATTCGACCATGTCGGCCTTGCGGCGATAGAGAAGATTCAGGTAGGCCATGGCGTCGTCGTAGTCCGGGCGAAGCTGAACGGCTTTTTGAACCTCGGAAATACCTTCGTCAACCAAGGCACCGGCCTTAGAGACATAGTCGGCGCGAACGGCAGCGGGAAGCGGGTCATCGTCCTTGATTTGCTTGTTGATGTGGTCTTTGTTGTAGGCGGCCCGGAGTTCGGCGTTGCTGCGGAAAGCCAGCGTCCAGTCAATGACGCCGATCCAGTAATGTGGCTCGGGATCGTCGGGCTTCACTTCGATATGCTTCTGATGGTAGATCTTGGATTCTTCGAATTTCTTGGGATCAAAAGGAGTGCCAGCCATCTGGAAAACAATGGAGCCGATACCGTCAATGGCGCTCAAATTCTTGGGATCTTTTTCGAGGACTTCCTTGAATTCGGCAACGGCCTGCTGGCCGAGGCGCAAGTTTTGTTCGGAAGGCGCGCCGGGAATGTACTGGCTCGCATAAGCGGTGGCCAGATAGAGCCGGGCGTTCATCAGATCGGTGTCAAGTTCCTTGGCCTGTTTGAAATCCTCGACGGCGGCATCATATTGGCCGGCTTTGAAAGCGGCGACGCCCTTGTTGAGCAGGTCGCGGGCTTTGAGCTTGGCACAGCCAGACGCTCCGACGGCAACGAATATACAAGCCGCGACAAGCGCAGTCCGGCATGCGATTCGACTGGACCCCGCGCGAACCGGGTCCGCAGCTGCTTGCGCTAATGCATGAATCATCGAAGGATCCATCCCTGCTGTGCGTGAGTTCCGACGCTGCGGAACGCCCGCTAGGATTCAAGTCCGCCCTGCGAGGGGCAATTCTAACTGGTTCAGCGGCTCTTTTCGAGTTCCGGAGTAAGCAACCCGATGGAGACCACACCCGCGGTGCGCATCGAATCGATCACGCGGGCAACCACCGCGAATTCGACTGGAGACTCACCGCGAACAAAAGCCGTACGATTGGCGCGAAGCTTGAAAACCTGGCCGAGCCGGGTTTCCAACGCGTCCCACGAAACCGGAGCCTGATTGATGCGCAACGATCCGTCCGCGAGAACCTGAACAATCACGACCCCGTCCGGAGAACCTTCCACGAAAGGATCCGGTTGAGGAATCGACACGTCCAATCCTTGCTGGTGATGGGGAATTATCATAAAAATGACCAGCAGCACCAGCAAAATGTCGATCAGTGGAACGATATTGACGTCCGCGAGAATACCGCGATTGCCCCCACCGAAGGAAATGCCCATGAGTCACCTCGCTTTTGCAGCGCGGCCGACGGACAGAACCGGCGGCTGCGACTGTGTTTATCCCCGCGAGAGGACTCTGCACACCCTGCGAAACTCTTACTGACCGGCTTCGAGCTTGGCGGTGATGAGACCAACCTTGTCGATTCCGGAACCGCGCATGATATCGATAGCGCGGGCAACATCCTGAAACAAAACATCGTGGTCGCCTTTTACGAAGGCAACTTTCTCCGCCCGCTCCTTGAAGATTTGCTCCATGCGCGGACCAAGCTGCTCCCAGGTGGTGTCTTCGTTGTTGATCTTGAGCTTGCCCTTTTCATTCACCTGGACGACGACGGTCTTGTTTTCCAGTTCTTGATTCTGCTGCTGATCTTTATTGGGTTGCGGCACGAGGGTGTCGAGGCCTTTGGGGATCAGCGGCGTAATCACCATGAAGATGATGATGAGGACAAGCAGAATATCGATCAGCGGAACTACGTTCGGCGACGAGAGCGCGCCGCCGGTATTTTCTCCACCAACATCCATGCCCATTGCGAGTTCTCCTATCGGCCCGAGAGATCATCAGCCTTGCAGGCTAGTAAGCCGCGCCGAGTGGGAGGCGGCGCGGCCCTTGGAAACCGGCAAACGAATGGTGCAAACGGCCCTGCGTACTACGATGCTCAGTCCGCGGCAGGCGGGTTCTGAGCATCTTGCGGCTTGGGACTCGGACCCTGAGTCTTCTCCGTGAGCAGACCTAACTGGTCTACACCGGCGGAGCGAATCTCATCGATGACCGCGACAACATCGCCATACTTGGCGCGGGCATCGCTTTTGACGTAGACGGTTTTGTCGAGACGGTTGGAAATGGTGTCCTTAATCAGGTCGGTAAGGGCTTCCTTCTTCGTTTCAACATTCTTGAGGAAGATGCTGCCATCCCTGGTGACGGCGACAACTACAGCATCATCCTTGTCGGCATCCTTCATTTCGCGCGCATTGTTCGTCACGGCCATATCCACCGGGGTAGTCTTCTGCAACATCGGCGTGATAACCATGAAGATGATCAGCAGAACGAGCATGATGTCGGCCATGGGGATGACGTTGGGTGACGCCATCTGTGCTCCGGCTACTGGCTTGTAGGCCATTCGGTGTCCTTTACTTTACCGCAACTACTTCTTGGCGCCGCGGCGCAGGATGAAATAGTTGATCAACTCCATCGAAGAGTTGTCCATCTCGACGTCGAACGCTTCCACTTTGTTGGTGAAATAGTTGTACGCCCACACGGCCGGAACGGCGACGAGCAAACCGAACGCGGTGGTGACCAGCGCTTCAGCGATACCGCCGGCGACTGCCGACAGACCGGTGGCCTTGTTGGACTCGATGCCCTTGAAGGCGTTCAAGATGCCGACCACCGTGCCGAAGAGTCCGACGAACGGCGCCGTCGAACCGATGGTGGCGAGAGCGGAGAGACCGCGCTTCATTTCAGCGTGCACGATAGCGACGGAGCGCTCGAGACCACGCTTGGCGGCTTCGATGACGTCGGAGTCGGAAACCTGCTGGGAAGCGGACTGAAACTCGGAAAGGCCCGTCGCCACGACCTTGGCGATGTGGCTCTTTTTGTTGCGCTCAGCGATGGCAATAGCTTCATCGAGCTTGCCATCCTTAAGAGCTCCGGCAACCTGCTGGACGAAAATGCGGGACTGCTTGCGAGCCGCACTGTACATCAGGGCGCGGTCAATCATCACGCCGAACGAGTAAATGGACAGCACGAACAAAATGAAAACCACTACCTTAGCCAGCAAGCCCATGTTGGACCACATGGTCCGCAGGTCCCACTGGTTGGCGGCCTGAAACAGGATGGCCGAAAACGCATACACAGTCGCTACCATTCGTTTGCTCCTTAGAATCTAGTGGCGTCCGCTGAACGAGCCAGCAAGCGCCATCGAGAGAGTTTGCCGATACTGCTAACTGGACCGGCGAGCGGGTCCCACGACAAGCACGCCGGGCCTTTTACCAATTCAGGGTTTGCAAGTACAAACCCCGAACCCCTACTGGTTGAGAGAGAAAATCACGTCAATCGTGGTGTCCACTTCCACCGGTTCGCCATTCAGCAACGTGGCTTGATACTTCCATTGCCGCACGGCGTCGAGCGCCGATTGTTGCAACAACGGATGGCCGGATAGGACCTCCAACGATTGAATGCTGCCGTCTTTAGCGATGATCGCGTGTAGACGCACGGTACCGGAAATACGCGTCTGGCGTGCGAGCGGCGGATAAGTCGGTTGCACCTTGTTCATCAGCTTCGCCGCCTGAACGTTGCCACCCTGGCGAATGCGTCCCTGGTTCGGCTTCGGGGGAGGAGGCGCTGCACCAACGCCGCCAATGACACCACCGATGACACCACCCATCGAACCGCCGGCTACGCCGCCGACTACGCCGCCGGACATGCCACCCAGATCGGGTTCGGCCTCTTCCTTAATAATCTTGATGTCCTTGGGAATGACTTTCGGCGCCACCAGCTTGCCGGCGTCCAGCAAATGCACCTGGGGCTTTACCTTAATGATTGTGGCCGGCGGAGGCGGAGGCGGAGGTGGAGGTGGCGGTGGTGGCGCCATGAGCATCGTCGCCATCATCGTCTTGGGCAGCGCCTCGGTATAGATCAGCGGGATGAGAATCAGCACCGCCAGAACGGCGAACTGAATCAGCATCGAGACCACCACGGTCCAAGGCTTGTTGGTCTTGGCCGGGTTCGCACTGGAAACCACCATATCGTCAAACATGGTCTTACTACCTCCTCCCGGCGGGAGCGAGCCGCGCCGAAGCGCCCTCGTTACCGCTGGGTTTATTGCCGGCTGCGGGTCCGGTATTTGTAGCGAGACCCTGGCCGCGCCAGTGATTCCAGGCGACAACCAAGGGTGCAGCGATACCAAAACTGGAGTACGTTCCTACCACAATCCCCACTACCAGAGCAAAGGAGAAAGCGCGCAGGACCTGACCACCCATGAGAAAAAGTACGAGCACAGTCAGGAACGTCAAGCCGCTGGTGAGGATGGTCCGTGAAAGAGTCTGATTGATGGACTTGTTGACCACGTTGGCGAACGCTTCGCGCCGCAGCAAGCGGTTGTTCTCGCGAATGCGGTCGAAAATCACGATGGTATCGTTCATCGAATAGCCGACCAACGTGAGCAGCGCCGCGATAACGGTAAGAGAAATCTCATAGTGCAGCAGCGAGAAAAATCCCAACGTAATCAGAATGTCGTGAAACACCGCCAGAACCGCGGCGGCTCCGTATACCCACTCGAATCGGAAGGCAATATATACCAACATTCCGCCCAGCGCATAGAGCGTGACGAAGATGGCCTGGCGGCGCAGCTCGGCTCCGACTTTCGGTCCGACGATCTCGACGTTGCGAATGGTAAACGGACCCAGCGCGTAGGCATCTTTCAGGGAGCTGATGGTTTGCGGGGTGACGCCGAGAATAGCCGAGAGGCTGTCGAAGCTGGTCAGCACGCCGTTCTGATTCCTGTCCCGATAGTCCAAGAGAGTGCGGGCCAACTGGCTGTATTTGTCGCCGACCTTTACGGAAAGCAGCAGCGGGTCGCGCTCCGTCAGTACCTTGGCCAGGGAAGTAGGGGTGGCGGCGTTGAAATCAGGCTTGGAGGAGTTATTGGAGTTGTAGACGGCGTTCAGCGCGTTGATGACTTTGGTCTTGCTGGTATCGCCGGCTTCATCGCTGGCATTCTGCTGCTCGACGAAGATGAGCACTTCGTTGGAGTTAGGGTTGGCGATGTCGCTGATGCTCTGAATCTCGCTGCTACCCAGACCCTGGGCGGAAAGGCCACTGCGCAGCTTGTCGATGTTCGGCGGCTGGGCAAAGCGGACGTCCACGTTGGTGCCGCCCTTGAAGTCGATGCTGTAGCGGAGGCCGCCTTTGGCGAAAATCGAAGCCCATCCCGCAATCAGGAGAATGCCGCTAAGGGCATAGAAATACTTGGCTTTGCCCATCCAATTGATGCTGGGCTCTTTGAAGAACTCGATCATGCCAGTTTTTGCTTCCCTTCCTTAGACTCCAAGGGCTCAGGCTTTGTTCCCAGCATGGGGCGTTGGACAAGGAGGCTACGCCAATGTCTGGTTTTAACCTACAGAACACTCGTTTTGCATCGAGTGAACCGTGTATCCCAAGAGTCCTAGTACGCGTTTGAGAGCTACCGGAGGCGATCAAATGCTCAGTTCGCCCTGCCGGTCCATCTTTGCCAGGTGATACTGGAAAATCGCCTTGGAAACGTAGATCGCAGTGAAGACGTTGGCGATCAAGCCGATGGTCAGGGTTATGGCAAAACCTCGAATCGGGCCAGTTCCAAAAAGGAACAGAAAAAAGGCCGAGACGACCGTCGTCACGTGGGTGTCGATAATGGTTAAGAAGGCTTTCGAGAAGCCCGCTTCGACCGCGGAGGCCGGCGACTTGCCGTTGCGCAACTCTTCGCGGATACGCTCGAAGACCAGGACGTTCGAATCCACGCCCATGCCGATGGTCAGGATCACGCCGGCGATACCGGGCAGGGTAAGAACCGCGCCAAAAGCGGCCAGCGCCGCTAACAGGATCAGCAGGTTCAGAATCAAGGCCACAACGGCATTGGCGCCCGAAATCCGGTAGTAGACCAGCATGAAGATCATGACCACGATCAAGCTCAGGACGGAAGCTTGCACACCGTGGCGAATCGAGTCGGCGCCCAAGGAAGGACCGACCGTGCGTTCTTCGAGGTACTTGATCGACGCCGGCAGGGCTCCAGCACGCAGAACCAATGCCAAGTCGTGCGCTGAATCCTGGCTGAAACTTCCTTCGATTACTCCCGTATCTTCAATCCGGCCATTAATAGTAGGCGCGGAATAGACGCAACGGTCGAGCACGATGGCCATTTGCCGATGCAAATTCTGCTCGGTGAACGGACCGAAGCGCTTCGCCGCATCACCAGACAAGCTGAAATTCACCTGATACTGTCCCGGATTGTTGGTGTTGCGATTTTCCGTGGCGCTCCGCAGATCACGCCCAGTAATCACCGGTGCGCGGTCCAGCACATACCAGTTTTCTGCTCCGTTCGGATTGCTGGAGCGTGAGCGGCTCACGACGCAATCGGGCAAGAGCTGCGTTCCGGCTTGGAGCAAGCCGCCATGCTGCGCCATGTAAGCGGCTTCGGACGCGTAGGTCTGGGGATCCTCGACCAACGTTAGCGCGAGCTGCCCGCCGGCTTGAATTACGTCTTTCGCACGGGTGGGGTCGCCTTCGCCCGGGAGCTGCACGAGGATTTCGTTGTCCTTGCGGCCGTGGCGCTGAATGGTCGGTTCGGTCAAGCCCAACGCGTTGATGCGGCGCTCGATCGTTTCCACCGACTGGCTCATTGTGGATTCTTGTATCGCGGCAATGGCGCTAGGACGGAGCGTCAGGAGATAGCCCGACGGGTCGCCCGGTGCCGCTCCCAAGTCCCACGCATTTCCGAATTGAGCACTGACGAGGTCGCGAAGCAATGAGGTTTGCGCGGAATCCAGACCGCGCACCAGCACATGCGTGTCGTCAGCCCTGCGAATCTCGTCGTAGTGAATATTCTTCTGGCGGATTTGCGTGGCCAGCCGCTCGACGGTCTGATCGGTCTCCTGCGCAATGGCTTCCTGTACTTGCACCTGAAGGATCAGGTGCGTGCCGCCCTGCAGGTCCAGGCCCAGCTTGATCTGGCGGGCGAAATTATCCCTCACCGCATGGCGGGAGGTTGGGAAGGTCGGCAAACCGATGAGCGTATACACGCACACCAGAATGACTGCTACGATAAACAACAGTTTCCACTTCAAATTGGGATTCATGTCAGAAAGTGAGACGCGCCGTCACGCGAGAGGTGGGCTTATTTGGCGTCTTCCGCTGCCTCCACCTGAGCGATAGCCGCGCGAGCTATGCGAATTTTTACCTGGTCAGCGATTTTCAGAATCACCGTATCGCCGTCAATGCCGTTGATAACTCCGTAGATGCCGCCGTTGGTGACCACCTTATCTCCGTTTTTCAGCTCGCTCAGCATTTGCTGCATTTTTTTGCGCTGGCGCTGTTGCGGCATGATCACCAGGAGATACATGATGCCGAACATCAGCACGAGCGGAATCAAGAAGCCGCCCATCCCCGCCCCGCCGCCCAACTGGAATAGAACCGCTGCGATCATCTTTAGGTTTCTCTACCAGACCATTCCGTGTCTCAGAGTCGCTGGGCCGCGTCCGCGTTGCCCGCGCATCGGCCGGCTCGCGTACCCACGCCAAATATCCAACGAATTGCCCAACAAAGATACAAGCAACGAGCCGGGAAAAAACTCCCGCGCTCACAACTCGCAAACTCGCCGGATTTAGCCGCTCAGGCTACCCCTGCAGAATAGCGCGCGTGCATCTCAGATGAGAATTTCGCTAGGTTCCCAAACCCGATAGCCTCGCGGATTTGCCGCATTATGTCAAGGTAAAAGTGGACATTATGGTGGGACGCCAGGATGGCCGCGGTGATTTCTCCGGCGGCGAACAGATGCCGAAGATACGCGCGAGTATAGCGCCGGCACACGGAACAAATGCAGTTTGCGTCGATGGGATTTTCGTCTTGCGCGTAGCGGGCGTTCTTGATCAGCACGCGGCCTTCGCTGGTGTACAAGCACGCGTGGCGGGCGGCGCGCGTTGGCAGCACGCAATCCATCATGTCGACGCCAAGCGCTACGTAGTCCGCGATTTGCTCGGGGCGGCCAACGCCCATCAAGTAGCGCGGCCGATCATGGGGAAGGAGCGCGGTGACTTCAGCAGTCATGGCGCACGTCAGGTCATGCGGTTCGCCAACCGCGAGGCCGCCGACCGCGTAACCTGGGAAATCAAACTCCAGCAGTTGCTGAGCGCTGGCGCGACGCAAATCCGGGAACGTCGCGCCTTGTACGATTCCAAATTGCCACTGCGGCAAATCTCCGTTGCGGGTGGCGTGATCCAGAAAATGCTTACGGGCGCGTTTCGCCCAGGCAGTTGTGCGTTGCACGGCGGATTCGGCTTTGTCGCGCGGCGCAGGCGTCTCGATGCATTCGTCGAGGACCATGGCGATGTCGGAGCCCAGCGCCAGCTGAATCTCAGCGGCTTTCTCCGGTGTGAGCAAATGCTCCGAACCATCAAGGTGTGAACGAAAGCGCACACCTTCGTCGGTCATCTTGCGCAACTCGGAAAGACTGAACACCTGGTAACCACCCGAATCGGTGAGAATCGCGTGCGGCCAGGACATGAAGCGATGCAGCCCGCCCAGCTTGCGGACCAACTCGTGTCCGGGACGAAGATATAGATGATACGTGTTGGCGAGGATGATTTCGGCGCCTAGTTCTTCGAGGGCTTCCTGGCGTAGCGCCTTGACGGTCGCCTGGTACGGTGTCGGGTCGATGGTGAACAGCACGTCGCCAGCCTTCAACGGTGCGTTCGCCTGAACCGGAACATCCAGGACCTCACCGGCGACATCGGAAACGATCTGCACGGAATTACGAACGACGAGCGCCGATCCCTGCGGCGAGAAGCGCTTCACGCGGCAGGTAGAGTCGTTCCTTCGCAGCATCCTCGTCCAGATCGCGCAGAATGTTGGTCAGCTGCAGCGCCCGCCCCAGGTGGAAGGCGAGCGATGCTCCCTCCTCCCCGTGCATCCCGAACACGCGGACCGAAAGGCGACCCACCGCGCATGCGACCCGATCGCAGTACAGATCGAGGGTGGCGAAGTCGGGAGCGCGGATGTCGGCCCGAGCGTCCATCTCCATGCCGTCGATAATCGAGAGAAAATCCTCGCGTTGCAGATCGAATGTGCGAATCGGCTCGGAGAGCGCCCGCACACGACTCGCCGTCACTCCCGCGAACAGCGCAGCGATGTCCCTGCGCCAGAGCGCCAGCTCGGTCAGGCGCGCTTGCCGGTCCCCGCGACCATCGGCTACGTCATCGACCGCACGGCAGAACGCGTAGATTGCGAACATCGCGCGGCGCTGCTCTCGTGGCAGCACGCGCATCGCGACATAGAAGGAGCTGCCGGAAGCCGAGCGTTCCGTCTCCGTGGAGGAGGTCGCGCCGATGTCCATTGGCGGCTTCAGCGACTGGGCCCGGAGGCTTCGTGCGACGAAGTTTCGCAATGGATGCGTCCTTTCCACTCGCCGCCCCTGCCGCGTCGATGCTGGTACGCCGAGTCGAGCGTGAAGACGACGTACGTCGCCGCAATCCCCGGCAGGGCCAAACCCCACCACGGCGAGAGCGCGTAGAGACGCAGCGTCGGTTGCAATGCCAAAGCCATCTGCGCCCAGGCCAGCGCTCCGAGGAGCTGTGCGGCGCCGCTGCCAAACAACGCCAAGGCGGGCACCGCCAGGTAGGTGATGATCATCGCCGCGGTGGCGCCTGCGAGCAGCCAGGGAGAGAACCGCAGTTGAGCGTACGCGCAACGCACGATCATGGGCCGGATCTCGGCCAACGATGC
>Ga0137403_10008125_pt1 | contig 11759 bp, 14 predicted proteins | sample CZOMad2_1_16fung_FD_122057 | JGI IMG/M metagenome (GOLD analysis project Ga0137403, IMG submission 122057) | Vadose zone soil fungal communities from Angelo Coast Range Reserve, California, USA - CZOMad2_1_16fungal (Hybrid Assembly) | ecosystem: Environmental > Terrestrial > Soil > Vadose zone...
ACTCGCGAGAAAGGGTTCGATAGTACTTTCACGCGAACAGTCTCGGGATTCTTCGCTGCGCTCAAGAATGACAGGTTCAAGGATTTGCCGGATTTCGGGAGCCGATGAGACCCTAGTTTTCATCCCGCCGCGACGCGTCTGTTCGTCGTTTCTTGATCTCCTCCAGCCGCTCCCGAATCCGCTTCTCAATTCCTTCGTTCGTTGGCTGGTAGTACTTTTTCCCACGCAGGCTGTCGGGCAGGCACTCCATGTTCGCTACTTTGCCTTCTACATCATGAGCGTATTGATAGCCCTTGCCATAGCCCAACCCCTTCATCAATCCCGTAGGCGCATTCCGTAAGTGCAATGGCACCGGATCGGCTGCGGTCTGTTCCACGTCTTCGGTAACGCTGCCATAGGCAGTGTAGAGCGCATTCGACTTCGGCGCTACGGAAAGATAGACGACCGCCTGCGCGAGCGCAAGATTGCCCTCAGGCAGTCCGATGAAGTCGACTGCGTCGCGGGCAGCCATGCACAGCGCAAGCGCTTGCGGGTCGGCGAGACCGATGTCTTCGACGGCCATGCGGACCACGCGGCGGGCGACGTAGAGCGGGTCTTCTCCGGCTTCGAGCATGCGGCCGAGCCAGTAGAGGGCGGCATCGGGATCGGAGTTGCGGACGGATTTGTGCAGCGCGGAGATGAGGTTGTAGTGCTCTTCGCCGGACTTGTCGTAGATGAGCGTGCGCTTTTGCAGGGCGGCTTTGGCAATGTCCTCTGTGATTACGCTACCCGTGTCGCGAGCCAAAGCAGCCGAGACTTCGAGGACGTTGCAGGCGGCGCGGGCATCGCCGTTGGTGTAGACGGCTATGAGGCGCAGGATATCGTCTGCGGCGGTGACGTTTAAGTTGCCCAAGCCTCGGTCTTTGTCAGAGAGAGCGCGTTGCAGAAGCTGGGCGACCTGGTCTTCGGTGAGCGCTTTTAGAACATAGACCCGGCAGCGCGAGAGCAGTGCGGAGTTGATTTCGAACGACGGATTCTCCGTGGTCGCACCGATCAGGCGGATGTTGCCCTTCTCCACGTGCGGCAGAAAGGCATCCTGTTGCGCTCGGTTGAATCGGTGGATTTCGTCGATGAAGAGGATGGTGCGGGTGCCGTATTGGCGGGCGCGTTCGGCCTCCGACATTACCTGCTTGATTTCCTTGATGCCGGAGAGCACGGCCGAGAATTCGATGAACTCGGCGCGGGACATGGCGGCGATGATTTTGGCGAGCGTGGTTTTGCCCGTGCCGGGTGGTCCCCAGAACAGCATCGACCCGGCGTCGTCGCGTTCCATTTGCAGGCGGAGTGGCTTGCCGGGGCCGACGAGGTGCTCCTGACCCACGAATTCGTCGAGCGTGCGCGGCCGCATGCGGTCGGCAAGCGGGCTTTGCGCGACTTGGGCGTCGGGAGTGGGTTGAAAGAGGTTCATGAGGGAGAGCGTTCTGTGACTTGTCCGCCACCTAGGTTTAGCGAGTATTCCGATTTCACCAATCCGCCCTTATAGCTCGTGGTGGCAATGTGCGTCAGGAGGATGTCAGCAGGCAGCGAGCCAAAAAGTGGAATGCCTTCTCCAATCAGTACCGGCACTCGCGTGACAGTCAGTTTGTCGACGAGGCCGGCACGCAAAAAGCGTTGCACGGTGATGCCGCCGTCGACATAAAGATGTTTCGCTCCGGTCGCGGCCAGCCGCGTAACGATCTCTTTCGGCTCTCCCGACATTTGCTCCACCTTTCCGCCCTTCACTCCGGAAAAATCCAGCGGTTTGCTGCTCAGCACGACTACCCGCTTGTTACCGTACGCCCACTCGCCAAATCCCAGCACGACTTCGTAGGTGTTCCGCCCGATGACGTGCGCGTCAATCGTCTTAATAAATTCGTCGTATCCGTGCGGCTCAGCGCCCCCCGCGTCCAAAAAATCGAATACACCATTCTTCCGCGCTATGAACCCATCAACGCTCATCCCAACAAACACGGACACAAGCATGGCGTCCTCACAATCTCTCGTCTAAGAGCTTCTTTGCCGCGCGGCTTCGTACAGGATAATGCTGGCCGCGACTCCGGCGTTGAGCGATTCAACGGAGCGAGCTTGCGGGATGGCGAGCGTGGCATCCATTTTTGAAATGACATCCCGGGCCAGGCCTGCGCCTTCATTGCCGATAAACAACGCGGAGGGTTCGCTGAGACGAGCCTCGTGGAGCGGGACACCTTGATGCGAGGACGTGGCAAAAAGCTTTACCCCCTTTTCGCGCAAATGCGGAATCAATTCCGCCAGTTTCGCCGTCATCACGGGCAATCGAAAAATCGACCCGGCGGTAGCGCGAACCGTTTTCGGGTTGTACGCGCTGACAGTGCCCTCCGTCAGAACCACTCCGCCAGCCCCAAATGCTTCAGCCGACCGCAGGATGGTCCCAAGATTTCCCGGATCTTGCAGCCCAGCAGCCACGACCAAGAGGGTCGGCAGCTCGCGCAGGGCCTCATCCAGCGTAGATTCCTTGCACCGAACCAAGGCAGCAACCCCTTGAGGCGAGTCCGTGGCAACCGCCTCGTGGAACAGCTTAGCGGGTACCAGATAGGTCTCAACCTTATGTCCGATCTGTTCAAGCAGCCGTTCCTTCAAGCGCTGGGTAGTAGCATCGTCAGCATCGGTGAAGAAGACGGCGCGGAACCGGACGCCGCTGCGGATGGCTTCCTCAAGCGAACGGAGACCCTCAACGGCAAAACAACCGTCGTCGGTTAGATTACCGTGGGCGTAAACGCCGCGCAGATCCTTGAGTAGAGGGTTGTGGCGGCCAGTAATAGGGCGGAGCCGGTCGCGTGCAGTGGGGGATGGCATAAGGAGCCAGAGCCAAGCCTTCTCTCGGGCACCTTAGAATGATACGCCCCGATCGTGCTTTCACACTCCTGCAAAGCCCCCAGACCGTGATATCGTAAGTGTCTTAGTTTCATCGGACTCCGAGTTTCTTCAGACTTTTCCCACGAGGCTTTTAGGTGCGTGCCGAAATTGTAAAGATCAACTGCGAAACTCCGGAAGAGCGGATGGTGAAGTACGCCGCCGACCAGATTCGCGCGGGCGAAGTGCTGGGCATGCCCACCGATACGTTCTACGGTCTGGCCGCTGACCCACTCAATCTGCGCGCCGTTGAACGCGTCTATGAGATCAAGTCCCGCTTCCGCCACAAGCCGCTTTCACTCTTGATCGAGAGCGTGGATCAGGCGGAAGAGATGGCGTTCCTGCCGGAGTATTTCTATGAGTTGGCCAAGAAGTTCTGGCCCGGCCCTCTCACCATGATCGTGAAAGCCGCCTCCCGCTTACCGTTGAAGGTTACCGCGAACACCGGCAACGTGGCGCTCCGCGTTCCCTCAGCCAAGATTCCATTGGCGATCATCCGAGCCGCGGGTATTCCAATTACTGCAACGTCGGCAAACCTCAGCGGCGCGTCGGAGTGTACAACCGCCGAACAAGTGCGCTTGCAGCTCGATGGCCGCATTGGCATCATCGTTGACGGCGGCCCCTCGCCGCGTGATATTGCCTCGACGATTGTGGATCTGAGCGCTCAAGACGGTTGGAGAATTATGCGCGAAGGCGCCATTCCCTCGGAAGAAATCCGGCAAGTACTGAATGGCTAATGATTCGGCATAGCTAATGACGCGGCGATTTTGGTTGCGGCTGGTTCTAGCGCTGGTCGTGGTTGCGGTCGGCGAGGCTGCCTGGACATGCTGGCGCATCGTGCACCAATCCACCGCCGAGGAATTGCGGCCTGCCTCCGCCATCGTCGTTTTCGGCGCGGCCGAGTACTCGGGACGGCCTTCTCCTGTCTATCGCGCCCGGCTCGATCACGCCTTCGATCTCTACTCCCAGCATTTCGCCCCCTGGGTCATCACCACCGGAGGCTCAGGCCGCGATCCCAGCTTCAGTGAAGGCGGCGTAGGAGCGGAGTACCTCGTCCATCGCGGCATCCCCGAAGCCAGCTTGATTCCCGAAACCCAGGGCACGGACACCGCAGAGTCCGCTCATCGCGTTGCCCGCATCCTCCACACCAGCGGCTTGAAAGACTGCATTGCCGTCAGCGATGCCTACCACGTCTTCCGAATCAAACGCATGCTCGAGACCGACGGCATCACCGTCTACACTGCCCCTCGTCCCAACTCCCTCCCGCACACAAGCATGCAGCGCACCGAAGCCGTGCTGCGCGAGGCCGGTAGTTATTTCTTGTGGCAGATGCACATTACTTAGCGCCATTTCGTCAAACTGCGACTCGGTTGACATGCGTTACATAACGCGTTACGCTTAGCTGTGATTCGCTCGATCCGCCACAAGGGGCTAAAGCGACTCTACGAACAGGACGATCCCCGAGGTGTCCGCGCCGAGCATACTGGGAAACTCCGCGACATTCTCGCGCGGCTCGACGCTGCAGGATCTCCGGCCGATATGGACCTGCCCGGCTTTCAGCTGCATCCGCTGAAGGATCAGTTAAAGGGGTTTTGGGCTGTGACGGTGCGAGCCAACTGGCGTGTGATCTTCCGCATTGAGGGAACGGATGTGTTCGATGTGGATTATGTCGACTACCACTGAGGAGGCTCATTATGCCGATGAAGAATCCGCCGCACCCCGGTGGGGTTGTGTTGCGTCAGTGTATCGAACCCCTGGGCTTGACAATAACGGACGCCGCAGCGGCGCTGGGAGTAACCCGTACAACGTTGTCGGAACTGGTGAATGGGAAGCGCGGAATCTCTCCGGAGATGGCAGTACGGCTTGCCAAGGTTTTTGGAGGCAGTGCAGCCAGCTGGCTAACGCAACAGGCGCACTACGATCTAACCAAGGTTCCAGCAGATCGCATTAAGGTGACTCGGCTGCAACCGGCTTGAGCGGGTACTTCCGGACGGCGAAGGGAGGCATCCCGGGCGTGTCGTCCCTCCACTCGCGCAGCTGCGACTGGATAGCGGCAAACGTGGCGTCCAACAGCCTGTTCCGCTGATTGCCGGTTTGACACGCTTTTGACGGCAGTCCTATACTTCGGCCTCGTGTAACGATTCCTCACTCCGGAGATTGGGCCATGTTGAGCGCAACGCCGAAACGCGTGCTGTCTGTCCTGTCTGTTCTCGCTCTTACTTCCTTTGGTTTCGCCGACAAAATTCATCAACCGAAATTAACGCCGCAGAATAGCGGAACCACCCAAGGATTGATTGCCGTGAGCCCAGTAAATGAGCGCGTGGTGTGGGCCTCGGGGCGTGGCGGGACATTCGTGAAGACGACCGACGGTGGCAAGGGCTGGACGGCGGGCGTGGTGCCGGGTGCCGAGACGCTGCAGTTTCGCGATGTGCAGGGAGTCAGCGACAAAATTGCCTATCTGATGTCGATTGGCAACAATCCCACCGATTTTCGCATTTACAAAACCGTCGACGGCGGCGCGAATTGGACTTTGCAGTTCGAGAATCAGCTCGTCGGCGCATTTTACGATTGCATGGCGTTCTGGACCCCGAGGCGCGGGATTGCGCATAGCGACTCGGTCAACGGAGTATTTCCAGACTTACGCATAACGAACGGCAAAGTCTGGCAGGACATCAGCGCCAACTTGCCGCCCGCTTTGCCGGGCGAAGCATCGTTCTCCTCAAGCGGCACTTGCGTGGCGACGCAGGGCGAACGCAATGCTTGGATCGCAACCGGTGGCTCGACCGCCGCCCGCATCCTGGCAAGCCGCGACGGCGGCAATACCTGGAATGCCTACGACACGCCGCTTGTGAGCTCCCCAAGCGCAGGAGCCTTTTCCGTTGACTTCCGCGACGCCTGGCACGGCATCGTCGGCGGCGGAGATTTGGATCCCGCCGATCCAAATATGGCAGGCACAGCAACTTCGGACGACGGCGGCCAGACCTGGACACTAACCAATCCAGCTCCCGTGACGGGCGCGATTTTTGGCTTGAGCTATGTGCGCCGGGGTGAGGGTGACGGTGAAGACGAAGGAGAAGATGGCGGCAGAGCGGTCGTCGTCACCGCTAACGACGGCGGGGCAGCCTGGACCCCGGACGAAGGCAAGACCTGGTTCGCACTGCCGGGCGTGACCGGATACTGGGCAGTTGCATTTGCCAGTCCAAAAGCCGGATGGCTAGTAGGCGTCAACGGCACGATCTTGAAAGCTCGTTTCTAGAACGCGCGTATCTAGCGCGTATCTATTTCGCTTCTAGAACACTCGCGTGGGGACGGGCCCTCCCCACGTTAACTCTTCCGAAAGGTTCTGCTATGCCGAATCACGCCGCCGGTCCATTCGATGTGAAGTTGACTCCGCAGTCCCCGGAGGAGAATGTCGGCGATCCATCCGTGGGCCGCATGGCGCTCGACAAGCAGTTTCACGGGGACTTGGAAGCGTCGAGCAAGGGCCAGATGCTCTCCACCATGGGGGATGTCAAGGGCTCGGCCGGGTACGTCGCTATGGAGCGCGTCAGCGGAACTGTGCATGGACGCAAGGGCACGTTTGCCTTGCAACACAGTGGGACCATGACCCGAGGTACGCCGTCGCTCACCATCACCGTTGTCCCGGATTCTGGAACAGGGGAACTGGTCGGCCTAACCGGGACGCTGGAAATTCATATCGTCGAGGGGAAGCATTCCTACGACTTCTCCTACACTCTTCCGGATTCGCCTTGATTCCTCAACGCTGACTTGCTTTCATGGGACCCATCCTTGCCTTCGCCGCATTCGCGAAAAAAGGCCCGGGAAAGAGGATGGGGAACTCGACGTCGTTTCCCTACCAGCCTTCTTGTTTCCTCAGTGACGTGATGTGCGCTACGTGATGGCGCCCATGCCATGCGTATAGGGCCAGTGCGCGGTCCAGTCGTTGCACACCCATCTCGGGGTGGTTAAAAGTACGCGCCCAATCTGTTTCCTTCATAGAACGCAATACTGCCACCCAACGTTCATGAACGTTCTCGACAATCGGCAGCGAGACATCCGTAGGCAGCTTTTGATCGGCGAGATCCGCCCAGAGATGTTCCGGGTAAGGCTTGATGGTCGGATTGTCCTCGCTAAGGCCGAGCTTGAATCGAATAAACCCATTCATGTGGCTATCGGCCACGTGGTGGACGACCTGGCGCGAGGTCCAGCCTCCGGGGCGGTAAGGGGTATCGAGCTGAGTTTCGGTGAGGCCCTCAATAGCAGAGCGAAGTTTGGCGGGTGCTTCAGCTACTTGATTGAGCAGTTGTGCGCGCTGCTCGGCGGGCACCGCGCCTTCGGGGGGTGAGAATTTACCAACGGGATAGCGCGGGTCGATCGCAGTGGTCACGGAATGCTCCTCCTGGAGTGGAAATGAAAAGAACTTAGAATCCGTTGTATGGATGCGGCCGAACTCAGGAATGATGAAGGATTTTTACCGGCACATCGCCCGACTACTGAGTTAGCGCCGTAAGACGGGCGGTATTTTCCACACTGCCAGGGACGAGCTGTGGAGCGATGACCAGCAAGCTGCCGGATTCGGGGACGGAATTCAGATTGGCGATATTGGTGAGCTGGTAGACGCTGTGCCGGGAAGCATAATCGTGAGCCACCCGGGGAACAATCTGCTCGGGCTGATCGGAGCCGAGGCCGAGGACCACGCGCCCTTCCACCAGGAAATGCGTTGCGTCTTCGGAGAAGCTGGGCTGTGTAGCTCTTGCCTTCAGGCGCAGATCCTTTCGCGGCTGCCATCCCGTGCGCGCTACCACCACCGCATTCAGCGGAATCTGTCCGTGGCGCTGCTCCCACCGCGCGATATCCTCCACCCCGATTTGATAATCAGGATCGGCGGCAACGCTGCGCTCCACATTCATCACGACCAGGGGTGCGCGGAGCCGGTCAGATGGGATCTGCGTGATCGTCCACAAACCCGGGACCAGCTTTGCGGGAGATTCAATGCGTGTATCAGCAACCAGTGCTGGCTCGGGTTGATGCAAGCGGGCGTAGGTAGCCGATTCGAGTGAGATATCGACCGCCCGCGTCAGGTCGACGACTCGGCGGAAGCCCTCGTGGCGAACCGAAATAGGTTCGCGCTGCGCTAAGACAAAGAGCGCAAGGGCTACCGAATACCCGATGGCAAAGGTGCGAAATCGCATAATGGATAGATGTACAACCGAGAACTAAGCCCGACCTGAATTAAGATGCGCTACATCGATTCTGCGGCTTTTATTTTCTCGTGCCCTACCATTTTCCTCAAGGGCCAAGGGGCCATGTCCCCAGGAACTCCCCAAGAACCCGATGTTTGGACAGACTCCAGCCAAGACGAAAACGTTCCCAGAATCTTTGATTTCGCGGCCATTTTCGCTGAAAACCTACCGCGCCCACCAGCAGGCCAACAGCGCCGCTGAGAGGGTTCCTAAGAAGTTAACGGCGTCGTTATTAAGCCATCCAGGTCCCTCGAAGACGGCGCCGAAAAGGCTGTCCACGAACATGCCGATTACAGCGGCGGCCGCAACAACCCACCTGCCTCGACCGTCCACCAAGCCAGCCAACGCCGCTGCGAGCGCCATGCCGATCGCCGCCAGGGTGCCGCTCAGCGTCCCCGCCAAGGAAATGCCGCCATTCGTGCCCACCGGGACTCGGCCACCGGTTGTGAGGAGCCGCGTGGGAGCGCCGAAGACTTGCCCGCATTCGCTGGAGACTGTATCCGCAGCGGCCTCGGCTAGGGCAGCAGCGCAGCCTGCCAGCCAGGAAGCAGTACCGAAATGCCCGTAACCGATTGCAAATAAAGAGGCTACACCAACATTCGCGAGCACCTGCGAGGCGCTCCGGCCATCCGAGCGTTCCGCCGTTCCCAAGGCGACCTTCCGTCGACGGCCAAGGCGCGTCGCCAGGAATGTCAAAACAAACAGAGCGACCAGCATGACAAATGCCCTTGGACCGGCGCACGCATAAATGGCATAAGCAAGGACGCATCCAGCGACGGCGCCGGATCGCGAAACGCCGCGGAGGAAATACCCGCCCAGAGCGAAAACCGCTGTCACAGCGAGAGCACTGAAATTGAGCGAGGCCATCCTCATTTGTTTTTTCTTGAAACCTGGCAAGTCGTCTTCGGCCCAATTCCTTGCCCGACGCCATGTCCAAGCGAAATGCCGTAGCGCGACTTCAGGTCAAAAATTTTGCAAAACTTCGACACTTCGATGACAACTCATAAGTGCATAGGGTGCAGAATCGCTTCATTCCTAGGCTGCCATCCCTCTCACGGTGCCTTTCGGCGAGGCGCTCCGTGAGACGCGAGAAGCGGCCTAGGAGTTGATTCTATCTCTCTCTCCAGGAAGGCTCCTCCCATGGCTGTACATGGCTGCAATAGGTTTCGTTCGCGCTTTTTCGGTGCGATTTTGTTGGCCAGTCTGCTCCCTGTCCTGAGTGGGTTCGCCAATGCGCAACGCGTGCATCAATTCAACCTTATCTCCGACGTGCCCGGCGTCGCAAAGACCACGGATACTCTGGGGCAACTCGTCAATCCTTGGGGAATCGCTTTCAGTGCTACGGGACCCTTTTGGATTTCCGATAATGGATCGGGCCTTTCAACAATCTATGCCGGCCCGACGGTCACGCAACAAGGATTGGTTGTGACCATTCCTCCTGCTGCCGGCGGCACAGGTGGAACTCCGACCGGGATTGTCTTCAATGGAACGGGCGCCTTCCCGGTTAGTAAGAACATGGTTTCCGGATCATCGTTCTTTATCTTTGCCACGGAAGACGGCACGCTGGCGGGATGGAGTCCGGGCGTCGATCTGAACAATGCCATCACCGTGGTCGACAATTCCAAGCCGGGCGGTGTCGATCATTCAGAATTCGGAGCGGTCTACAAAGGGTTGGCGATGGTTACGACTCCGACGGGATCCTTCATCTACGCCGCAAATTTCCGCGACCGCAAAGTTGAGATTTACGATTCTAACTTTTCTTACGTCAAGTCGTTTCGAGATTTCAACGTTCCCGGCAACTACGCCCCATTCGGGATTCAGGCGATTGGCCAGAAGATCTACGTTACCTACGCGCAGCAAGACGACAAAAGACACGATGACGTTCCCGGCGCTGGGCATGGATACGTGGATGTGTTTGGGCCGCACGGTGCGTTCATACAGCGCCTGGTGACACAAGGTCCATTGAATTCCCCTTGGGGAATTGCGCTGGCTCCGGCGAACTTTGGGACCTTCAGCAATGCGCTGTTGATCGGTAACTTCGGCAACGGATGGATCAACGCGTTCGATCCCGTAACCGGAGCTGCGCTCGGATTCCTCGAGGACTCGCACCGCCTCCCGATCGTAGTAGATGGCTTGTGGGGTCTTGCCTTCGGCAACGGGCACAGTGCCGGCAGGACCAACGAACTATTTTTCACAGCAGGAATTCAAGGAGAAGCTCACGGTCTGTTTGGCAAGTTCACGGCATTCAAGTAAACGCCACTGAGACCGCCTGGGTACAGGGGCCCAGGGAAAAACTAGGGGCTGGCTCCGGCCAGCCTCATTTTTTGTCGAAGCCTCGTCCGAGCTCGCAGTCCGGTATACGAACCGCATCCCAGGCCCACTTGCAGAGACAGAAACAATTGTCATTCTTGAGCGGAGCGAAGAATCCCTCGACTGCTCGCCCGACAGTACCGTCAAACCCTTCTCGCGAGGACGCTGCACCCCGAGAAAGGATTGAACAGGTATTGACCTGTTATAGCTCCAGGCTTGATCGGACCATGCTTGTTCCGCTCAGTGTGGCATCGTGTCGTCCGCTGAGAAAGTTATATTGAAAAGAAAGTTAGATGGGAACTGTTCCAGCCTCGTTCTGAACGCCGGAATTATTGGCAATGCCCAATGCTCACATTTGCGTTGAGGTGTCAGGCCCCGATTTCAGCGGCGTGGGACGACAAACTCCGCAGAGCGGGGAACGAGGGCCACTCGCCGAAAGAGCGCCTTCCCCTGGCCCCTCCTCTTTGAGAGTGCTAAACTCATTCGCATCCGTCGCTTTCAGGTAGGACAAACCAGGCAGCTTCAGAATGGCCAGCCCCTGTCCTGCCTAGGCAAATGAACGGACGTCCCCAATCAGCAACTTTCTCAGGAAGGAGAAGTGCCATGAGCATCACGCCAATCGAAAAAGTACTGTACACCGCCAAAGCCCATACTACCGGTGGCCGGGAAGGAGGATCATCCCACACCTCAGATGGCCGCTTGGATGTCAAGCTTTCGGTTCCTGGAACACCCGGAACCGGCACCAACCCCGAGCAGCTGTTCGCCGTTGGTTGGTCGGCCTGCTTCCTGTCGGCGATCAAAATCGTTGCTGCCAGAATGAAGGTTCGGCTACCGGCGGATGTCGCCATAGATCCCGAGGTGGACCTGGGCACAACCAGCGGAGGGTACTTCCTGCAAGCTCGTCTCAACGTCAGCCTGCCGGGGTTGGAGCGCGAAGTCGCCCAGGCAATAGTGGACGGCGCTCACCAGGAGTGCCCATACTCCAAAGCCACACACGGCAATATCAACGTCGTAACCAACCTGGTACTGACACCAGCCAACATCAACGTCGAAAGCAACGTCGCATAGCTCCGCACGCGCCAGAGTGTAAAGGATGTCTCGGGACACGGTGTAAAGGATGTCATGGGACTGAACATGTTCTCTGCTATAGGGTGGAGTGGGAAAGCCAAAGTCATGGAAAGTACTGCGGTTGGGGGGCAGTACCTCTCCCGACTACAATCTCCCCATGAACCACCACACGCTGGCCGCCGTCAGCATTACCGGCACCTGTCTCGACGTGCTCGGCAGTCTGTATCTCGC
>Ga0137403_10008126_pt1 | contig 11759 bp, 9 predicted proteins | sample CZOMad2_1_16fung_FD_122057 | JGI IMG/M metagenome (GOLD analysis project Ga0137403, IMG submission 122057) | Vadose zone soil fungal communities from Angelo Coast Range Reserve, California, USA - CZOMad2_1_16fungal (Hybrid Assembly) | ecosystem: Environmental > Terrestrial > Soil > Vadose zone...
AAACGGTATTCCGTCACGCGCTCTACGCGTTTGATGGCCAAGCCGCAGTTGTGCGCAATGTCGGTCGCCTTGGAGGCCCAGGGCGACACGGTTCCGAGCCGCGGCGCCACCAGCACCAGCGTGCCGTCGGTCGGCCCGTCGTAGGCCGGACCGTAGCGCAGCAGCGCCTCGACCCGGTCCCGCGCATCGCGTGCCAGCGGCAGCTCGCTCGACACCCAATGCACGTGGCGCGCATGCACGCCGGTGATGCGCGGGCTGGCGGCCTGCAGGCGCAGCAGAAGGGCCGCCGCACGGAAGGCCGACAAAGCGTTGCCGCCTTCAAAGTGCAGCAAGTTCTTGGGAGAAAAAGTCACGCTGGTGCCCAGGTTGGGGGTTCGCTGGCGGAAGGCCCGGTGCCGGGTGTGGCTGACCGGTGGACGGATGATTTTAAAGGGCTCGATGCGATAATCCCGTGCTATGACGATCACGATCAAAACTGCTGCCGATGTGGAAGGCATGCGCGTCGCCGGACGGCTGGCCTCCGAGGTGCTGGACATGCTCACGCCCCACGTGAAGCCCGGTGTCAGCACCGAAGAACTCGACCGCCTGGCGCACGACCACATCGTGAACGAGCAGCAGGCCATCCCGGCCCCGCTGCACTACCAGCCGCCGGGCTACTCGCCCTACCCCAAGTCGATTTGCACGTCGATCAACCACCAGGTCTGCCATGGCATCCCGAACGACCGGCCGCTGAAAAACGGCGACATCGTCAACATCGACGTCACGGTCATCAAGGACGGCTGGCACGGCGACACCAGCCGCATGTTCATCGTGGGCAACGGCTCCATCGCCGCCAAGCGCCTGAGCAGCTTGACCTATGAAGCCATGTGGAAAGGCATCGTGAAGGTCAAGCCCGGCATCCACCTGGGCGACATCGGCCACTCGATCCAGACCTTTGCCGAAAACGCCGGCTTCTCAGTCGTGCGCGAGTTCTGCGGCCACGGCATCGGCCGCAAGTTTCACGAGGAACCGCAGGTGCTGCACTACGGCCGCCCGGGCACCCTCGAAGAACTGGTGCCGGGCATGGTGTTCACCATCGAGCCGATGATCAACGCCGGCCGGCGCGACATCCGCGAAACCGGCGATGGCTGGACCATCGTCACCAAAGACCGTTCGCTTTCGGCGCAATGGGAGCACACCGTGCTGGTGACCGACACCGGTTACGAAGTCCTGACCCTGTCCGCCGGAAGCCCCCCGCCACCGAGCTTTGTGACGCCCCTCACTGCGGCCACCGCTTGAGCTTCTTGCATGGCGGTTGTGGCTGAATCTCGGCAGGTGACAAGCTCGCCCAGCATCGGCGAACAGCGCGCGCGTTTTCGTGAAGGCAAGGCCGAGCTGCTGAACTCGTTTCGGGACGCCCGCGCCAACGCACCCGCCGCCAGCCGCCTGGTGCGGGCGCTGGCCAAGCACGTCGACCAGACGCTGATCGAACTGTGGCAACACGCCATGATGCCGCCGGGTGCGGCGCTGCTGGCCGTAGGCGGCTATGGCCGCGGCGAGCTGTATCCGCATTCCGACATCGACGTGCTGGTGCTGCTGCCCGCGGGCCACGACCTGGCGAAAGCGCGCTCCATGGCGCAGGGCGACAGCAACGATGCCTTGAAATCGGCGGTCGAAGGTTTTATCACCGCCTGCTGGGACATCGGGTTGGAAATCGGCTCCAGCGTACGCACCGTGGAAGAGTGCACCGCTGAAAGTGCGCGTGACGTGACCGTGCAGACGGCCTTGCTCGAGTCGCGTTATCTGTGCGGCTCAAAGCGCGTCTTCAATGCGTTTCGGCGGGCCTACCTGCAGGCCATGGATGCCAAGGCCTTTCTGCGCGCCAAGACACTGGAGATGCGCCAGCGTCACCAGAAGTACGAAGACACGCCGTATTCGCTGGAACCCAACTGCAAGGAAAGCCCGGGCGGCCTGCGCGATCTGCAAATGCTCATCTGGGTGGCGCGTGCGGCCGGGCTGGGCAAAGGCTGGACCGAACTGGCCGCCAAAGGACTGATCACGCCCTTCGAGGTGAAACAACTGCAGCGCAACGAAGGCCTGCTGCGCTTGATCCGCGTGCGGCTGCACATGGTGGCGGGCCGCCGCGAAGACCGGTTGGTGTTCGACATGCAGACGGCGGTGGCCGAAAGCTTTGGCTACAAGGCCATCCAGGGGCAGCGCGCCTCGGAGATCCTGATGCGCCGCTACTACTGGGCGGCCAAGGCGGTGGCCCAGCTGAACCAGATCCTGGTGCTGAACATCGAAGAGCGCGTCAACGGATCGCAAGACGCGCCGATGCGTCCGATCAACGCGCATTTTCTCGACCGCGGCGGCATGCTCGAAGTGGCCAGCGACGACCTTTACATCCGCGAGCCGCACGCGATTCTCGAAACCTTTCGCGTCTATCAACAAGAGCCCGGCATCGAAGGCCTGTCGGCGCGCACCCTGCGCGCGCTGTACAACGCACGCGAGGTCATGAACGGCGACTTCCGGCGCGACCCGGTCAACCGCGACATGTTCCGCCAGATCCTGCAACTGCCCGAGGGTCAGACGCATGCGTTCCGGCAGATGAACCAGACCAGCGTGCTGGGCCGCTACCTGTGGGTGTTCCGGCGCATCGTGGGGCAGATGCAGCACGACTTGTTCCACGTCTACACGGTCGACCAGCACATCCTGATGGTGCTGCGCAACGTGCGGCGCTTCTTCATTGCCGAACACGCGCACGAGTACCCGTTCTGTTCGCAGCTCGCATCCACCTTCGACAAGCCGTGGATCCTGTATGCGGCCGCGCTGTTCCACGACGTGGCCAAGGGGCGCGGCGGCGATCACTCCGACCTCGGCGCCGCCGAGGTACGCCGCTTCTGCCGCGACCATGGGATCGAGCGTGAAGACACGGCGCTGATCGAGTTCCTGGTCAAGAACCACCTGACCATGTCGCGCATCGCCCAGAAAGAAGACCTGAGCGATTCCGATGTGATCGAAGCGTTTGCCAAGATGGCCGGCACCGAGCGGCGCCTGACGGCGCTGTACCTGCTGACCGTGGCCGACATCCGCGGCACCAGCCCCAAGGTGTGGAACGCCTGGAAAGGAAAGCTGCTCGAAGATCTGTACCGTCTGACGCTGCGCGCGATGGGCGGTGCGCGGCCCAACCTGGACGCCGAGATCGAGGCGCGCAAGCAGGAGGCGCGTCACACGCTCAATCTGTATTCGCTGCTGCCGGGCACCGAGATTGCGCTGTGGAAAACGCTGGAGCTGAGCTACTTCGTGCGCCACGACGCCGGCGACATTGCCTGGCATGCGCGCTCGTTGTTTCGCCACGTCGAAAGCCCGGAACCCGTGGTTCGGGCGCGCCTGTCGTCGCTGGGCGAAGGGCTGCAGGTGCTGGTCTATGCGCCCGATCGGCCCGACCTGTTCGCACGCATTTGCGGTTACTTCGACGGTGCGGGTTTCAACATCCTGGACGCGAAGGTCCACACCACGCGCGCCGGCTACGCGCTGGACACCTTCCAGGTCATCAGCTCGCAACTGGACAACCATTACCGCGATCTGATCTCGCTGGTCGAGACGCAGTCGACACTGGCACTGAAGGCCGATGGCCCGTTGCCCGAGCCCAGCCGCGGCCGCATTTCGCGGCGCGTCAAGTCGTTCCCGGTCACGCCGCGCGTGACCCTGCGGCCGGATGAACGCGGGCAGCGCTGGCTGCTCGGCATTTCCACCAGTGACCGTTCGGGCCTGCTGTATGCGATTGCCAGGGTGTTGGCGCGCTACAGCATCAATCTGCAGCTGGCGAAGATCACCACGCTGGGCGAACGTGTCGAAGACACGTTCCTGATCGACGGCGCAGCGCTGCAGCAAAACCGCACGCAGATCGAGATCGAGAGTGCGCTGTTGGACGCGGCTGCGGCTTGAGGGCCTGCCCTCACCACTTCACTGAACAGCGACGAAGGTTCTGAGTTTTTTCAGGCGTTCGAGGTAGGCGGCCGCCTCTTCGCGCCCTTGCCAGGGTGCATCTTTGTCGCTGAAAAGCGCGAGCGCCTTCAGAGGGCTTGCTACTTCGGCGATCTGCACGGGCGACAAGCGGACATGCAGGTTCAGTTGCTGCTCGTAGTCGGCCCAACCTTCATCCGGCCTTGCGTTGTTGCCGAGCGGCTTGTAGTTGCGGTTGACGAGGATCTGGGTGCCCGGGAGATGGGTCTCGTGGGCCATGTAGGGAAGGTCTCGCACCAGGCCCAGGTAGATCGCGTTTTCACCGATGGGGACCCAGAAGTCCGGCTTGGCAAGATGGGCTTCGACCGCGCGCATGGCATGGTCGATCGCTTGCAATGGCGAGGTGTGGGTGGCGGAAATGTCGGGGACTTCGATCTTGACCATTGGTGTGGCCGGTGTTGCTGATGTTGCTGAGGTTGCTGCTGAGAAGGCCCGTTGACTTGGAAGCTCTCGCAAGCCGGGCATCGAGCCCGGCTCACTCGCCGCTGCCTTACGCTGGTCGATCCCCGTGACCGGGGCCCCTCGCCCTTCGCTTCAGGCGCTGCCCTTCGCTCCATTCGCTACCCCATGTGCAACCCACCATTGACGGAGAAATCAGCCCCGGTCGCAAAACCCGACTCGTCCGACGCCAGCCAGGACACGATGGAGGCGATATCGGCAGGCGTGCCGAGGCGCTTGACCGGGATGCCGGCAACGATCTTGTCGAGCACGTCTTGGCGGATCGCCTTGACCATGTCGGTCGCGATGTAGCCCGGGCTCACGGTGTTGATCGTCACGCCCTTGCTCGCCACTTCCTGGGCCAGCGCCATCGTGAAACCATGCATGCCGGCTTTGGCGGCCGAGTAGTTGGTCTGGCCGAATTGGCCTTTTTCGCCGTTCACCGAACTGATGTTGATGACGCGGCCCCAGCCCTTTTCGAGCATGTCTTCGATCACTTGCTTGGTCACGTTGAACAAGCTGGTGAGGTTGGTCTCGATCACGGCGTCCCAGTCGGCACGGCTCATCTTGCGAAAGATGCCGTCGCGCGTGATGCCGGCGTTGTTCACCAGCACATCGACCGGTCCGTGCTCGGCCTTGGTTTTCTGGAACGCGGCGACGGTCGATTCCCAATCGCCCACGTTGCCCACCGACGCATAAAACGTATAGCCCAGCGCCGCTTGCTCATCCAGCCATTTCTTGTGGTCGCGGCTTGGCCCGCAACCCGCCACGACCGTGAAACCATCCTTGAGCAAGCGTTGGCACATCGTTGTTCCGATGCCGCCCATACCGCCGGTCACATAAGCGAGTTTTTTTCCCATGTTGCCTCCTTGAATTCGTGATGCGGCAGGGCACCAGTGTGCAGCGCCCTCATGCCGGGTCAAGCGGGGCTTCCCCGCTCACCCGGCACGTTGGCCACAAAAAATTGTTTTTCAGCGGCTGCGGGATGCAGCGCGCCTGAGCGCCATCAGCGTGCAAGGGTCAGTGCAACCCCCATGCCACCGCCGATGCACAAGCTGGCAATGCCGCGCTTGCTGTTGCGCCGCTGCATCTCGTGCAGCAAAGTCACCAGAATGCGGCATCCCGATGCACCGATCGGATGCCCGATGGCAATGGCGCCACCGTTGACATTCACCTTGCTCGTGTCCCAACCCATTTCGTTGTTGACGGCACAGGCTTGCGCCGCAAACGCTTCGTTGATCTCGAGCAGGTCGAGGTCGCTGGCTTTCCAGCCGGCGCGCTGCAGCGCGCGCTGTGATGCCGGCACCGGGCCCATGCCCATCATCGCCGGGTCGAGTGCCACGGTGGCGTAGCTGGCAATGCGGGCCAGTGGCGTCAGCCCGAGCTGATCGGCCTTCTTGGCGGTCATCACGACCACGCCGGCAGCGCCATCGTTGATGCCCGAGGCATTGCCGGCCGTGACGCCGCCCGCCTTGTCGAACGCGGCGACGGCATCCTGGTAGGCGCCGCGCTTCGACAGGATGCGGCCTTTCATACTCCGTTCCGGGTGGCGGGAAACAATATTGTCAATTACGGAGGCATCGCTTTTGACGTGGACTTGACTCCGTTGCTTGGTCTGGAAGTCGGCTACGATAACGTCTGGTATGATTACGAAGACCATTTTGGCACGCTGGCGCTGAATACTAAAAACGTGAACGCCATAGGCGACATTAACCCAAGCCTTTCCGGGGTTTTTGATCGTATTGAACAGGCACCGCACCTTTCGCTTCTTTGGCATGTGGCGCCGGATACGACAGCGAGCCTCAGTTATCAGTTCCGCCAGGTCAATTACACTGCCAACGAACCGGTTGTGGGGAACATACTCGGCGTTTTTGACCGTAGTTCAATTCGCGACAATCGGCAGCATACGGTTTACGTCGGCTTGGATCACCAGTTCCGTCCTGACTTTTATGGATCGGTCCAGGCGGGTGCCAGCTATTACGATTATTACAACAACGGCACCACCAGTATCGGACCTTACGCCCGAATTTCTTTGACCTACGTGTATGCGTTGGAAAGCTCGCTTCAAGCTGGGTTTCAGGAGGGTCGCTCCGCTTCAGACGTGGTCGGAACCGACGTAAACCATATCGTGACGGACGCGGAAATGTCTGTTGTTTATGCTAAACTTCGCCAGCGCATTGTGCCGAATTTGTTCGCGAACCTAAGTGCCACTGGTCAACGCTCGCAGTTTAATGGCGGCGGGTCAATTGATGGTCTGACCGAGTATTTTTACGAGCTCGGGGCGTATTTGGAATACCAATTTAACCCGCATTTCTCCGCCCAGGCCGGTTATGATTTTGACCACTTGGATTCGGAGATTGCCCACCGCAGCTATTATCGTAACAAATTTTACGTAGGCGCTACGGCTACTTTTTAGTTAACACTGAAGATGTATGATTTGGGGGCTGGGCCATTGACAGCCCCCCTTTTTTTTGACTTAGCAGATTTATGGATCAATTGAAAAATGCTCCCCAGGAGACAAGATTGCACTTCCTGGATTACTGGCGGATTATCCGCATTCGCAAGACTGTCATTCTCGCGGTCTTTTTGTTGGTAGTGATCACCGCCACGGTGGTCACTTTGATGTATCCCGAATCTTTTGCCAGCTCGGCGCGTATCACCGTTGAACAGGAACACCCGGACGTCAGCGCCATCAGCTCCCTGCAGACGGCAAATGGTTACGACCCTTATTTTCTCCTGACCGAATTCGAAACCATCAAGTCCCATGCCGTGCTCAGCAAGGTAATCGAGGCCTTGAACCTGAAAGAGAATTGGAGCAGGAAATATACTCCCGGCCAGCCGATGAGCGAGACGGAAGTGGAAGGGATTTTAAAGGGCCGCATCGATTTGAGATCGGTTCGCAACACGAAATTCATAGAAATCAAGGCTTACAGCGACAACCCGGAGGAAGCTGCCAGTCTCGCGAATCAGGTCGCACAGAGTTACAAGGATTATCGCACCGCAGAGTACGAGGATTTGAAGAAAGACGCCATTAAGAGCTTCATGGCGCAGGTGGAAAAGCAGGACCAAAAGGTCGCGGAGGCACAGGCGAAAGTGGACCAGCTCCGGCGGGAAGGGGGCATTAGCGACTATGCGGCAAATTCATCCAGCCCAGCGTCCCTGAATACGGCGGACACTTTGAGGGAACTGAGCTCACTGCGAGTGACCAAGGAGGCCGATTACAACCAGGAGAATACCTTGCTGGAGAAGTTGAAATCAATGGACCGCGCCCACCTCAGGAACACTTTGCCTATGGCAATTTCGGACAGTCAACTCCTCACATTGCAAGGCGAACTGGACCTTGCGGAGCAGGCGCTGATCAAACTGAAAATTGATTATACTTCGGACCATCCGAAATACAAAAGCGCCCAGGAATTGGTGGATGATTTGAATCGAAAGATCGACGAGCATGTAGATGGAACTCTGAGCGGATTGGATTCCAAGGTGGCCGCCTCAAAAGCTTCATTGGACACCTTGACCTCCAGGATCGAAGAGGCGAAACAGAAGGATATCGAGATGGCAACCAAGAGCGCGCCGTATTTTGCAGCCAAGGAGGAGCTCGATAATGAAAAGCGTTTGCGTACGGTTCTCAATATGCGGACCAGCCAGGAAGAAGTGGAAAAAAGTCTGCCCAAAGCCAGGATGGTATCTATTCCGGACCCCGCAAATGTCGAGAGAAAAGCCGTCAGCCCCAACAAACCGTTGAACATCATTCTCGGAGTGATCTTCGGTTTGGTCGTCGGTGTTGGCCTGGCGTTCTTCATCGAATATCTTGATACCAGCGTGAAGACCATTGACGATGTGGAGCGGACGTTGCAGGCGCCCGTGTTGGGCGTCATTCCGCAAAATATCGGTTTGATCATGAATGAAGGAGCGGAAAGCCCGCACGCCGAGGCCTACCGGGTTTTGCGTACTAACATCCTGTTCTCCCGCAAGGACGACAAGCTGAACACGATCGTGGTCGTCAGCGCCGGCGCCGGCGAAGGCAAGTCCACCACCGCCTTCAATCTCGCAACCATCTTCGCCCAAAACGGCAGTCGTGTGCTGGTCGTGGACTCCGACTTGCGCCGCCCGACGTTGCACAAGATGATCAACGTGTCGAACGCACTCGGTTTGACCAACTATTTGCTCAAGCAGAATTCACTCGATGAAGTGATTCAAACGACAAAAATTGCGACCTTGCATTTAATGGCCAGCGGCAAACTGCCCAGCAGTTCAATCGGCATTCTCAGCTCGGCCCAGATGAAAGAGCTCATCTCCGAGTTGAAAGGGCGTTACGACTTCGTTTTCTTCGACTCACCACCGATCATGGGCGTTAGCGATGCCTCCATTCTCGCCAGCGAAGTGGATATGACGTTGCAGGTCATCCAATATCGGCGCTACCCGCAACCGATGAACATCCGCGCCAAGCAGATGATCGAAAAGGTCGGCGGCAACCTTCTGGGAATCGTTCTCAACAACATCAATATGTCCCAGGATGAGAGCTACTATTACTACAGCGGCTACTATCACGATTATTATGCGAAGAACGAAGATTCGGAGCCCGTTCAGACGGTCGCCGATGCCGGAGATCGCGCGCAGGCCGACATCAAATCAAAGTACTAATTCTTTTCAATAACCTCATGATTGGACATTTACGGAAGTTGGCGAGCCATTGGGTAGTCGCCTTGGGATTAATCTTCGTCGGACTGTCAAGCGGTTGCCAGACCGGTCACAAATTGGATTTGCCCTCCGCAAGCAAAAGCACTTTCAATTACGGAGATCTGGTAACGGTCACGTTTATCAGCGTAAGCGGGGATCCGACCGTTCTTCCACCTCACGCTGAGCGTGTTCACGAGGACGGCACCATTACGCTTCCGCTTATACTTTCGGTCACAGCCTATGGCAAAACGACGGGCGAACTTCAAAAAGAGATTCACGATCTCTATGTTCCCAAGTGGTATCCCGCTTTGGGTGTGACTGTCGCCAGCGAGGCGCGATTCTTCTATGTTGATGGCGAAGTTCGAACCCCCGGGCAAAAAGATTATCCAGGCCAAATGACGTTGGCCAAAGCCATCTCTGTTGCCGGAGGCTTTACGGATTTTGCACGGAAGAGCCGGGTCCGTGTCACCCGGGGAAACAAAACGGAAGTTATCAATGGCGCAAAAGCCATCTACGATCCGAGTTACGATATTCAAATTTATCCCGGCGATAAAATTTACGTTCCGCGCAAAATTCTGTAATGGTTCAGCTTAAAATTCTTTCCGGAAAAAAGGCGGGTTCCTCATGGGATACTCGCCATTTTCCTGTACGTATCGGTCGTTCCGCCAATTCCGACCTTCAACTGGAAGAAGCTGGCGTTTGGGACGATCACCTCAAAATCAGCCTCGCCGCTGTCGAGGGTTTCCTGGTCGAAACCCAGTCGAACGCGATTGCCAGCATCAATGGACAACCGATCCAACATGCGGCGCTTCGCAACGGCGACACGATCGAAATTGGCTCGATTAAACTGCAGTTCTGGCTGAGCGAGGCGCCTCAGCGCGGACAAGCCGTGCGCGAGGCATTTGTCTGGACGGTGATCTCGCTGGTTTGCCTCGGGCAAATCGCCCTGGTCTATTGGCTTCTTACCAGCGAGTGATTCAAGGTCGGTATAAACAATTCTGTAGTTACCGGCGCGATCTTATTCCAAAAGCACAAGGTAGGGCGCGTCATTCGGCCGCACTTCAAAGAGACTGAAGAATTAAACAGAAGCAAACGAAGATAACTATGCCGGTGCTGTTTGCTCCGATAGTTCTTTGTTTCCTTCGTGACCTTCTGTTTAAGTTTTTCGGCGCTCACGGAACGCCTTGCCAACCGGGGTTTGGCAATCAGCTTCACCTTGGCCACGCCTTTTTTTAAATCCTCTAATGCCGGAAATGCCGCACCCCGGTGAAGGCCATCGCGAGGTTTCGTTCGTCCGCAGCCGCGATAACTTCCGCGTCACGAACCGATCCGCCCGGTTGAATGGCAGCCGTGGCGCCCGCCTCTGCGGCCGCAATCAGCCCGTCCGGAAACGGAAAGAACGCATCGCTGCAAACGACACTGCCTCTCAGCGGCAGCTTGGCTTCGCCAGCCTTCCAGACCGCAATCCGGCTCGCATCCACCCGGCTCATTTGTCCCGCGCCGACGCCGAGCGTCCGGTCGGAACCCACATAAACGATGGCGTTGGATTTGACGTGCTTCACAATCCGCCAGCCGAAAAGCATCGCGCGTAATTCATCCGGCGTCGGTTGCCGGCGCGTGACGATCTTCAAGTCCGCCTGCGCCGTGATTTTCAAATCGCGTTCCTGCATTAAGAACGAATCTGCTCCCACGCTACGCACGTCAAAACGGGAGGCTTCGGTCACTGGCTTGAGAATTTTCAGCAGGCGCAGATTTTTCTTTTTCTGAAGAATATTCAAGGCGTCCGGCGAGAAATCCGGGGCCACGATGACTTCGCTGAAAATTTCGGAAATCGCGGTTGCGCAGTCTGCGTCGAGGACCTTGTTGGTCGCAATGATTCCGCCGAAGGGCGCCTGGTTATCCGTCGCAAAAGCTTTATCCCATGCTTCACGCAGGCTTTGCCCCTGGCCGACGCCACAAGGATTCGTGTGTTTGAGAATGGCAAGGGTTGGGGGATCTTTTTCAAATTCGGCAATCAGGCTCGCGGCGGCCGTGAGATCCAAAATGTTGTTGTAGGACAATTCCTTGCCGTGCAGTTGCGCGAAATACTTCTGGAATTGGCCAAAAAGCACGGCCTTTTGGTGAGGGTTTTCGCCGTAGCGCAATGTTTGGGCAACACCCTCGTTGATGGTGAGCTGATTCCAGAACGTTTCCGATTCTCCTGCAAACTCCTTGCTCAAATGCGCCGCGATCGCCCCGTCATAGGCGGATGTTCGCGCGAAAACTTTTGCCGCAAGTTTTCGCCGCAATGCCAGCGTCGTTTGTCCACTTTCGGAAATCTGCTTCCCGGTTTCCGCATAATCCTCGGGGTCAACGATGACCGTCACGCTGTCATGGTTCTTGGCGGCGCTGCGGAGCATGGATGGCCCGCCGATATCAATGTTCTCAATCGCGTCGTGCAGGCTCACGTTGGGCTTGGCCACGGTCTCTTCAAATGGATAGAGATTCACCACCACCAGATCAATCGGCTGAATGCCGTGCGCGCGAACGGCGGCTTCGTGGCTTTCATTGCCGCGGATGTAAAGCAACCCTCCGTGAACCTTCGGGTGCAGCGTCTTGACCCGGCCATCGAGCATCTCGGGAAAACCGGTGTGCTC